>ERZ842401.7803-NODE-7803-length-10794-cov-4.260732_pt1 | contig 10794 bp, 13 predicted proteins | sample MGYA00521270_ERZ842401 | MGnify/ENA primary metagenome ERZ842401 (study PRJEB31892, sample SAMEA3878208) | bioreactor metagenome | biome: Moose rumen | place: Sweden | collected 2011-10 | study: EMG produced TPA metagenomics assembly of the PRJEB12797 data set... | reverse complement strand
TCCATGCAGGACTTGCAGCCATTAAGCCATCAGCATACCCGGCCGGCATTTCTTCAACTGCACATTCATAGGTATAGTCTCTGTTAAACCAGATTTGTCCGTAATAACCAAAACTTGAAAATGTCATAATCACAGTACCGATCACATCTCCTGTCCAGTTATACTTAAAGACTGCACGTACTGCCTCAGCAAGGACAGTTATGATAATGACTGGTATCACATGCCATGCCACTGCATCCTGGATCAACAAAAGCAATAGAATCATTGCAAGCCCAAGGCACGCCGCAACTCCAGGAACTTTTACTTTTCTGAATGCGTAAATGATAATCCCTGAGAGCAATATTCCTGCCGTAATCTGATAACATACAAACAGTACTGGCGTAATCGCTCCCGTAACGCACACAATCGCTGTTCCTACGGCATACAAAACTGCATAAAGCAGCATCCATAATGCACTCTTTTTGTTCCATTCTTTCATGATGAGGTTCCTCCCTTTAAGTTAATTATTTTTGTTAGCATTAACTAACCCATAAAACAAAGAAAGTCCCGGTCTCCCGGGATCTTTCATAGTTTCCTATAGATTTATAATTATTTTATTCCGTATATATCCTTCCAGCCAGGATAAAGCAAATCGCCAACAAATCTCATATGCGAAAGTGCTTCATCTCTATTCATGTCATGCCTTACTATCTCAAACACAAGATGTGTATATGCCGTCGCAAGCATATGCCACTGCATATCAGATATCTCCTTGACCTTATTACCGGAAGCTTTTAATATCTCATAATACCTTTTATCTTCCGTCTCTTCATGTCTGATCAGGTTTTCTTCGAAATCTTCATATATCGAACCCTCTGAACAGCAAAGCAAGAGCTTTAACCCATCAAAGTGTTCATAAATAAACTCAACCCAGAAAACAGCCCAGTCATCATCAAATGGATTGTAAGAAGCATCAGCTTCCATCTGCGCTTCGCCATTTTGTACCATCTCATGAAAAGAATCCAGCGTATCCTTTACCAGGTAGTAAAACATATCTTCTTTACTTTTGAAATGCTTATATAGGCCCGCTGTTGGGATTCCAACCTTTGCCGAAATACGGTTAAGAGATGCCTTCTCATAACCATAAGTAAGAAACTCTTCTTTCATAAACTGTATGATTTTCGCATTTGTGACAGTCTTATCTTTTGGCAAAGCTGGCTCCTTAGTTTATCTTAGTTAATGCTATTAACTTTCATTAGTTAACCATATTAACTTTTGTTTGTCAATACCGCTATCACAATTATATTTCTCTTACAAGATCATACATAAAGCTCTTTTCTCCTAAAGTTCTTGTATTCACATGCTGCATTCCGATATGTTCATACTTATCTTTTTTGAGCTTTGCATCTGTAGAAACAATGACCGGAAGATTCGCGCTCCTTGCCACTTCAAAAGCAGTTTCAACAAGAGGTCTCATAAATCCTTTGCCTTGGTACTCCTTTTTTACCGCGAGAAGTTCTATCTGAACGAACTGTCTCTTGCTGTCGCGATAAGTCTTTTCAAGGCTTGCTCCGCCTGCCTGGAATTTTTTAATAATATCGCTAAAGTTCTTAAACCCAAGCGCCTTTGCCATTCTCCACATCATCTTTATCATCGCAATGCCCGGATACGGATGTGTAGTATCCGTAAGAATGATAATTCCCTCTTTTTTATCAGACGTTGCATATATGCCGCCATATTCATCTGCCGTCTTTATCATGGCAACCAGGTAATTTATAAGACTGGTTCTGTCAGGATATCCCGGATAATATGGAACCATACCGATTTCCTCATTCCCATAATCATAATAAGCAAATACCTCTGCAAACTCCTTCATCTCTGCTTCTGTCAATTTCACTTTTTTAAGCATAGTGACCTCCTTGAAATCCTTGATGGTTCCAAGTATAATCCTTATAAAATGACTATCAATAATTTCAGAGTCATTAAAAACTTTTTACGGAGGCAGCAATATGCCAAAGATATTTTCAGATGAAAACAGAAATGAAATACGTCTGAAGCTCCTTAACAAGGGCTTTAAACTCCTAAAAAAAGGTGGTCTATCTGCCGTAAACATCGATAAGTTGACGGATGAAACATATATTGCAAAAGGAACTTTTTATAATCTCTTCGAGAATAAATCAGAGTTCATGTACCATATGATGATCCACGAACGAAGCAGGGCTAAGGAAAAGCTCCTCTCCTATCTTAACGATTCCGGTAAATTAACAAAGGATTCCCTGCGTGACTACCTAAAATGGCTATCTGCAGAAAATCCTAATGTTTTTGCATTCTTATCCGATGCTGAAAAGAAACGTCTTGTATCCTCGTGGTTGGATAAATATATCGAAGATGAAAACAACGACAGTAAAACCATGCATATGCTGATCTCATTACTCGAATCACCGGCAAAAAATCCCGACTGGAAGCTTGCCTGCAATTATATGAAGCTTATCGCTGTCAGCCTCACCACAAAAAAAGTCTTCATCAAAGAAAACTACAATGTCATGATTGACTCTCTGATCGGGCAGATTGTTGATATTCTGTGCGCTTAACTTAATAAAGAACTATCATTTATCCAAAAAGCCAAACTACGATACCGACTACGATAAATGAACCAACGCCCATATAAGTGTCAGAAATCTCATTTCACAAGCTCCATCTTGAAATCGCACAGATCATCGCCCGCTCCTATTGTCTTTGTTCTGCTAAACTTAAGACCTGGAAGATTACCGTATGAATAAACATCATTCTCGCAAAACAGGATATTAAGCTCTGGACATCCCTGCTCCGTCAGATATTTGTTATACGGGCACTGTGTGATGTCCATACGGAAGCACCCCTTCTCCTTGGGATAGAAAACATTCATAAAACCTGCTGTCTCTCCGAACATCTTGTGACTCATAGAATCCCACATGCTAAGGAAGAACTTTCTAAACCCCGGCATCCTGCAGCATTTTGCAATTGCCCTACCCGTTTTGGTTGATTTTTCTGCCATTATCTTCTTCATGACATCATATGCCACATCGGAATCCACTTCCTTCATTGCAAGATAGATAGCTGCCGCCGGAAAAATGAATGAGTCCGTGTGCATAGCCACTCCCTTAGGAAGATCCTGATGCTCCATATACATCTTATATAGCCGCTTATGTGCATCACACCATATCTTCTCACATTCAGACGCAGATAACCTTTTGGTAATCTCCCCCTTGAATGCCTCTTTGCTTTTCATGGTTTTTAGCGTTTTCTTCTTAAGAACGCTATTCTCAGTCTGCATAGCATCTCCTCCCTAAAACAATTTTGTCAGTCTGTAATCACAGCAGTCATCACCTTCTGCGACACCCTTCCAAAACATAATTCTCAATGGCATCTACCGCATCAACTACACCATTTTCTTTCTTAATCTGCTGCGACACGTCCAGTGCTTTGGCATCGTATCTGCCACTTACCAGATCTTTAAGTGAATCCTCAATTTCCCTTGCACTGCACAGCTTTCTTCGTATATACAAAGGCTTAGGCCCACACCCTATCTTATGATCCATTCTGCCGTAAAAATACTGGTCTAGCGCAAGAGCGATGACAAGTGTTGGCAAACCGGCCCTAAGCCCCATTCCGTTGGTTGTATTACCTCCGTGATGCACCACTGCGCGCACTTTTCCAAATATATACGGATACGGTACAGAATCAATAAAGAACAGCTTATCTGTATCGATTTTCTCTTCTTTAGGTATCTGAAAGGCCTGGACTATAGCTCTAATCCCGGTTCTTTTCAGTGCTTCAAGCATAAGAAACTGCAGCTTGGCAAGTTCAGGGGATTCCGCTTTTCCGAAAGCTACAAACACAGGTTTTTCCCCTGCGCCAAGGAAATCCGCAAGACCTTTTGGTTCTTTATAATCACTTATTGATTCTTCCGGATGATACCAGTATCCCGTCACATGTATATGATCACCCCATGCAGGATCCGGTGGCATTAGAACCTTACTGGTCGGATAAAATGTAAGGACTTTTTTTCCATACATATCCGTATAGCGGCTGCTGATTTTCCACCTTGGAAGTCCTACCGATCGTCTCCAGCCGTTAAGGGCAACCATCGTCATAAGACTCATTCCCTGTGGCAATCCATCATAGCTCTTAAACACCTTGTCTGAATCATACTCATCGCAGTAAAGAGAATATTGTCTTGTCGGATCCATAGGGCTATAGAAGAGACGTGCACAGGGTATATTCAGATATTCTGCAGCGTGTCTTGCAAATGCTGCACAGGTTCCGTACATAACAAGATCCGATCCTTTTATTGCATTAAGCGTTTGCTCCATAAATTCTGGATTTTCTTTCCTAAGCCGGAACATGCCCTTCGCAAAATCAATATTCTTCTTATAGTCTGTGACCAGATACTTCATAACATGATCTGCATCAGTATCGAGTTTTATGAATGTAACACCTCTATCCTCTATAAGCGGACGAAAAGCTTCCGATGTCAGTATCCTAAACTCATGCCCTCTCTTTATCATTTCTTCGCCAAGCTCTGCCAAGGGATTCACATCTCCTCTGGTTCCTACGGCTACTGCTGTTATTATCATTTTTCTCATCTAAATACCCTGCCATTCCAAAGATTAAAGCTCCCTCATCTTTTTTGCAAACAGCTCTGGTCTCAACAGAACCAAACCGGCATGACCGAGATTCGGATATTTGCCGAACAATGTGTCTGGAAAGAACTCTTTCATATATTTTATGTCTTCTTTGCGTGCTTTCTGCTCATTTTCCGCAAACCAATAATGAATTTTTGTATTTATCTGCGGTACAGGATTCGGTAGCTGGTAATTATTACAGGAGTCAAAGGTTCTCCACAAGGTTTTTCTACTACAATGCCTCAAAACCTCCTCAACATACTCCAGATCTTCCTTTGAGTACTGATCCGTTGAAAAGGCCTTTTCCAAAAGTCCTACTCCACCGATTCTACCAAACATCATCATCAGATAATCCCTAAGAGCTATAAACCTGGTTAAAATCCAAGGTAATCTGTAAGGAGTAATGCCGCCATCCATCACACAATGGTCCACCACTAACTGTTTATGCAAAGCTGTAAGCAAAGCAATTGATCCTCCCATGGAACAGCCATATACAGCATAAAGATGGCTTATATGATTTCTGCTAAGCCATCTAACCAGATCATCCGCTATCTGCTCAACGCTTGTAAAATCATTATTCTCATCAAAATCGTATCCCGGCAGCGCGGGGACAATCAGCCTATACTCCTTCTCAAGAAGCGGTATAACATACTCAAAATAATCCCACTTTACAACAGAGGGATGTATCAGAAGAATACTCTTTTCATTTCCTTTTCCAAATTCATATATCGTCATTTTCACCTTGTCTTTGGCAGCGATTATTTGTACCGCGCTTTCTATAACTGCAGTCCACTCGTATCACTTGTATGTTTTATAAATAAGTTCGGCAAAAATAAAGCAAAGAAAGCTTCCAAGCAGCATGAGCCATATAAGAAGCAGACTTCTTTCTCCTATACAATATCCGTATACTAATCCGAGCATACTTACTGCCATCCCCAAAATGCCGCCGAGGACAAGTGCTCCAAAGCCTCTTAGGAGTCGCACTTTGGGGAGTCTTCTGTCGAGCTTTGCAATTCTTTCAGAAACAAGCTCTGCTATACCGACCACCATGAAAATTGCTGGTATTACTGTGATTATCATGATCACGAACAATCCCCATGAAGAAATGAAATCCGGTTTTACAACAAAGCATCTCGCAAGACATACTATGTAAATAATCCATCCAACATTTCCTGGAATGTCATAGGCCATCCATCTTACATTCGATATTTCCGTTACATAGATTCTGTCCTCGCAGGGTATCCACGGAATACAACGGTTTACTTTACTCTTATATGTCTCATATTCAGTACCATATAAATCCAAAAGCCACTTCTCTTCCGAGTTTATAAGTGTGATTGTCATAATAACCCAGTTTATCACAGGCAGGACAAGCAGCCATATGTTATGCCACATAAGGGTGATACCTGCAAAGGCAATCCACCAGCCGCTGTACATGGGGTTTCTGACCCATGCATATATTCCGTTTGTCTTAAGTTTATTGTTCTCTATATGATCATCCATATCTGAACGAACTGCCCCGATAAACCATATAAATATGCCTGATATTATCAGTATGGTTCCCACGATCCTGAATATCATGATCCAAGGGGACTTTAATATACCAATCCTAAATATATATCCGAAGAGTATAATACCCATCAGATTAACAGCGCCCATTCCAAAAATCATATATGGGCCTATTCCAAACAACGGCAACCTTTGCCCTTCCTTGATAAAATTCTTTAACACGTTTTAAGATCTCCCTTTCTGAATTTACCTGAAGGTTATCTTTATGATCTGCATCTTAACAAATCCATCGCAGAATTTGATCATCAGTTTATGGAAAAAGCTGACATCCTTATATATATCCCTATATCCGCGCATATAGCTCTTTGCCGACACATCTGCAAAATCACCGGACCAGTTTTTAAGCTCATCCTTATCCTCTAATGAGAAAAAAGCGTCAACCTCAGATATTCCGGCTTCCTTAAGCCAGGTTTTTGTCATCATCTTTGCTCCACGCCTGTTACAGCTGTCGAAGACAAGAACGGCTCCCGGAAATCTCTTTGCCATCTTCTGAAACAATGCTTTCACATCACCTGTCTTAAAGTAATAAAACACGCCGGATGCAAATAAGACCACACCGTTGCTTAAATCAATCTCATCCATCCAGGTCTCGTCGTTAAGGTCAAAAGCAAGGTTTCTTTCTCTGTCGCTCTCAGGAAGCAGTTCATTTCTGACAGCAATCACATCCGGCATATCGATGTTATAGCCTTTGCACCTTCCGTTGTCGCACTTACGAAAGGTATCATCAAGTCCGCATCCGAGATTGACCACTGCGGCCTCCGGTTTTTTCTTTAAATAATCCTTTACTTCCCATGCAAGGTCATACTGCCTTTGCGCAACCTCTAGCGCTCCAAAGAGACCTGCTGCGCTTTCCATCTTTTCTCCCTTTTCCGCAAAGTCGTAATCCAGCATGCCACATATACGCTCTGCTTCCGGATCCTTGAACAGATCAGGGAAGTGTTCCGAGCAAACCTTTCTTCCATACAAAGGTATGACAAGTGTCTCCTGTACTGTGTTTTTCTCTATATGATACATACTTATTCAGCCCCCTTTTTATATTATCAACCCTATAAGCCAATATAATCCGCCAACGATTGCCGCAAGTGGAATTGCAAATGGAATCAGCTTTACAAACTTCCATTTCTTTACATTCACGTTGTGCCAGGTATCATTTAAGTCCTCAGTCCCCTCAATAAGCCACCAATCAGACATAGCGACCCAAAAGGTATCAATAAATAACCAGTCAAAAAACTCCGCGCCCAGAAACAAGACATAAAACTGCAGACTGCAATCAAAATAACTCCTTGCCTTGTTTACAAAGAGGATGAAAATAGCGGGGATTACAAGCATGAGTGTGATAAGCAACACAAATGCATTTATCTTTCTTTGTTTCAGTTCTTCTCTTGTTATAAGTCCCAGTTCAACAGTACGTTCCTGCATTACCTTCGGGTAAAAGAAAATTCCTCCTATCGGTCCTTTCTTACCCACAAGTATAGCCATATACAAAGCGTATATAAGCCACATGAACAGAACTTCAACGATCATCTTTACTACCATATTTTCTCCCAATTTCCAAATATACAAGTAAAAACCAGATGATCATGCTCTCGCTCATGAGTCCATTCGTAAAGGCAATTCGAAAAGCGCTTTGTGGCATCAACATAGAGATTACCTTAAGAATCCCAAATATCAAAAGCACGTTGGTAAATGCCATGCCTTTTTTAAACACTGTGTTACCGGTAATCTGAACATAAAACCAGTAAATAAAGACCGGTAACATGACCCCTTCACTTACAGGAATCAGCCATGCAAAATTGCCAAACAGTGACTCACATATCAACAATGCGTCATCTGAAAATCTATTATTATTAAGCCAAGCAAACAGACTTAAGATCACGACATAGATCAGATGAAGCGCAATCCATGGCGTAAGTCCAAAAGCATTCAGATAGTGATACACTTTTTTCTTCTTCTCATCTGTTATGTATTCTTGTACTGCAAAAAGAGCAGCACCATAGAGAATGACTCCCGGAAAGGCAAGTAGCATTGCCAGATTGTATCTCCACTGGGGGATTGCCGCCGTTCCAAGTGTCAACCATTTTATATTTCCTTCAAATGTCGGATCTGCATACATCATTAACCAGTCCCCTCCGCCAAAGCAGAGACAACCAAGCAGTCCCGAAATTAGTTTCCATCGTTTTTTTGTCAGTTTCATTTAATTGACCTTTTCTTATCTGTAAGAGTTAGTGCACAAACCAAATACAACATGAGCCACCCCAGTGATTCTGTCCCAGAGTCCAACCCTTCTGATATCAAATTGAGCAGATTTCCAAAAATCACACCAAAAACAGGGCAGCATATGATCATCCATTTTTTAACAGGAAGCATACCCTTAATAACCATTCCAATCCATCCTATAGTCACAAACAGATCGCAGACCACAAAACCTGCCAGCAATGGAATCAGTTCACTTTTCAAAACCCTGATTGCCATACCGACAGATGCTTCAATGTCGCCCGTTGCTTCCATTCCTGCATTAAAAACAACCGGCAGGATGCATATGCCTATATGAATAAAGGCAAAATACAAAATTCCTCCCCAGTTGGCAACCTTGAAAAGCTTGTATAGTTTGGAATCCTTTAAATTATATTCGTTCTCCATAACCCTCATTAGTTCTGTTGCAGCATAGGCAAACATCGCTGCACACAAAAACCCGAGGATTGATGATACTGTATATCTCCAATCAGGTGCCACATTCCAGGATATGCCCATATAGGCATCCGGATCTGACGTTGTGCCGATTGTACCGTATCCAAGCAGATAATCGCCGATAATAGCAAGTACCATTGCATAACATCCAAATAATATTCTTTGTTTTGACTTCATAACTTACCTCCTGCTATAGCGGAAATCGCATAAATCCGCTCCTTCCGCCAATGTTTTCGTTCTTACAAGCTTCATACCCATAATATCTGCAATCACAAAATCAAGTCTGCACATATATTTTGCAAGCTCGGGACACCCCTCATCCCGGCAGATTTTGCAGACACCGCACTCATAATAATCGTATCCAAGATCGTACTCATCACATCCCGGAAGAACCTCCACTACCCAATTGTTCTTTTGGGTTCGCTTCTTACTTTCCTCCGCCCACTGAAGTCTCCCCGGAAGCTTCTTATCATCCAAATAACTATCACAGTTTCCCATGGTTGACTTAAGGAGTTTTGATGAACTTATGGCTTTAGCGAGGATTTCATAGTTTTCTTCTGCATCCAGACCGGATTTACGATTCATTGCTATGAAATAAATAGCCATGATATAGGAAGATATCAGCTTTCCATCACTCATCTCACCGGCACGAAGCGTTATTTCCTTCTGCTCCTTAGCAATATTCTTTACCTGCTTCCTGCTAACTGACTTATTTCTGTACTCCGGCTTCATAATGCTATGAAAGTACATTGATAAAAAACAAATTTTTAATGTGCTTTTCATATAACCACCACCTAAGTCCCTTATTAGAACAGTGTACATATCCAAGCTGCCAAGGCAGAAATCGCCGGGAATACAACCAAAAGCTTAAGTAGCTGGCTTTTTATGTTAAAGCCATACTTCCTGCCGTGGCTTACGCTTTCTATTTCCGGAAAATAAAACTGAAAAAAGTGAAACTTCATAAGCAGGAAATAGTCAAAGCAGATCATGTCATAGATTTTATAAATAGTGAGGATTAGTTCAAAACGCAAAAAGAATTGCCAAAATGAATATTCACATCTAAAGCCGTCCCAAACAGAGATGACCAATGCTCCTATTATCATTACTATACTAAAAAACATTAGCATCCATCCTGTAGCCTTGGCTCCATAAAACAGCTCCTTATCCCTTGGCTTTAATACTTCCCTAAATTCTTTTGGTGCTGATGAAAACAGCTTTGTGTCCTGAATAAATGCAACTCCGGCAAACATCATAAGTGCGACTGCTGCACATACTACTATTGCTAAAAATATGGTTAATAACATATCTATTCCTCCGAAATCACTCCTTTATGAGATCATACATGTGAAATCGCTCCCCGCAGTTTCTAACTCGGTCGAGTTTCATTCCAAGGTGCTCGTATCTTGCAGCTTTATCCTTATCATCAGTATCAAGAATGACAGGAATGCCTTTCTTCTCTGCTATTTCATATACATCCTCAAGCATTTTTCGCATATGGCCTTGTCCCTGATACTCCGGTCTGACCACAAGCATCTCTATTCTTATGAATTTCCTTTTTGCTTTCCTCATTCTGGTCTCAATCGTACTGCCTTCTGCAAAGCAGGCTTTGATAAATTTCTTCATATTTGAAAACCCGCCAAGTGCCTTTTTCTCTGCCATGATCATCTTGATCCCATCAACGAATCTGACAGCTCCTGCTCCCTCCCCAGAGAGCATAAGGTACCCTTCTCTTTTATCCGAAGTGGTAAATAAAAGTCCGCTATTATATGCCGCCTGTGCTATTGCGTTCATATACGTAAACATATCTTCTCTGGACTTTATATACTTCACCAGTCCAAGATCAGCTTCATTATATTTATAATCATAAAAGGCATCTGCTATCTGCTTTGAAATC
>ERZ842401.7802-NODE-7802-length-10794-cov-4.284850_pt1 | contig 10794 bp, 9 predicted proteins | sample MGYA00521270_ERZ842401 | MGnify/ENA primary metagenome ERZ842401 (study PRJEB31892, sample SAMEA3878208) | bioreactor metagenome | biome: Moose rumen | place: Sweden | collected 2011-10 | study: EMG produced TPA metagenomics assembly of the PRJEB12797 data set... | reverse complement strand
CACTCCTAAGAGTAATTGATAAATCATCACAGGAAAATAACACCAAAGACTTAATACAATTTTTGAAAGAAGCAACCAAAAAAGACGTCCTGTCAAAATCGAGCAGAACGTCTTTTTTCATTTTCACTATACAGATTTATAATTCGAATAAGCTTCATCTATTCTTTCGTTTATCAAAGATTCAACTTGTTCCTTGTCCATTGCCTCGGCTAAAACAAGTTCACTCACTAAAATTTGTTTAGCACTAGTAAGCATTTTCTTTTCACCAGTTGCTAAAGGTTTTACTTTAGCTCTAAAACTTAAATTTCTAACAACATCAGCAACTTCACAAATATCGCCACTTTTCATTTTGTCTTGATTATCTCTGTATCTTTTGTTCCAATTAGAAGACATGTCTGTAGGTGCGCTACTAAGAACGTCTAAAACATTTCTTGCAGCTTCATTTCCAATAACATCTCTAACACCAATTAACTCAGCATTTTTGGTTGGAACCATTACTTTGATATCTCCAACAGGCATTTTCATTACATAGTATTTTTGCTTTTCGCCCAAAATCTCTTTTTCTTCAATTGATTCAATTGTTCCTGCCCCATGCATTGGATATACGATTTTATCTCCTACTTTAAACATTTTAATCACTCCCTTAACCTTCCAAATGTAACATGCTTGTGGAAAGCTCCTTCTTTCCAACCGCAGCTTCATTATATCATAGAATTTCATTTTCCGCACTCTACCTGAGCCACTTGTCCAAGATTGCCTGTTTTTTGGAAGAACATTCCGCCATAACGCGCCTTGCCGCCGCAATTTTCTGTTCCTCTGCCTCAACCAAGCCCACAATGCGCTTCTGCTCGGCGAGCGGGGGAACGGGAATTTGTACATCGGCAATTCCCGATTGGGAAACATTCGGTTGACTTTTTCGATTTGCATATTGATTCAAATTTGCAGATTTCAATGCTTCACAAAGAAATTTTAATTCACACTTTTCAAGAAAATTTGTGACATATAAAGCATTGTCTGTAACCCATGATTGTTTTTCACTTATATGTACAGAACCGCAATACTCACCAACACGACCAATGACTATAGTCTGTTCTTCAATAAAATAATCATTGTGATAACCTGTTATTCCATTTCCACCATAAACGGCATGATTCCCATGAATTCTATTTTTCTCTGGCAGGGCTTTACCACTTGATAGAGAAAACAAATTCTTTAATTTCTTCTCTTCGCCCTGCACGCCCGCCATAATCCGCGCAATCTCCGCCTTTGCGTCCGCAATCTCTTTCTGCGCCCCCTGATATTCCGCGTCAACCTGCTCGCACTCATCGGCGATTGCTTTCTGCACGTCGGGCGGCGGGAGCGGGATTTTGAATGAAGAAATAATATCCTTATCGCCACGAGGCATCTTCATGCCCTTCGGATTTGCCATCACAAAATCAAAAAACTTGTCTTCGCTCAACTGCGCAAACAGATATTTGGGAAGAATCTTGTTTTCGTCTTTCGCTCGAAAAACGAGTACATCAGGAGAACACCCGCCATTTCTGTCAGCAAACCAAATCTTTTTCAGATATGGTCTGATGTTTGAAACCAAAATGTCATTTCTGTGGTATTCGATTGCAGAATCAAAATTAAGTTCTCCCTCAAATTCTTTCATTCCCTGCCTGTTCTGAAGAAGATTATCAGTTGTAATGTAATCGGCTTTTTTCATTCCGCTTGAATTGATACGTTCTGTTACAAATGGCGCAATCTCCCCTAGCTTCACCATCGGGAATCGACTCTCAATTTTCACCTCTCCCCTTTCACCTTTCACATTGCACTTTATTGCCTTGTCGAACGTGACGCGGCTAAAGTCAATCATGTCTTTGAGGGCGTTCGCGGCGCAGCAGGTGCCGTTGCGGTAAATACCCAAAAAAGCGTCCTTCACATACCGCGCGACGCTTTCCTCCTCGCCGTCCGCATTGTACAGCGCGCCGCAGTATTCGGTAGGCTTCGCGCTCTTAATCTTGATGCCCTCGTCGCCCTTGCGGTTCGACCAGCCGTAGCCCAAAAAGGCTTCCTGCGCGGCGTTGTCGCTCGGCGCGGTCACCACGAGCGTGTGCTGCTTGTAGACGAGCGCAAAATAGTAGAGCTTTTCTTTTTCTATTCCCGCCGCATACTCAAAAAACGCCTGCGCCCTCTTGTCTTCTTTTAGCTTTTTGGCGTTCTCCGCAAATTCCTTTGCGTACAGCCCAAAATACGCGCTTTCGTTGTACTTTTCCCAGTCTGCGCTTGTTTCCCGCGCGTCCTTTGCAAACTCGATGTACTCCGCCTTTGAAACGCCGATTTTCTCGCAGTAGGCGTTCAAAACGTCAATGTCGCTCGAAACGTTCAGGCTTTCCCGCCCAAAAATCGCCGTCACGTTGTCTTTCGCAATCTCGGCTTTCACGGGCGGCTCGTCGTTCTTCTGCAAGTAAAGGACGACGGTATTCGTTCCCGTCGCGCCGAACGTCTTGCTCCCGAACTGCACGATAGCGCGGAGCGCAAAGTTCTTGAGGATTTCTTCCCGCGCCTTTATGTAGCTCGTGCTTGCATTGCTCAAGATAGAACTCGGCAGAATGACGGCGGCAATTCCCTTGGGCTTCAAAAGCTGCGCGATTCGCTCAACGAACAGCGTCTCAATTTCCTTGCCGTCTTTGGAAATGTACTGCAACAGGTTGAGCGCGTTGTTTTTAAGCTCCAGATGGTTCTTGAACGCACTTACGCTGTACGGCGGATTTGCCACGAGAATGTCGAACTGTCCGTTTTCAACCACGATTTTTTCGTTGTGATTGTCCAGACCGTCGCCAAAGACGATGTTGCCGTTGTCCGCGCCGTGCATAAAAAGCGAGATTTTGCTCACGCGGGCAAGGCGGTAGTCCTTTTCGATTCCGAAAATGCAGTCGCGCTCCCAGCCTTTTTCTGCCGCCAGCCCCAGCCGCGCGACCGTCTCGTTTATCTCGCGGAAGCCCTCCGTCAGAAAATGCCCCGCGCCGCACGCATAATCAATGATTTTCGGATAGCGGATTTCGTTCCGCGCCCCGTCCACGATGATACTCTCAAGCGGCAGGCATTTCCAGATAAAGCAGGTAATCGGAATCGGCGTGAAGAACTGCCCTTCGTTCTGCTTGAAGCCCTTGTTCAAAAGCTGCTCGAACATATCGCCCAAAAGCTGCAATTCGTTTGAATCGATAATCCTGTACTTCTGGAACAGCTCCACCATCTCCACAAGGATTTTGCCGTTCTGGTAAAACAGCGCCTTGTTGTGCACGTCCTTGAACGCAAAATCGTTGTTCGTGTAGAACTTGAGCTTGGTAATCGTCTCGTTCAGCTCGGCTTCCAGCTGCTCGCGGTTCTCGCCGATTGCGCCGCGCATGACGTTCTTCACATAGTCGTCAGCCACATAAAAAACGTCCTCCTTCATAAACTCCTTCATTCCGTAATGATGGAGCTTCTGAAGCCTGTCCTGCATTTTCTGGTAGGTGTCCGTCCCCGTCTTGTACTGAAATTCGACTTCGCTCTCCGCGCCTTTCGTCTTTTCGTCATACAGCTTTGCGATAAAGAGCGCAATCAGGCGGTTAAAGGCGTTCTCCTTGTCGCTCACGTTGTTGTGCCTGAGGATTTCCTCAAACTGATTGACGATTTTGTCGTCGCGGCTAAAGTCCACAAGCCGCTTCTTTTTGAGCGGCAGCACGCCGATGTCATAGGCGACGGTCTCATCGTCAAAGATGATGTCGCCGTAGAATTTCTGCTCGTAGGTTTCTTTCCATACTTCAAACAGGCTTTCTACCGTTGCGGCATCCTTGTAGAGCTTCAGGGATTTGTCGTCCTTTGCAAGCTCCATAAAGTTCGCGTCGTCCGAGCAGTTCACGGTCGCCGCCGTATAGGTGATTTTTTGCTGTTCCGCGTCAAAATCGCTTGCATACAGCACGAGCCACTTCGTCGCCTTTGACTGCTGCCAGTACGAAAAAAGCTGCCCGCCGTCCGCTTTCATATTCTGCAATTCTTTTTTGTATTCCGTGTCGGCGGTCTTGCACTCGATAATGCACAAATACGGCGAGCCGTCCTTGTTCTTCACGCAGATGTCCGCCTTGCCGCTCTTTCCGCCGTGCCCGAGACTCCACCGCGGCTCAAGCTCGATTGTGTCGGGGCGGTAGCCTTTCTCGAATAAGCGGGCAACGCACTCAAAGACCACGAAATTTTCCGGGTGGCTGAAGTTGCTCGTCGTGCCGTCGTTCACGCAAAATCCCTTGTCTTCGGGATAAACGAGCTTCTGATTCTTGAAGTCCGCAGCTAAATCCGCCCCGATATTCTCAAAATGTCTTCTATATATGTTGCCGTCTTTTGTGAAGCCCAATCCCAAAAGCACGTCGGAAAAATTCTCTCTGGTAATCATACCGTGATTATATCACACATCACTCCCGCTGTCAGCACTGCTTTCAAATTGAGTCTGAGTTCGCGACTCGTCGTGTCTGAGTTTGCGACTCGGCGAGTCTTGAACCGTGGACTCGTCGAGTCAGAGTTCGTGACTCGCCGAGTCCAGAGTTATGAGCCGTGCTATTTTAAGTCTGGGGGCTGTGTTCATGCCGCCATTTTCTTCGGTATCAGCAATTTTGGCGTTGTGTCATCTTCTTTGCCCTTAGCCTTTCTTCAACCTTGTTTCTGAGCGTTTCGTCCATCTCAGGCTCCTTGCAATTTGATTGTTGTATTGCTTTTTTAACTTTTGTGTATCTCCATAAAATCTTGCGAAATTTTTCCCCGTGTCAGAAAAATGATTGCAGTCAATCAGATAGTCAAAAGATTTGTTAAATATTTCTTAAAATGCATTTTATATTTTATGCAAAAACTTTCTTGTAAAGCGCAACGTGTACCGTTCTCCCTTGTGCTTCAAATTCTGCCCTTGACATCCTGCGAATAAAGCCGTATAGTAAAAAACAGGGAAAGCCCAGTACAAGAAGGCTGTCTCCCTTTTTGAGCTATAAAAGCCCGCTGGTGAGTCAGACCAAGGCGGGCTTTTCCATCTCTATTCAATCTTTGTTTCAGATGAAGAGAGCGAGCATATTGATAATCAAATCTACGATAGCAATGCAGAGCATCACTTTCTCATAAATTGTCATATTCATGCGATTCCCCCAATACTGAGATTGGGAGACAGTCCGCCGAGTACCGGGGCATTTCCCCGTACCATCATTCTAGCGGAAAGTTATATACTGTGCAATCCTGTGCATTGCCTATTTGCTAATGGATTAAATCTTTAGAAAGCATTGAGCAGGGACTTAACGTCACCCTGCACAACAACCTGCTGGACAAGGACGGCAGCTACTACGCCAAGGTGAACACGCGCGTGGCAAACGTGAAGGCTGCACTCAAGCTCATCAAGGATGAGGAGAAGGGCGTGGATATTGCCGCGATAAAGCACGGGCTGGAGCTGTACCACAAGCAGGTGGTCAAGCTCCTTGAGCTGGGCTTTTCGGTCAAAGTGCTTGACCTTGGCATCCTTGTCATAAAGCATCGGGGCAAGGTGAAGGACATCGGTGAGGCGGAGAATATTTCGGACTTTACGGTGGATTTCATCCCGTCTGAAGAGGTCAAGAAGGCTGTTTCCAATCTGAGCGTAGATGCCGTCCTCACGGTGGACAATTCTCCGGTGCTCGAAGAGATTTCAGACCTGTCCCGCAAGAAGAGCGATGGCATGGTGACTGCGGGGCAGCCGGTGGCGGTGAAGGGCAAAAATCTGAAAGTGGACCTCGGAGAAGATGAAATCATCTTTGTTCCTCAGGACAAGGACGGCAGGGATGTCGCGGACAAGGAGAAATGGCTCAGCGTTCCCGATTCCCAGCTTTTCCGCAATAAGCCCACGGAACTGAACTTCTTTGCCCCGCAGAGCCTTGTGGATGGAGAAACGTACAGAATCGTCGTGAAAAGCTCCTTCATAGGGAACGGCCGCAAACGCCAGTCCTCGCTCACAGGCAGGAGCGCCATCTTCACTGCAACGGCGGTTTGACGATGATGGCGTTGAGCATTGCAAACACATCGTCTGCCTTGTGATTGAGCACAAGGGTAAAGCTGCGCTCAGCGCCATCGAAGTTTTTGTAGCTTGCGTTGACAGAGCGGGCTGTCTCTGGATTCAGGAAGGAAAGCAGCCCGCGCTTCGGGAGCGAAAAGCTGATTGCTGAAAGCTCCGTAAGCGAAAAAAGCCGCTCTTCCGTGCGCCCCGCGCCTTTCATAAAGAAGGAAAGGTAGGATTCTTGGGGCGCAACGTAGTAGTAGGCGGTCTTTTCGCAGAAGACAATGAGCCCCCACACCCCCGGGCGGTAGGTCTTAAGGTTCAGCTCCTGATAGACTACGGCGTCTGCACGGAGTTCTGCCAGCTCAAGGCTCTTTACCTTCTCGCCGGTCTTTGTTTCAAATTCCTTAAAGAATTCTTCCCGCTCCCTCTGCGCTTCCGCAGTCATTCCTGAAAATAAGCTCATAATCATATTATCCTTGATTTTATGATAAAAACAGGTTATGATATAAATATAGCATTATCGGTATTTTATTTCCATACTGGAGGAATATTTTTATGATTAAGACAGTGAAAGATGTAGACCTTAAAGGCAAGCGTATCATCATGCGTGTTGACTTTAACGTGCCCATGAAAGACGGCGTTGTGCAGGACGACACCCGTATTGTTGCTGCACTTCCTACTATTAAATACATCCTCGAGCAGAAGCCGAGGAGCCTTGTCCTGATGAGCCATCTGGGAGATCCCAACAAGGATGTAAAGAAGGCAGCCGAAAAGGCAGAAAAAGCGGGCAAGCCCTTTACCGATGCGGACAAGGAGAAGTTCATCAACGGCAAGAACCGCATGAAGCCCGTTGTCGAGTATTTCTCCGCAAAGCTCGGCACGCCGGTTACTTTCCTGCCCGATGCCCTCGGTCAGAAGGATGCCATCGACAAGCTTCCCGAGGGAGCGGTGGCAATGCTTGAGAATGTGCGCTTCCACAAGGAAGAGACCTCCAAGGTTGACGCAGACCGCGAGAAGATGGCAAAGGAGCTTGCAAGCTATGGCGACATCTTTGTGAACGATGCCTTTGGTACGGCACACCGCGATCAGGCTTCCACAGCTACCATCGCCAAGTTTATGGGTGCAAAGCCCGTCGGCGGCTTCCTCATGGAAAAAGAGGTGAAATATATCGAGCCAATGGTGACGAACCCGCCGAAGCCGCAGGTTGCCATCATCGGCGGTGCAAAGGTGTCTTCAAAGATTGCCGTTCTGGAAAGCCTTCTGCGCAATGCGTCTGCCCTCGTGATCGGCGGCGGCATGGCGTACACCTTCCTTAAGGCCCAGGGGCATCAGGTGGGCAAGTCCCTCGTGGAAGACGATTTCCTTGATACCGCAAAGAAGCTGCTTGCTGATGCGGATGCAAAGGGCGTGAAGATCCTCCTGCCTGTTGACCATGTTGCGGCTGCCGAGTTCAGTCCGGATGCAAAACCTGTCGCCGTTGACGGTGTGGATATTCCTGCCGACCTTATGGCTATGGACGTGGGTCCGAAGACTGTGGAGGAGTACAAGAAGGTCATCTCCACTGCAAAGTCTGTCGTGTGGAATGGTCCTGTGGGTGTCTTTGAGTTTGATGCCTTTGCCAAGGGAACGGAAACCGTTGCCAAGCTCGTTGCGGAAGCGACAGGCAATGGCGCTATGACGGTTGTCGGTGGCGGTGACTCTGTGGCGGCAGTCAACAAGTTCCACCTTGCGGACAAAATGAGCCATGTGTCAACCGGTGGCGGCGCTTCCCTGGAGTTCCTTGAAGGCAAGACCTTGCCCGGCATCGCTATCCTTGATACCAAATAGCGCTTTATAACGGAAAACTGTTTTATTAGGAGATTTTATATGGCAAGGACTCATTATATTGCCGGCAACTGGAAGATGAATACCAGCAAGGCAGAGGCTGTGAAACTGGCGCAGGATTTGGTCGCTTCCTTGAAGGGAAAGCCGAACAAGTATATGATAGGCGTTCCCTTTGTCTACCTTGACGCTGTTGCGCAGGTGGTGAAGGGCAGCAATATCCTGCTCGGTGCGCAGGACGTCGCCGCAACGCCGAATGGCGCTCACACGGGAGAGGTGTCTACCGAAATGCTCAAGGATCTGGGCGTGCAGGTGGTCATCCTCGGGCATTCAGAGCGCCGCCATGAGATTGGCGAGAGCGATGAGCTCATAAACAAGAAGGTGCGCCGCGCGCTGAACGAGGGGCTGGAAGTGGTGCTCTGCATCGGTGAGCTGCTTTCCGACCGCGAGGCTGGCAATGCAGAGCAGGTCTGCGCCTTCCAGCTTTCCGCAGATTTGGCGGGTGTTACTGCCGAGCAGATGAAGAAGCTGACTGTCGCTTACGAGCCTGTCTGGGCAATCGGCACCGGCAAGACTGCAACTCCGCAGGACGCAGAGGAAATCCACAAGTTCTGCCGTAACTACGTTGCCAAGCTCTATGACCAGAAGGTAGCCGACGAGCTCATCATCCAGTACGGCGGCTCCATGAAGGCTTCCAACGCCAAGGAATTGCTCGCCCAGCCTGATATAGACGGCGGTCTCATCGGCGGTGCCTCCCTTAAGGCGGAAACTTTCACGCCCATCTGCGAGCTGTAAGCATATTCCTGCTTGAAATTCCACTCCCCCTTCTTTTCGTGGAAGGGGGATTTTTATTTTGTTGAGGCTGTTTGAAATCACTTTGACTTCCATAAATCTTCTAAATCTGTTATAGTGTTCCCATGAGTGACTCAAAACGTACCGTAAATGAAGATACACTTGAAAAGCTGCTGTATCTTTCCCGCCTGTCTCCCGAAAGCACGGACATGGCGACCTTGAAGAGGCAGGTTGATGAAATTGTCTCTTACTTTGACATTCTTTCCAAATATGATGACAGCGAGAATCCCTATGACGCATACCCCACCACAAAGGCTGAATGCCTGCGCGAGGATGAAGTGGTGCCCGGTCTTGAAATGCACGATGTGAAAAAAGTAAATGCGGAAAACTTCCTTGACGGTTATTTCCAGGTGCCCAAGGTCTTGGGCGAGGGGGCATAACAATGCAGATGATCAACGATGCCGTTGCCGCGCTTAAGTCTGGCTCAGTCACCAGCAGGGAATTGATACAGAAGGCAATAGATACCTTTGAGGCGGACAAAGCCTCCTCCCTGCCGCTGAATGCTTTTATAGAGATGTATGACGATGCGCTAGCCCTCGCGGATGCCGCTGATAAGGAGATAGCTGCAGCCCGTGCTGGGGGAACGCTTGACGAGCTCTTTGCCAAAGAGCCCTTGCTGGGCTTGCCCTTTGCCAACAAGGACAATATCTCTGTGCGCGGAAAGCGCCTGACCTGTGCTTCCAAGCTGCTTGCGGGCTATGTGGCTCCCTACAACGCCACCGTCATACAGCGCTTGCTGGATGCGGGCGCCATTCCGTTGGGCCGCTGCAATCAGGACGAGTTCGCGATGGGTTCTTCAACCGAGTATTCAAGCTATGGTCCCACGCGCAATCCTATCAACCGCGATTACGTGTCCGGCGGTTCCTCCGGCGGCTCTACTGCTGCTGTAGCGGCAAATCAGGCGCTTTTTGGCCTTGGCACTGAGACTGGCGGTTCCGTGCGTCTGCCTGCAAGTTACTGCGGCATTTACGGGCTTAAGCCTACCTATGGCGTGCTCAGCCGCTGGGGCGTGGTGGCGTATGGATCTTCGCTTGACCAGGTTGGCATACTCGGCCACACGCCGAAAGACATAGCCATCCCGCTTTCCGTCATGTGCGGGGTAGATATGTATGATGATACCTCTGCTGACTTGCCCGGCGGCAAGGAGCTTGGCACGCTTTCTGCGTACAGCGCGGAAGATTTTGCTCAGCTGAAAGTGGCTGTGCCGCGGCAGTTCCTTGAAAGCAAGGGTATGGACGATGATGTCGCAAAGGTCTTTGCAGATACCCGCGCATGGTTTGAGGGGAAGGGCGCAAAGGTTGAGACCGTTGACCTTCCCATTCTGGATGCCTCAATCGCTTCCTATTATGTCATCGCCCTTTCCGAAGCTGCAAGCAATCTGAGCCGCTTTGACGGCATTCGCTACGGGGCGCGTATAGACAAGAACGAAGGCTATGACCAGCTCTATGTGGACACCCGTTCCGCAGGCTTTGGACCAGAGGTAAAACGCAGGATTATCATTGGCAACTACGTGCTTTCCGAGCAGTTTTCCGGCGACACATACAAGAAAGGCATGAGCGTGCGGGCGAGGATTCAGCGGGAAGTGGCAAAGCTCTTTGAGGGCTATGACCTCATCCTGTGTCCGACCTGTCCCACGCCGTCATTCCGCCTTGGACAGAAGGTTGACGACCCGCTTGCCATGTACCTGAGCGACCTCTTTACGACTTTTGTCAATCTAGCCCGCATTCCTTCGCTTTCCGTTCCTGCGGGGCACACGAAGGGCGAGGGTGTTGAGGCAGGCATTACCAAGGGCGCAGGCGGCGAGTTTGCAAAAGCTGCCGCAACGGGTCACAGCGACAGCATGCCGGTGGGCATACAGTTTGCGGGCCCCATGTTCAGCGAGGCAAAGATTCTGCGGATTGCCCAAGCCTGGGAGGAAGAACATCCCGGCTGTGGCTGTCCCGTCAGCGAATAGTCTGGCATGCAGAAAAAGAAGGCGTTCCCCGCCCGTTTTCGTTTTACCCCTACAGCCTTTGCCGTTGATCTTCCCTCGTATGAGGGAGATTTTTTACGCTCTCCCTTTCAGGCGCTCAGGTACATGGCAAGCGGGTCGTCAA
>ERZ842401.7801-NODE-7801-length-10795-cov-3.713222_pt1 | contig 10795 bp, 11 predicted proteins | sample MGYA00521270_ERZ842401 | MGnify/ENA primary metagenome ERZ842401 (study PRJEB31892, sample SAMEA3878208) | bioreactor metagenome | biome: Moose rumen | place: Sweden | collected 2011-10 | study: EMG produced TPA metagenomics assembly of the PRJEB12797 data set... | reverse complement strand
TGTAAACATGTTACTGAGCATAAAACCTATATAAAACAAAGTTCAGTAAATGAAAGAGAGACTGTTCATGGTTCATTTTGCGATTATGATACGAAAAATATTACGCGTAATTTTACAACTACAAAACGAGTTTGTTCTGTATGTGGGAAAACTAAAACAAAAACAACAGAGGATTGTTTCAAAATATATTATTTATTTTAAAATTAATTTTTTCGTTTTTTATTTTATATCAAAGAGTAAAAAGGCTGTCTTTACATAGCCTACATATTCTATTATTGTATCTTTACTAATCTTATGGCCTATAGAATTTACGGTACTGTGAATTTTTGTATATGAAATTGGCGCACACACTGCTTCAGCAATTTTCTTTACCATTATGCGCAGCGTATCTGCATTACGAATCTTATTTCTTGCAACAATGTCGCCCAATAAGATTTTCTGATAAACATTTGATACATATTCCCTTTTTCCTGAATACAAAAGGCTCTCTGGGAATCCACCAAATGTGAAGTAATCCCCAAAAGCTCCCTGGATTCGTCCAACTGCTTTAGTTTTACTAAGATCACTCACATCATGAGAAATATTGCTGGCTGTCAAAAATTCATCAAAATTATATGTAGAAATATACTTTGAAAAATATCTACCCCCTAATCGCTGCTCGATATCAGCACTTAACATCTTTGCATTACTTCGTGTAATATAAACACGCTCACCAGAATCGGCCATTCTTCTGGCAAATTTTTCCCATCCGTCAATATTTTGTATTTCATCAAAAAAGAAATAGCCTTTATCATCGGACAATTCAGCTTGAACAGAAAGAATTTCGTTAAAATCTGTCACCTTAAATTCTGATAAACGCTCGTCCTCAAAATTTATATATATTATTTGATTCCACGATATTCCACTGGCAACCAAGTCCTTAGCTATCTTATATAGTAATGTAGACTTTCCAGCTCGCCTAAGCCCAGTTAAAACATAGTTGGCGTTAACTTCGAATTCATAGTCTCTTGGGATAATATTACTATTCTTTATGACTTCATGCTGATCGTAAATAATACTTTTTAATAAGCTATGAGAAATAGACATAAAACCTCCGTACAATATACTCTATATTTTATAATTTCTTTTGTCGAATATATTCTACATTAAATTTGCTGTGATGTCGAGTTAATTCTATACAATTCAATTGTCATTTACTAACAAAAGAATTCGATAAATCTAAAATCGGAATTTAGATTTCCCGAAACCAGTCTATTTTTACAGTCCTAGTATTAAATCAAATCAAAGTTTTCTCGAAATAAAACTTATCTAAAAATCATATTTACCATCTAGGTATCCTATCAGGAATTGTTCTGCCAGGCTTCCATGCTTAATATAACCCCTGGCTTCCTCTAGCGTCATGATTTTTAAGTCATCCACCTCTTCATTCGGTTGAACATCAAAATCAGCTACAGTAACCGTGAAGTTAAGCATTAGAGTATTTGAAGGCGCGAAATAATGGCTTCTGTTGAAGTGAACTGATGTTACCTCAAGACCAAGTTCTTCTTTTACTTCTCTTACTGCTGCATCCTCAGCATCCTCACCTTTGTTGACATAGCCTGCCACAAGGATTCCTGCCGTGCCACCATACTGTTTAATAAGTATAATTCTATCCTTGGTTTCATTAAGAACTATCATACTGACTGCTACATTAAATACAGGGAACCTGTAATCCATGCATGCAGGACAGTAAGGTACATCACCACCTTCACTTTCAAGATGCTTCATCACCAGTCTAGTTCCACACGCCATACAATGCTTCATTTCAATTGCCATTTTATTAATCTCCAAAAACGATGTAATCTAAAATGATGTGTAAAGAGCTATCGAGCAAAAAACTATGGCCACCTCCGGAGAAATCTCCACCTCCATATGCGCCCCCGCCAGAGCTTCCGCCATAATCTCCACCCAAGAATTCTAAATAAAGGCAAAAGCAGTAGATGCTATATTACAAAAAAATCCAAAAAATAGAAAGTACCTAGAATTATATCTAAATACTCTCCATTCATTTGATTTATTTACAATCTGTTATTTTTTATAGAATTCTGGAATCCCTCCACTTTCAATCCACATCTCATACATTTCTTTATAATTCTCTGTTATAAATTCTGAAATTCTTCCTATACTCTTGCTACTCAATCTACCTTTCCTCATGACTTTTACAGACCCATCTTCATTTACAAAAAATTTAGCTGAGCCTTGTTCTGTCAACTTTTTATCGCTAGCATGCACATGAAAAGCTTCTACAATGCATTGACTTGTAAAATATAAATAGTAACCATCTATCGCAAACTTGAAATACTTTGGCATTCTATACCTCTAAAAATTTTCTGTTTCTTTTTACTTTATCTAATATTTGAGGTATTTCATTAATTGGTAGATTTCCTCCAACAAATTGACAGTCATCAAACTTAAAAATTCCTCTTATATCTGGATTGTCTTGCATTACAACTTCAATAAATGGTCTTTTATTTCGTGAAACTTTATCTATTGCAATATTCCCAATTTTCAAACTGAAATTTTCTAGCTTTTTCCTCATCATGCCACCATTTCTAATTCAATATCGTCTTTTTTAACATCAGAGAAATACTCGTGTTTCTTGTTCGATATTCCAATCATGCTCAATATGTATGAAAAATCAACATATTCTTCTACTTCTTTGTTTCCTCTCCTCATTAGGATTGTAAGAAGTCCATCTTCAAAGTCAATCACTTTAATTGCCGAATCATATGCTATTAAAATTGCACTTACTTCTATTGATTCTCTTTTAAAAGTGATAAATCCGTATTTATTATTGTATATGATTTTTACTTTATCCATTGTTATTACCTCTTTTGTTTACATTATAACATGCATCAAGAGCTTATTTCTATATGCAAATAATCAGCTGATTGCAGCCTCAAATGATGTTCAAAAAATCAAGTGCAGTTGCGCCTCCCAGAATGTGCCGTCAGACACTCAATATATATTCAGCTGTTTGCAGTTTCAGAAGATACCAACAAATCAAGAATTTAATTGTTATGATAGCGTAGACTGTGATTTTCCAGCAGCACGCCTTCATCGTTAGACCTTGCATTCACATAAACCGCATATTTTGCAAGGACCTCAGCCATATTCTTTTCTATATAATTCCAGCTTTCATCAAACCTTTTTCTTAGGCTCTCAATATCTGTAAACAGATATGCTATTTGCTGACCTTGGTTGTCATTGTTGATTGCAAATTGAATATCTGGATTACCATCGGCATCAATATTTCCATGAACAGGTAATAGCATAACAGCAGAATCAGAATTCTGCTCCATAAAATACCTGTAAATATTATAGGCCTTCCATTCTTCGTCTGTCAGTTTTTCTGTAACATTATGCATCTGCGCGCAAAGAAGATAGTATTTCATTATTGATGGGTTCAAAATCCTATCTTGGACAGAACTATCACGCAATCGTTCGATAATATCAGCCTTATCCAGAATAACATCTGTTGACACAAGTGCCAAAGCATCTGCACCATAGCGCATAAACAGCTCTAAAATAGCCTGCCTGCTCCCTCCTTCACCATAAGCATTTAGTCTTTTAATCTGATAAATGGAATCGACATCTGAAGGGGAAATAACTTCTACATACTCTATTGGGCAAATCCTAAAATATGGCCTCGAATGATAAATCGTACTACCTGAGCTAGTAGCTTTGCAATATAAGTGTGGTTCATCACTGATAGCATTATAAACAATATATATTTCATCATCAGCCAACATCTTCTCAATCATTTTATTCACTAGAAGTGTTGTCTTTCGCTGATAGTCCTCTTTAGTCTCTACATGACTTTTTACATAGTTAAGATAATGCCGCCAAATCTCCGCTAACTGCCCCCAATTTAGCCTTTCGAAATCCGATTCGTCTAAATTCATCTTTTTATCTTTTATGTATTTTTCATATAGCTGTGTGTTCTCCCTGCGATACTCAAACATGGCAAGTGGTCGACGTTGCTGTTTTGCGACCTTTGCTACATAATGTTGAGTTCCCAAATACCTACCTAGACACAAGCCAGCAATAATTTGAAAAATTGGCATAATAATTTCCAGAACATAATAGTTAAACTCTCCTGCCGACGCAATCATGGCAAACATGAATAGCACTGGGAATATGGTATTTATCACCATCTGCTCCTTATTTTCATGCTTAAACAGCTGTCGTTCTATAAAACCAACACCAGTGTATATTGCCGTGTATTTTATAACAAATTCATAAACCATGATTGTCTCGCGAACCTGGTAGCTTGCAGCGTTAAATACTTTTACCTCAAAGTACTCAAGAAGCAATACCACAAATGCAGTTATCACATGAATAAAATATAAAGTTATGTATTTAATAATTGTTGTATCTTTTATTTTCTTTAATAAGTTCATAATTACAAATTTTCATTACCAGATTACACTAAAATATAAATGATTGTAATCGCTATAGACATTATCGATAATACAATCGTTGCTATAGCTTTACCTTTTTTAGTAGTCCCTAATCCCTGCGATGCAAAATAAAAATCTAGCAAATAAACAATTAAGCCAAATGATATACCAAGAAGAGATAATACTAATCCAATTATCGAAAGAACAAAGCCTATGTTGCAAAGCTTTTCCTTCTTAGCTATATTTTCTGATTCAAATTTCTGTGTAAAATCCTTTGCATTAATTTCTACGTCATAACTATCGACATTCATATTATCCATTACATCTATATCATCTGTGCAATTTGCTGAACCAATCTCATTAAATAATGTCTGTAGCAAGCTCTTATAGGCATCGCCAGCCATATTATTAATTGCACCTGATTCTAGCATATAGTATTTCTTACCTACACCAATCGTCCATGCATCTACACTAATTGTGTTTCCATTAATTGAATATTGAAATCCACGTTTACCGTACAATACTGGATCATTAAAATAATAAAAGTCTTCTCCATACTTATTCACTAATTTAAACTTGTTGGCTGTAAGCCAACCTTTAACTATTTCTTCCACAACACCTGCATCAGCATTAAACTGAAATGTATAATTTGTTTTACCTTTATTCATCTAATAAATTCCTCTCAAAAAAATTTTCACGCAAAATTCCTACTAACTACATTAAATTTTTCAGGCATTCAACCAGCTGTTCAAAATCATTGTAGCCTGGAAATATATAGAACAATTTCTTTCCATCTCTAATTCCCTTATAACTGTACTGGCATTTTATCCTATAGCCCGCACGATACCTCTTCGTACTGAGGACCTTCATTATTCTTATAGTATATAATACTTTCATAGTATGAAAAAGAGGAGCGAACTTACCGGCCCCTCTTATCAAGGCAATATTTCTTACGATAAAACTACTCTAATAATTGTAATCACTACAGCAGCACCTAAAAGAATTAGATTTCTTGTAGCATCTTTTTTGAATCTCTCAACTTTAATTGCATTAACATTAAAATATGCTAAAAGCAAAACAAGAATAGTGCTATAAGTTCCGCCAAGAAGTGACGCTACTATTAATGCAATACTTGCTACGAAGGAAAGCTTTACCTGCTTTTCCATTCTCTTTTCGCTCTCCTCATCAAAAGTATTTGGTGTCTGATTTTCATTTAAATTTGTATTATCCATTTCTATTTTATGTTCTTACTATGTTTTTTCTCTTCTAGCATATAAGGAAGGCGCTAACTTGCCGAAATTAATTTGCAGTTAGCGCCTCCCAGGATGTGCCGTCGGGCAATATATCTACTCCTCAATTTTGTCATATTTAACTAATGTATCATATAGTTTACTGAAGTTATCACATTCAGTATCAACGTACGTAACCGTCTTTCCGTTAACTTCAAGTTTAATCATGCTCCCGGTTATCCCAACACTATCTAAACTTTCAAATGTAAGTTCTCTAGGCTTATTTAAAACTCTGTAACAAATTAATGTATTATCAGAAACGACAATATGCCAACGTAGATATATAGTCTCTAACACTACTCCTATAATGATGAACACAATTCCAATACCTGCATGGCCAGTTGTAATTTGTGTATTACCTCTTATTATCTGAACAATAAAGTAAACATCCATTATTAGACCAGCGAACATACTTAGCAATGCAACAGATTCAATAAATTTAGGAAATTTCACCACATAACTAATTGCATCTCCTTGAAAATTTAGAACTTTATTGCTGTTTGACATAATAAATCCATATATTGACCAAAGTACCCAAAATGCAATTGTAATTATAATTACTCTCATTATTATCTTTCCTTTTCTATCCATTTTTTTAGCTTTCTTACTATTCCATCCCATTTATAATCCACATCGTATCTCTCAATTTTACCAGATCTTGTATATAAGGTAATTGTCATATATCTTCTGCTATCACTTATTTTAATTTCATTTTTGTAATCAGCTTTGCACAATAAAATTATTTCTGGTGATGGTACAGCAATGAACCAATCTTCATCTACATATGAATTGTTCTTTTTTAGCTCTTTACCTTGTAAAACCTCAAACATATTGATATTTTTTCTTTTATTTATATATCGAATTCTACCTTTAAGCTTCATCAGTCGATAAAAAGCATCTATAAGAATCAAAAAAATTATGCCTAAAACAAACGCTGATGCATAAGCAATATCACTTCGTTTTTCTATACCTTCTATCGAAAAATATAATAAAACTATTACAATCGAAAAAATAATGCAAAACAACTCTGGTCCAACCATACTAGCCATTATTAATCTGAATAAATTTTTTTCATTTATCTCGCATTTACTTGTTTTCACCACAATCTTCCTCTCCATTTGAACCAACACTTGTCTGTATATTACTACTACTCTTTTTTTTCTTTTTGCTATTTTCTATCATATTATCCTTCCCATAATTAATCCCTTCCTCAGCCGCATTTTCCACCACAGAATAAGCATTAAGCTCTCCTAAAAGTGCACATGAAAGCGCTTTTTTCCATGTTTTGCCAGAAAACCCTAAGAATCCATTTACTGACCTTGCTCCCCTAACTGCATCCTTTACGTTTTGCTGCCACGATCCCGCCGCCTCATTTGTAATACCTCTCCATTCACCTCCTACTAAGCCACGTATGCCACTCCTGATTTTATCAGAATTAATATTTTTGGTGATTTTATTGAGAATTTTTTCTCCAACTTTGGCTTTATTCAATGCTCCAAACGCTGCACCTACACCAGCGCTTATGCCTGCATCTATCGCTATTTCTCCTATACTTTTTTTCTCTTCTTTAGTACCCCATAGATTTGTCAGCCCGTCTGTAACTACAGTGCCAAGAGCTCCTCCTATTGTTGGTGCCAATACAGCCGCACCAGGAAATGCTGCGACAACTCCACCCGTAACAGCACCACCTACCGCACTGGCTGCTATTGCACCAGGGCTAGGCATATCTCCAGTTATTACCCCAGTAATAATTGACGTACCTGCCCCAACTACTGCACCTACTAACGCACCAGCAATTATATGGACGAAACGTCCATTTTCATCCTTATGCTCAATTGGTTCATTCAAACAATAACTATAATGATTTAATGTTTTTGGACTTTCTTTGAATCCTTTAACCTGGTCTTCCCCAATAAATCTACCATTTTCAGCATTATAAAATCTAGCCTGTGCGAACTTAAGACCTGAGACTTCATCCTCCTGATAGCCTGTGAAGGCGAATGGCTGAATGATATTGCCTTGCTTGGTGTAACCATACCTATTCTGCTTGCCTGTGAATGGATCTATGTTTCTTCCAAAGTCATCGAAGGCGTATGAGTTTATTGCTACTCCATCTGTACCTGTGAGGTACATAGGAGAACCTAGTTCATCCTGAAGATAGTAGTAACTATTTTCTGCCTTTGACATTGAGACTACATTAATGTCGTAGATGAAGGATTCTTTTTCTCCATTTACTGTGCGCTCTAGTAAGTTGTAGTAATCTCTTGAGAGGTCACATAGATATTCTATCTTTTCTTCTGAGCATGATGATGCAACTCTTACTCCAATTCCATTGTACTGGTTTTCGAGTTCTCCCTTGTTTACATCTACAACCTTAGAAAGCATATTTGTTGCATCAAAAGTGAAGGTTTTATTTAAGAGACCATTTACGTATTCTTTTGTCTGGTTTCCTCGCTTATCATAGTCATAAGTCTTCTTGATAGCCTGACTATTGTTTAATTCATTTGTCTCCACAAGTCTATCTAGTGCATCATAAGTATAAGTTGTTTTTACTTCATCCTCAACTAGACTTGTTCTGTTTCCAAAGGCATCATACTGGTAAGCTGACTTCGTATTTCCGTTAAGGCTGGATTCAGTTAATCTTCCTAATGCATCATACTTATAAGCATACTGGCCTGATACCTTATCAAGGCCTCGTCTATTTCTATCTATTCCATTGATAAGACCTGCATTGTCATAAGTGTAGAAGTACTTATCAAGGACTCCTTCCTTATCAAAGCTTTCCATACTCTTTAGATTTCCACCAGGTAGATACGAATAAGCCTGTTTCACTCCATTAGGTAGAAGCTTTTCTGTAAGTCGACCAAGCTCATCATAAGTGTAGCTTGTCTTTTCTCCATTTCCTGTAATTCCTGAAAGTCTTCCTTCGGCATCATATGTGTATGCCGCTGTTCTTCCATCTGGATATGTAAGCTTTGTCTTTTCTCCAAGAGGACCATACTCATAGGATACGGTTCTGTTCTGATAATCAGTTACCTTTGTAAGGCGACCAAGTGAATCATTTTCAAGCACTGTCTTTCCAAGCCAGTCATTTATCTCATTAAGCTGGTTTAGTTCATTGTAAGCAAAGGCTACGTTTCTTCCATCCGAGTAGCCTACATTTGTTACTGCCCCAAGCTTATTGTATGTATAAGATGTCTTATAGTTATCTCTATCTGTCTTTGTCAGAAGACGTCCATACTGGTCATACTCATAGGTCTCTTCCTGGCCTAGTGCATCTGTTATCTTAGTAAGCTGACCTGCTAGGTTATAGGTGTATAGAGTTACATGACCATCTTTTCCTACTGTTGGGATGTAGTCATCCTTTTTCTCTTCTTCACTTATTCTTCCTTCTGCTCTATGGATTGACTGAAGGTTATCAAGACTATCGTAGGTATATGCTGTCTCGTTTCCTAGGGCATCTACTACAGACTTGAGTCTGCCTGTAGCTGTGTAGGTGTAAAGTGTAACAGCGTCTCCATCTACCACCTTTGTGGCTCTGCCCATGGCATCATACTCGTATGATACTTTTCTTTCATCAGAGCCTGTTACCTTTGAAACTCGGCTAAGTGCATCATATTCATAAGATATCTCATATCCATCAGCAAAGCTTCTCTTTGCTACTCGGCCTGCTTCATCATAACTGAGTTCCTGTTCCTTTGTGCTGCAGAAGATTATAGACTTAAGCTTACCTGCATCTGTATATTCAAATCTTCTCGCTCTGCCTGCAGCATCTGTGATTGTTTCTATATCCCCAAGCTTTGTGTAGGTGTAGCTGGTTGTATTTCCAAGGACATCTATCTCCTTAGAAACTCTGCCAAGAATATCGTATTCACGTTTTGATACATTTCCAAGTGTATCAGTTACCGTAGTTACATTTCCATTTTCATCGTATGAGTAAGAGGTCTTATGACCTAGTGCATCTACCTCTTCTACGATTCTATTTAAGGCATCATAAACTAGGCTACGCACCTTTACGTCGCCTAAATATTCTGCTATTACATTCCCATTTTTATCATAGTCATAGCCTGTGGTACGCCCCTCTGGGTCTGTGACCCTTGTAAGGCGCATTAGTGGGTCATACTCGTAACGTATCTTTCCACCATTTGGTAGTGTGACACACTCCTGCTTACCCATGACGTTATAGCTTATCTCTGTCACCTGACCTGCTTCATCTGTGATCTTAGATACTCGGCCCATGACATTCATGTCATAGGATTTAACAGTTCCATCTGCTTCTTTTACTGCTATAACCTTGCCCATGGCATCATATGTATACTCTCTGGTATTTCCAAGTGCATCTATGGTCTTTGTGATTCTGTCTGCTTTATCGTATTCAAAACTTGTTACTGCTCCATCTGCAGTCTTAGTTTCGATTACACGATTAAGTCCATCATACTTATATTCAGTCTTAACTCCATCAGGGTCTACTATCGTATCTACGTTACTTCTGTCATCATAAGTAAAGTGTGTCAAAGCTCCTAGGGCATTTCTGGTCTTTATCAGATTTCGATTTTCATAATAAAATCTATTTGTCTCCCCTAGTGGATTTTGGATTTCAAATAGTCTGCCATTTAAATCATAGCTATATTTATACTCTTCACCCTTTGCTCCCTTTACAGCCATAGGCTTGCCATCTGCTCTATAGGTAATACTGGTTTTATTTCCCAGTGCATCTATCACCTTTGTGAGATGTCCCTTATTATCATAAGCAAATCTGGTGGTATTACCATTTTTATCTGTAAAGCTGGTCTTTTGGTTTCTGTTATTGTAGCTATACCTTTCTTCGCCATCATAGTAGTTAGTCTTTGTATGACGGCCTAGTTCATCATGGGTATAAACCACCTTATTATTGTTCTGTTCTGTGGCTGTTGTAGTCATGGCCTCATCATCATAGTCGTAGGTCATAACTGTTCCATCAGGGAAGCTTTGTTTGGTGGTGCGTCCCTTGGTATCATACTCATTTGTGATAGCGCAGGTTCCCTTTGGATTTATTACATCCTTGATTCTGCCATCTTTAGTGTA
>ERZ842401.7800-NODE-7800-length-10797-cov-3.712437_pt1 | contig 10797 bp, 8 predicted proteins | sample MGYA00521270_ERZ842401 | MGnify/ENA primary metagenome ERZ842401 (study PRJEB31892, sample SAMEA3878208) | bioreactor metagenome | biome: Moose rumen | place: Sweden | collected 2011-10 | study: EMG produced TPA metagenomics assembly of the PRJEB12797 data set... | reverse complement strand
TTCTGCTTAGCAGAAGGAGAAAAATAATATGAAAAAATTAGCAATTGCAGGTGCGAGCGCAGTTCTCGCAGCCATGCCGGTAGTGGGGGTGTTTGCCGATGATGTGATGACGGTCAAGGACCAGCTGACTGTGACGGTGAGTTCGTCCTGTACTTATGACAGTATCACACCTGCGGGGGCCACTTCGGATACTGGTAATACATATTCCGCTAGTGGTGCAGCGGGTAATCTGCTTGAATTTGCTGCATCTAGCTCGGCTACTTCTTTGACAGTAAAATGCAACGACCCAGATGGTTATACCATTACGCCAACCTTTACCGATTTGAAGATCAATGGTATATCTGGTAATGTTAATACTGCTCAGGATATTCCTTATGGTAGTGCTATCGCTAGCGCGTCTCAAAGCCAGAGGGCGTGGACTGCCTATTACACTAAGAACAGTGGCACGGCGACAGCCTTCACTGCTTCTGGCACAGCAATTGATGGCGTATCTACTATGACTGACACCTACAGCTTCTCTTACAAAGTAGGTCTAGGTGCTGACCAGGCTGCTGGCACTTATGTAGGTACTGCAACTTATCTATTGGCTGCTAAATAATTAGCATCTGTGTAGATTAAAAACAAGAAAATCCCGGGTGGTTCCGGGATTTTCTTGACAAGAATTAGTAGAGTAAGGAGGTTAGAATTGGAAATCAATGGTAATAAGAAAAAGAAGAAAAGTAGCTGGATGGTAACAGTAGGCATAGTGTTACTATTGGTGGCTACTATGGCTTTTGTTTTGTTTTTGATGAATGGGCAAACTACATTGATGGGGGAATTTGAGGGCAAAAAGATTTCGGAAACATTGGTTTGCGAGCAAGAGGGGATTAGTTACCCGATTTTCAATTATGACTATGCGGATTCTAGATCGCTAAAAATCAATGTCGTTTTTGAAAGCCAAAAATTAAGCTCGATTTCGTTGATTTATAAGTTGGACTATTCTACCGAGGAGGCGATGCGACAAAGTGAATCACTTAATCATGCGGCGATGAATCTAAGTTTTTACGATGATGGGCTGGGAGCGGATGCCTTGAACGCTAAGTATAGTTTCTTAGATAATAGTTTACAGATGTCTATCTATGCGAAGCGAAGTGATTTAAGCCAAAAAGTTCTAAAGTATTTTATGCTAGGTGAGATCTATGATTTAAATAAAATGGATGAGAAAAAAATAACGGAAATCTATATCGATGCGGGATTGGATTGCGTAGCTAAACATAAAACTAAAGAGGAGATAAAAGAAGATGAAAAATAATATAAGAAAGTTTTTTGGCTTGGCGCTGGCGCTGGCGCTGGCGATGGCTTTGCCGGTAATTGGGGGTATTAGTGCTAAAGCCGCAGGAGGATATTCGTTTTCAGTATCGCCGATGAAGGAAAAGATTTTACTGAATCCAGGCGATCATTATACTTCTGCTTTAACGGTATATACTTCAACGGAACATGATATGGATGTGAAATATAAGATTGAAGTGGGAGAGTTTTTTGTAGATGAAAATTACAATAACATCTTTGCAGAGTGTGGTACGTATTGCGAAATGGCAAATTGGATAGAAATTGAATCGCCCGTCGAGGGGGTTTTGAAACCTGGAGAGAAGACGATAATTCAATATACAATTAATGTGCCAGAGGATGCGCCGGGCGGCGGGCAGTATGCTTCAATTATAGTGCAAGGAGACCCTTGGACTGGCGAAGACAATGGTGAAGAAGATTCTGATGATGGAGAAGTAAGGTCTGCAATTAAAGAAGAGAAGAAGATTGCTTATACGATTTACGCAGAGGTCGCAGGGGATGTTATTCGCCAGGGTGAGATTACTGATGTAGATGTACCGAGTTTCTTGCTGTCTGGCGATATTAAGGGTACGACGGCAATTAAGAATACCGGCAATGTACATGGCGAAGCGACCTACAAACTGCAGATATTCCCGCTGTTCTCAGATGAGGAAATCTATACGAACGAGGAAGATCCCAATACGGCCACAATTTTGCCAGATAGGACGCGATACAACGAAACTGTTTGGGAAAATACGCCGGGAATTGGAATCTTCAACGTCATATATACTGTAGAATTTGAAGGTGTCATCGCTCAGGTATCTAAGATGGTGATTAAATGCCCAATCTGGCTGCTGTTCATTATTATCTTTGCGATTGTGGCGATCGTAATTTGGTTGGTGATGAAAGCGAGGGCGAGGAAAAACTAAAGGAGCCAGAAAAAAGAAGCTAGCATATGGTGTCACTAAAATATTGTCAAAAGGAGATATTTTAGTGACACTAGGTAGTTATTGTGTGACTTTTTTCTTTTTGCTTCGTGTCTTTATTTTTCTTGAGATTTTTTTGGCCATATTCTTCCAAAAATGTTTTCGTGTATCTATATTTTTGAGGGCGTCGATGAATCTGTCTTCATTGAACTTTCGTCGTCCGATGATATATTTTGTCGCAAAGAATGCGGCGAGGATTGTACAAACTATGAATCCTGCCCAAGATAAGTTCTCGACTATTCTTTTTGGTATTTGGATTCCGAATATATCTATTTGGCTGTTGGTGATAGCGATGGAGAAAAACGTTAGCGCAAAACCACCCCAGCCGAATGCGGTACCGCTTTGCGGTGCCTTAACAAAACGCTGATAGATGGTTCGTGCCCGGTGCTCGCCGATATGAATCCTGTCTTCGGTTGTGTTATCATAATCAACTCCTTTGACTGAACCGTTGTTTATGCTAATATCTCTACCCATGTTTTGGCTCCAAGTAAACACTGAGATCTAGAATTGGCATACCGTCTTCAGGTTTTACGATACTGAACATGACTTGAATTCCTTGGCCGTCTGCCTCGCCAATACGTATCGGTTTTTGCGTATAAGTGCCAAACGGTGACCCGAAATTTTTTAGAGTGAATCTTACGATCGGCGGGTTACTATCAGTTTCGCCACGATAAGAAGCTTCCCTATCGCCGCCATCGTAACTGATATCGAACGCAAAAATTAACTGGTCATTTTTCTTTATTTCAATTGGAATTAATAGCGTGTCGTAATTAGCCAGGCTGATTCGATTGGTATATATAAGCGTTAAAATACCATTTGTGATTTTTTCGTTTGACATATAGTTGATATAATATCATATTTAGCAATGTTTTGCAATTTTATGCAAATTATTTTTAGAAAATATCCCCGACCGGAGGTCGGGGAGGGGGTTTAGGGGGTGACGGAGAACGTTGTGTTAGTACGAGAGAGATGGTCGGAGCGAGCCTGTTTAATACGGGCAGCTCCGCTTTCGTGTTTGAGTAACATCGCCTGGAAGGCAGCTTCATTTTTCGCGTCACCGGTCGCTAGACTTTGCCGAAATTTGGCATCCAGAACGTAAGCTGGAATAAATAGCTTCTGCATTTTCATTTTATACCTCCTTAAATTGAAGCTTATACATATTTTAACACGAAAAACGAAAAAGTCAAATAAAAAAGTAGAAAAAAGTCAAAAAAAAGGTGTTGACATTTCAAAATCGGTGCGCTATAATGGGGAAAGTTAAGCAAGTCGGCTTTTCCGACCTCTACAAAAAGAAAAAGAAAGCGAGGAATCTTTTGAGGTCGCTTTGCCGATTTCAGAATACTTCTTTGAGACTCTCTGATTTAACAATTTGGAAACGATAAAGATTTTAAAGACGGAACGAGCAGTTGATTTTTGAATATCGATTGCTAGTTAAGTCAATGCATAAAAAGGTAATTAAGGGCACTGATAGTGGATGCCTTGACAATCAATACCGATGAAGGCCGTAGAAGTCTGCGATAAGCCTCGGGGATCTGACAACGAGAAATGATCCGGGGATTGCCGAATGGGGAAACCTAATGTGGGTCATGCCACATTGTCGCTACCTGAACACATAGGGTAGAAGACGGGAACCGACCGAACTGAATCATCTTAGTAGGCCGAGGAAAAGAGAATAACTAATGATTCCGAAAGTAGTGGCGAGCGAAATTGGAATAGCCTAAACCTTTTAAGTTCTATATTATATAGTATGGCTATAGCGGCTAATGCTTAGAAGGGGTTGCGAAATCAGATAATTTTTATGTAGAGGAGCTTCAAAGGCTGTTCTGCATAAGAACCGACAGCGCTATAATGAGCGGGTAAAGAGAAAATCCTTTAGATCCTAGCAGAAGTACTTGGAATGGTACGCCAAAGAGGGTGAAAGTCCTGTACGCGAAAGGGTCTTAGGCTTTATTTATCTTTTTTCAAGTAGGACGGGGCACGAGAAACCCTGTTTGAATCTGGCAGGACCACCTGCCAAGGCTAAATATATTGATTGATCGATAGCGAACTAGTACAGTGATGGAAAGGTGAAAAGAACCCCGGGAGGGGAGTGAAATAGATCCTGAAACTTAGTGCCTACAAGGTGTCGGAGCAGCTTCGGCTGTGACGGCGTGCTTTTTGTAGAACGATCCAGCGAGTTAATGTTGTCGGCAAGGCTAAGTCAAATGATGGAGCCACAGTGAAAGCGAGCCTGAATAGGGCGACAAGTCAGCAGTATTAGACCCGAAACCGGGTGACCTAACCATGAGCAGGTTGAAGCTGCGGTAACACGCAGTGGAGGACCGAACCAGGGTACGCAGTAAAGTGCTTGGATGACTTGTGGTTAGCGGTGAAATGCCAATCGAACTCGGAGATAGCTGGTTCTCCTCGAAATAGCTTTAGGGCTAGCGTTTAGTAGTAGCACATGGGGGTAGAGCTCTGAAAAGGTCTGGGGCGGGCAACCGTACCCATCCTTATCAAACTACGAATACCGTGTGTGTAATCTAGGCAGTCAGAACGGCGGGGCTAAGCTCGTCGCTCAAAAGGGAAACAGCCCAGATCATCGTCTAAGGTCCCTAATTAATACTAAGTGGGAAACAAGGTGAGATTTCTTAAACAGCTAGGATGTTGGCTTAGAAGCAGCCATTCATTTAAAGAGTGCGTAACAGCTCACTAGTCAAGAGATTTTGCGTGGAAAATGTAACGGGGCTAAGTGTTAAACCGAAGACATGGGATTATACTTTGTATAATCGGTAGAGGAGCGTTGATATCGCGGTGAAGTCGTATCGTAAGGTACGGTGGAGCGTTATCGAGTGAGAATGCTGGAATCAGTAACCTTAAGACAGGTGAGAATCCTGTCGGTCGTAAGAGCAAGGTTTCCAGGGCCACTGTAATAGTCCCTGGGTTAGTCGGTCCTAAGCCGAGGCGTATCAGCGTAGGCGATGGACATCAGGTTAATATTCCTGAACAGGTAAAAGTTGTTAACAGTTCACATTGTGTGACCGGAGCGGCTTCATGGTTTTTAGCCGTTTAAGTTTCTCGGGAACGAGAGTACGAATAAGAGGGCCTCCTACGGGATTCCCAATTCTGGGTAAAACGGTGGCTAGAAAAGCTGGTTAACTTATGCTTTTGCCTACCGTACCGCAAACCAACACCGGTGCTCGGGTCGAGTAGACCAAGACCTACGAGAGAACCTTCGCTAAGGAACTCGGCAAAAAAGCGTCCGTAACTTCGGAATAAGGACTGCCCGCTCATTAAGTTGAGGATTTGCCAAGAGTTTCTCGGCAAGAAGGCAAAGACACTTTTCTCAGGACACGCTCGAGGGCGCTCGCCCAAGCTTATGGTCCTGAGAAAAGGTCTTTCGCTTTCTCACTAAAATCTTTTGTCGAGACACTTAACTCTTGAGCAGCTCAATCGTCAATTTGATGAGCGGGCCGCAGCTAAAGAGCCCACGGAACTGTTTACCAAAAACACAGGTCTCTGCTAACGCGAAAGCGGATGTATAGGGGCTGACTCCTGCCCAGTGTCGGAAGGTTAAGGGGAGAGCTTTACGGTTCAAACTGAAGCCCCGATGAACGGCGGCGATAACTATGATCGTCCTAAGGTAGCGAAATTCCTTGTCTGGTAAGTTCAGACCCGCACGAATGGAGTAATCATGTGGGCACTGTCTCGGCGAAGGCCTCGGTGAACGTGCATTGGCGGTAAAGATGCCGTCTGATCATGCCAGGACGAGAAGACCCCATGGAGCTTTACTACAACTTTGCATTGATTGTTGGAGCATTTTGTGTAGAATAGGTGGAAGGCTTTGAAGCAGATACGCCAGTATTTGTGGAGCCGAAATGTGAAATACCACCCTGAGTGTTTTAGCGATCTCACTTTTGACCTGATCGGCCAAAAGGACCGTGCATGGCGGGTAGTTTAACTGGGGCGGTTGCCTCCTAAAGAGTACCGGAGGCGTTCAAAGGTTGGCTAACTACGGATGGAAATCGTAGTGGTAGTGTATGCGCAAAAGCCAGCTTGACTGTGAGGGCTACAACCCAATCAGACACGAAAGTGGGAGCAAATGACCCGCTGTATAGATACTTGTATCAATTTATGTGGGAAAGACAGCGCACACGGATAAAAGTTACCCTGGGGATAACAGGCTGATCGCGTCCAATAGTTCACATAGACGACGCGGTTTGGCACCTCGATGTCGGCTCATCACATCCTGGAGGGGGAGCACCTTCCAAGGGTCCGGCTGTTCGCCGGTTAAAGTGGTACGCGAGCTGGGTTCAGAACGTCGTGAGACAGTTCGGTTTATATCCGGCATGATCGTGAGGAATCTTGAGGAGATCTGTCTCTAGTACGAGAGGACCGAGATGGACGAATCTCTAGTGTACCGGTTGTGGTCACCTACTGCATCGCCGGGTAGCTATGTTCGGAAGAGATAAGCGCTGAAAGCATATTAAGCGCGAAGCCCACTCCAAGATAAGAATTCCCTAGGAGACTCCAGAAAGAAGATCTGGTTGATAGGCGCAAGGTGGAAGCACGGCAACGTGTGGAGCCGAAGCGTACTAATAGGTCCATCGCCTTTTTATGTATTGGACTTAGCTAGCAATCGGTGTTTGAATACACCGTGCCGATTTAAAATCTTTACACCTTATGGACATCAATTGAGCGGGAGGCTCTATTTGGTGCCCATAGCGCTGGGGAAATACCTGTTCTCATTCCGAACACAGAAGTCAAGCCCAGTAGCGCCGATTATACTGCTCTGCGGGAAACTAGGAAGGTGCCAAATTATGAAAAAGCCAGTCGAAAGACTGGCTTTTTCATAATAAACTACGAGAATAAAACTAGATTAAAAAATGAGCATAAAATAGCCTCGCCGACAGTAATTTTTACAACATTCACGGATGATCATCCGGTACTGCAATACCGGGGCGAATCCGACTGAATGTTGTAAAAATCACGATCGCGCGAGGCGTAAAGCTCATTTTTTTAATCTAGCTTTATTCTTTAGCGTTGTCGTCAGAAGTTTCGTCAGAATCTTCTTCGGTTTCTTCAAGAGCAGAAAGAAGCGAATCTTCGACGTTTTGCTTCTTTTTCTTGGCAGGAGTTTTAGTAAGCTCAATATCGATATCGTAGCCGGTAAGCTTGGAAGCGAGGCGGACATTTTGGCCTTGTTTGCCGATAGCGATAGATTGCTGGTCTTCGGAGACGGAGACCTTGGCCTTTTTGCCGTTGATATCGACTTTCATGATTTCGGCTGGGCTGAGAGCTTCGCGGATGTATTCGGAAGCATTGTCGCTCCAGCTAATGATGTCGATTTTCTCTTTGTCACCAATTTCGTTCATGACTGCTTGAACGCGGATGCCGCGACCACCGACGAAAGTACCAACTGGGTCGATCCCAGGGACGGTAGACATGACGGCGATCTTGGTGCGGCGGCCAGCTTCACGGGCGATGCCTTTGATTTCGACGGTGCCGTTATCGAGCTCCGGGACTTCTTGGCGGAAGAGGCATTCGACAAACTCGGCGCTACCACGGGAGAGGATAAGCTGGGCACCTCTGTCGCTGTGCTCGATGTTTTTGATGTAAACCTTAATGCGGCTGCCGACAGTGTAATATTCGCCATCAATTTGCTCGCTTCTGGGCATGATACCAGAGGCACGGCCTAGATCAATGCGGACAAGCTTTGGCTCAACGCGGGCGATAGTACCGGTGACGATAGTGCCGATTTTGTCCTCAAAGGCGGTAAGAACGGCATTATTTTCGGCCTCGCGGAGACGCTGAATGACAACCTGCTTGGCAGTCTGTGCGGCAACACGGCCAAAATCTTTAACGACGAACTTTTCTTCGACGGTATCGCCAATTTTGGCATCCTTGCCGGCTTCTTTTAGTGGGATTTCGGTTGACGGATTATAAGCGATTTCGTCTTCGATAACTTCGCGAGAGACATAAACATCGGCTTCACCGGTTTTTGTATTGAGGGTGGCGCGGACGTTCATTTCACGATCGCCGTTGTCTTTGCGCCAAGCGGCAGCGATAGCCTGCTCGATCACATTTAATACAGTCTCTTTCGGTAAGCCTTTTTCTTCGGCAATAATATCTACCATAGCTGACATTTGTTTTAGGTCTAGGTTTTCCATATTTCCTTTCTTTAACTAAAAAACCGCCTCTATCTCAAGAGTCGGTCAAATCTGTATATATTTATTATAGCAAACTTGTTGCAAAAGTGCAAGAGGTTTGCTATAATAGAGGTAATTAGAATTACTTGTAATAAAAAAGGAAAAATATGAACCAAAAGGAAGAGGAGCGCAGGGCTCGGCTTTTAAAGTCTAGGGCTGAGAGGTTGCCAGATATCAAGAGGCAATTTGAAGAAGCCCAAAATCGTAATTTTAACTCAAATTTTAAGCCAGGAGGCAAGGATGCGAAATTAGTAGGGTCTAAGCCTAGTTCGGCTAAAAACGCTGGAAAAGGGGCAAAAAATGCCTCACAGGGCAAAAATGCTCAAGCTAAAGCCGTAAAAAGCACTGGAAAAGGGCAAAAAACCGTAAAAAATGCTATAAAAACCGAAGCTGAGAAGCGAAAGGTTAATTTATCTGTTTCGACCAAAAAAGGCGATATGGTACACCACCAGAGGATGCTTTCTCAGGATGTCAACGCGCAGGCGACACAGCATATTATTGGGATTCCAGTTAATAAATCTCGTTATAATGGATATAGTGGCGAACAGGTTACGAATGCGAAGTTAAAACAGATGCGGCCAGATCCAGATTCTGTGCGGATTATTCCGATTGGTGGGGTGGGGGAGTTCGGTATCGGTAAAAATATGACAATCGTAGAGTATAAAGGGGAAATGCTCGTGATTGATATGGGTGTATTATTTGCCGGAGATGATTATCCAGGGGTAAACTATTTGATCCCAGATATTAAATATCTTGAGGATAATAAAGATAATGTGAAAGCGATTTGTTTTACGCATGCGCACCTTGATCATATCGGGGCGTGTAGGCATCTTTTGCCGAAATTTTCGCAGCTGACACCGATTTATGCAACTGATTTTACACTTGGAATGATTAAAAAACAGATGTCGGAGTTAGACGAAGCCCCAGATATGAATTACATTGCGGTTGACCCCTTGAAGCATGAAAAAATTCAGGTTTCGGAGAATTTGTCGGTGGAGTTTATTCATACTTTGCACTCTATCCCTGGAAATACGGCGATTGTGGTAAGGACTCCAAATGGGCTGATTTACTTCTCTGGCGACTGGCGTTACGAGAGTAACCCTTTGGGTAAACAAACTGATTTTGAGAGAATTAATGAAAGAGCTTATGGGGAGGGGATTGATTTGATGCTGAATGAGTCGACAAATATCGACTCGCCAGGGCGGCATCCGCATTCAGAGTATGATGTAGGGGAAAACTTAGGTAAGGTGATGGACCACTATGCAAATGGTCGGGTGATTATTTCGTGTTTTTCGTCGCAGATTTCGCGTATTGAGTTAGTCCTGAAAGAGGCGGCGGCCAGGGGGAGGAAGGTGGCTTTTTCGGGATTTTCGATGATTAATAACGTGGAAGTAGCGCTCAGGGCAAAGTCTATCAAGGTGCCGAAAGACACGATTGTGAAAATGGAAGACATCATCAAGATGCCAGACGAGAAAGTTTGTATTGTTTGTACTGGCTCGCAGGGAGAGTTAAATGCGGTTTTGAACCGCATGGTGACTGGGGCGCATAAGTATATCAAGATAAAATCTACAGATACAATTGTGTTTTCGTCGAATCCGATTCCGGGGAATGAACCGCACGTAGTGAATACGGTGGATGGGTTACTCCGCGAAGGGGCGCAGGTAATTCAAAACGGTAAGACGCATCTGACTAATATTGGGCCTTTGCATCTCTCGGGGCACGCATATTACGAAGACCATGTGGAATTCGTGACGAGGCTTCACCCGACGAACTATATGCCATATCACGGTGAGTTTTATATGCTCGAGCATAATGCCGAGATGGCGGAAAACGTGATAGGTTTACCTAGAGAGAGGATTTTGATTTCGGACGACGGCGACATCGTAGAGCTGACTAAGGATAAGAAAATCCGGAAGACTGGGCGGATTCATGCAGGTAACAAGCTATTTGATGATGCGGATCAGCCAGTACATGAAGCTGTGGTAAAAGATCGGATTCATATTTCGCGTGAGGGGATTTTTGTAGTAGTTTTGACTCTAAATAAGAAAACTGGGCATCTGATGAAAACTCCAGATATTGTGTCGCGGGCGTTTGTGTACCTAGATAATTCGGAGGAGCTGATTGGTAAAATTCGGCATTATTTGCGGCAAAAGACTGATAAGTCGATCTCGACTGACCCGGGGATGAAGGTATTAAAGGAAGAAATCAAAGAAGACATCACCCATATTCTCTTTGACGCTACCGGCCACACGCCTATTGTGATACCAGTAATTAATAAAGTATAAAAAGGAGGACTAAGATGGAAATATTGGATTTTT
>ERZ842401.7799-NODE-7799-length-10797-cov-4.135729_pt1 | contig 10797 bp, 12 predicted proteins | sample MGYA00521270_ERZ842401 | MGnify/ENA primary metagenome ERZ842401 (study PRJEB31892, sample SAMEA3878208) | bioreactor metagenome | biome: Moose rumen | place: Sweden | collected 2011-10 | study: EMG produced TPA metagenomics assembly of the PRJEB12797 data set... | reverse complement strand
CCGGCTTTCGGGAGGCCAGAAGCAGCGTGTGGCCATAGCCGGCGTCATGGCTATGGAGCCGAAGTGCATTATTTTAGACGAGCCCACAGCTATGCTCGATCCCGACGGCAGACGTGAGGTTATACGTGTCGCCCATGAGCTGAACGAGAAAAAGGGCGTGACCATAATCCTCATCACTCACTACATGGAAGAGGTGGTGGATGCCGATTATGTCTATGTCATGGAAAAGGGGCGTATATTCATGGACGGCACTCCGAGGGAGATATTTTCCCAGGTGGAGCAGCTTCTGGCACATCGCCTAACAGTGCCGCAGATCACACTTTTAGCTTATGAGCTGAAGCGTGCCGGTCTCGATATACCCCGAGGCATTCTCACCCGCGATGAGCTCATCACCGCCCTTACAGATTTTTAATATATGTGGATATGGTCTCAAGCAGCACATCTGCCTCTATGGGTTTTTCAAGGTGTGCGGCTATACCGGCGAGATTTGCCTTGAAGGGGTCGTACTGGCCTTTGTGGGCAGTCATGGTGACTATGGGTACGGAAACAGCGCCCGGAATAGCATCTACGTCCCTGATGCGAAGCGCTACCTCCAAGCCACTGAACTTTGGCATCAAAAGGTCGGCCGCTCTGAGTCTGTCATAGACTATGACGATGAAGAGGCGGAAAAATACCGGTCACACGATCTCGACACCTCTGTGTTTGAAGAGCTGATGTCGGCGACCGTACTCATAAATGAGAAAAACGAGCTGGTCAGAAGCTATGGTGACTGCAGCCGGCTTTTGTCCATCCCGGTAGGTCAGGTGACGCTCGATATATTCCAGCTTATCAGAAACGATATAAAGATAGCTCTCTCCACTGTGCTGAAGGAGTCCCGTGACGGGGAGGTACGTGCATCATATTCGGATGTGCCGGTTCAGCTTAATGGGGAAGAAGCGGAGTTCATATCCATAGTGGCCCAGCCGGTGCTTGAACGCCACGGCGGCAGGACGGATTTTACGGCAGTCTCGTTTATCAGATCAAAGGAGAATGTGCCCGGGGATATGCAGGAGTACCGCATAGATCTGGCTGCATCCAAGCGTATATCGGATCTTGAGCAGGAGCTTAAGATTACAAAGGATGATCTGAGACAGACCGTGACAGAGCTGGAGTCCACCAATGCGGAGCTGCAGGCTGCCAAAGGTTCTTGATGAGCTTACGGAGGAGCTTCGCCATCAGGATCACAAGCCAAAGGATGAACTTATGGCACTCTTTAAGGAGCGGTCAGATGAGTTTCTCGCACTCGTACCCAAAAGGGCAGATGTTTAATGGAGGACAGACATGAAAAACGATCTGGGATATAAAAAGATAGGACAAAAGCGGGCTTGGTCTTATGCTCTCGGCTGTGCCGTGGGCTGGGGAGCCTTTGTGATGCCGGTAAATATATTTTTGCCGGAGGCGGGACCGCTCGGTACAGTGATAGGCATAGCGATAGCGACTCTCATCACCTTAATCATCGGGGTAAATCTGGCGTATATGACGAGGTCATATCCCGAGGCGCGGGGACTTCATATATACATCAAAAAATATCTTGGCGCGGATCACGCGTTTCTGGCGTCATGGGCCATGATACTCGCATACCTGTCTGTACTCTGGGCAAATGCCACCTCCATCATACTTTTGACGAGATACCTCTCGGGAGACAGACTGCAGTGGGGCTTTCACTATGTGGTCGCGGGCTATGATATATATGGCGGCGAGATACTGGTGACCATGATCATCCTTTTGGTATTCGGTCTCCTCGCCTGTTACGGGAAAAAAGCAATCAGTTGGTTCGTGGCAAGTCTTGCGCTTATTATGATACTCGGTGCGGTGGTACTTTTTATCGGCGTGGTGGCTTTGGGACATCCGTCTGCGCCCGGCACCTTTACCTTTGCCGATAAGCCCATGGGGGCGGCAGGTCAGATATTCAATATAGCGATGCTTGGACCATGGATGTTTGTGGGCTTTGAGGCGGTGACCTATGTATACGGGCATGACAGGACATCCTCCGACAAGATGGGCAGGGTGGTGACACTCGGTATACTCTCGGGCTTTATCATTTATTCCTTTATGTCCATAGTGCCGGTGCTCTCGCTGCCGGCGGGCTACAGTGACTGGTCGTCGTATCTTTCCGATGCTGCGGTGACGGATAGCATGATGCGGCTTCCGATATTCTACAGTGTCCACATTGCCATGGGTACTTTTGGTGATGTGGTGATAGTCCTGGCCGTGATATCCTCGGTGGCGACGTCGCTTTTCGGTCTGTACCGCGTGATCGGGCGTGTGATAGCGCTGATGTCGGAGGATGAGATACTCCCTCCTTTTTTACAGAAAAAAAATAAAAACGGCGAGCCTGCCAATGCCATCTTTCTGGTGATGGGCATATCCGTGGTCATACCTTTCTTTGGGCGCACGGCGATCGGCTGGATAGTGGATGTGACCACGATAAGCGCCACCATAGTTTATATCTATATCTCCATGTGTAGCTACAGGGCGTCGCAGAATAATTGTGACCACACCGGACGGAATGTCAGGATATTTTCGGTACTCGGAGCGATCTTTTCCGGTGCATCCTTTTTGTTCCTTATGATACCGAGTATCCTGTCGGAAAACCATCTGGCAAAGGAGTCCTACTTCATACTCGCTATATGGAGCATGGCGGGACTGATATATTACTGGGCTGTATTCAAGCGCGATGACAAGGGCGTGTACGGCAGCTCGACGGTCATGTGGATCATGATGCTCTTTCTGATACTTTTCTCTTCTACGATGTGGACGCAGGAGCGGACCGAGGAGAGCATAGCGGGATATGTCACAGTGAATGAAAGCACCATCAGGTCTCTTTTTGAGAGCAACATTATCATCCAGATCATAGTGGTGATCATTACCCTCGGTATCATGTATTCCCTCTTCTCCACACTGATAGAGAGGATGCATGACAAGGATAAACAGGCGATCGAGTCAGAGGCGAGGAGCAATGCCAAGACCACCTTCCTCTTTAATATGTCACACGATATCCGCACGCCCATGAACGCGATTTTGGGCTTTACGGATCTCGCGCTTTTAGATACCGCAAACCAGACCAAGATGCAGGACTACCTCGGCAAGATAAAGGCGTCCGGCAATCATCTGCTTTCCCTGATAAATGATATCCTTGAGATGAGCCGTATCGAAAGCGGCAAGATAGATCTGTACCCGGGAGTGGTAAACCTGCGGGAGCTTTTTTCCGACCTCGACTCCATCATGCGGGGACAGGCCGAGGCAAAGGATCAGATACTCACCGTGGACTCATCGGGGCTTCGGAATGATTTTGTGATGGTGGACAGGCTGCGCCTGAATCAGGTGCTCCTTAATCTTTCCTCCAATGCCGTAAAGTACACCCAGAATGAGGGCATGATCAGGATCGAGGTGCTGCAGATTGGCATAGAGCAGGAGGGAAAGGCGACCTACGAGCTTCGCGTAAAGGACAATGGAATGGGTATGTCTCCCGAGTTCGCGGCGAATGTGTTTGAAGCATTTGAGAGGGAAAAGACCGCGGAGATGCAGGGCATACAGGGCACTGGACTCGGCATGGCGATCACAAAGCGCATCATCGACCTGATGGGCGGGTCGATACGTGTGGTGACGGAGCAGGGCGAGGGCTCGGAGTTCATAGTGAATCTGACGCTTCCCGTCGCTACTGCCGAAGACATACAAAAAGCTGCCGAGGCAGAGGTGGATGTGAGCGAGGTGGACTTCTCCGGTAAGCGCGTACTCCTCACCGACGACAATGAGATCAATCGTGAGATCGCAGTGGCGGTGCTTGAGATGTTCGGATTTACCGTGGAGACCGCCGAGGATGGTCAGGAGGCTTATGAAAAGGTGCTTCTCGCCGACGCCGGGTACTATGACGTGGTGCTCATGGACATCCAGATGCCTCGCATGAACGGCTATGAGGCATCCCGAGCTATCCGAAGCATCGCAGACGATAAAAAGGCCGGAGTGCCCATAATAGCCATGACGGCAAACGCGTTTGAGGAGGATGTGAAGAACGCAAAGAAGGCAGGCATGAATGGTCATGTGGCAAAGCCCATCGACCAGGAGAAGCTGGCTATAGAGATCACAAAAGCACTGAAGTGATCTATTGAAAACAGATGATCAGGCTGCTTTTGGCGCAGTGAGGAATTTGGAATACAGTGGGAAATGTGGATGAAAACAAACAGAAAAAATCTGATGGCAGTAGCGGTGACGGGAAGTATCATTGTGGCGCTGATACTGGTGATCGGGACAGTCTGGACCGGCAGGCTCGCCGGACGGGATACGGAGCAGGCAGTCAGAAATGTAAGCCTTTTGTATCTGGATGAGCTGGCCGGCAGGCGCGAGCAGGTGGTGGCATCCACCCTTTCCGATTATATCAGTGACATGGATGTGGCCATAGGGATGCTGACTGCTGAGGATCTTGCCAGCGTGGAGGCTCTGCAGGAATACCAGCTGCGTATGAAGCAGCTCTACGGGCTGGAGAAATTCGCCTTCGTGGATGAGACAGGGCTTATTTATACCTCCCGGGGTACTAGATCGGATATAGATATGTATGCCTTTGACTATCAGACTATATCCGGGCCGGAGATATCCGTAAAAATCCCGACAGTGACAATGTAAAGGTTGTGATCGCCGTGCCCACTGACCAGCTCCCTTTCAACGGACATACCCTTGTGGCGAGCTTTATGGAGATAGATATGAACCTGATGCTTGAGAATATCTCCCTGCAGTCGGGCTCTAACAATACCACCTTTTGCAATATCTACACCTCGGACGGCTACTCCCTCACAAACACGGTGCTGGGTGGACTTGCCAGCGAGGACAATCTGCTTTTGGCACTTGAAAATGCGGCCTTTGAGGACGGCTACGATCTGGATATGATACGTGACGGCTTTTCGCAGGGGCATACAGGAGTAGTATCCTTTACCTACAATAATATCCGTGAGACCATGTACTATGTGCCGATACACCGCACGGACTGGATGCTTACATATCTGATCAGGGAGAGTGTGATCAGTGAGCAGATCGATACCATTTCAGAGGGGATAGTAAAGAGAAGCCTCATTCTGTCCCTGATCACAGCAGCCGTACTCTTCGGGGTATTTATTACGATGCTCACCCAGATCAGGAGGACCATGAAGCTCGCCATGGAGATCGAGAGCTCGGAGGCCATGCAGCAGGAGATGTAGGAGCGGATAGCTCTCCAGGACGAGCTTTTGGAGCAGGAAAAGAGACGCGCCCAGCTCGACAGCATGATCACTGCGCTTGCGTCCGATTACCGGAGTGTGTATTTCGTTAATCTGGATACGGATGACGCCACCTGCTACAGGAATGAACAGGCGGATGATGATGTGTCAAAGGACGATGAGTTTGTGTTCTCAAAGACCTTTAAGGAATACGCGGCGAAATATGTGGCAGAGGACTACAGGGAGCAGTTCCTTGAGTTTATTAAGCCTGAGAATATCCGTGCAAATCTCAAAAAAGAGATCATCATAGCCTACAGGTATCTTACGATAAAGGACGGAATAGAGAGCTATGAGATGCTACGCATGGCGGATGTGAACAGGGACGATGAGAGCGGCGACGGCGTGGTGCATGCAGTGGGCGTGGGCTTTACGGATATCGATGAGGAGATGAGGGATTCGCTGGCGAAAAACCAGGCGCTCTCCGATGCGCTAAAGACCGCGGAGGAAGCCAGCAAGGCAAAGACTGCATTTTTGTCCAGCATGAGCCATGAGATACGTACACCTATGAATGCCATCATAGGGCTTGACTCGCTGGCACTCAACGAGCCGGATATACCGGATACTACAAAGGACTATCTCGAAAAGATCGGCGGCAGCGCGAGACATCTCCTCAGTCTCATAAATGACATCCTCGATATGTCGAGGATCGAGTCGGGACGTATGGTACTTAAGAATGAGGAGTTTGCGTTCTCAAAGCTGATAGAGCAGATCAATGTGATCTTTTCCGGTCAGTGCCAGGAAAAGGGCCTGATCTACAACTGCCGCGTCAACGGTCACTTAAACGACTACTATATAGGCGACGACATAAAGCTGCGCCAGGTGCTCATAAATATCCTCGGAAACGCCGTGAAGTTTACCCCGGAGGGCGGCATGGTGGACCTCACCGTGGAAAAGACCGGCGGCTTCGGCGGAAAGTCTGCGCTGCAGTTTACCATCAGTGACAGCGGTATCGGCATGAGCAAGGAATATCTGCCAAAGATATTTGACACCTTTAGCCAGGAGGACTCCAGTGCTACCAATAAATACGGCAGCTCGGGACTCGGTATGGCTATAACTAAAAATATTGTCGAGATGATGAACGGCACCATCACAGTTGACAGTGAAAAGGGCAAGGGCACCACCTTTACCGTGAGCGTCACTCTGATGGATTCTGACAGAAAGCTTTCGGACGAGACGGACACCATGGAGATCAGGCCGCAGGATATGAAGGTGCTGGTGGTGGACGACGATCCCATCGCATGCGACCAGGCAAAGCTCGTGATGTCACACGCGGGCATATCCGCAGAGGCGGTGATGTCCGGCGCAGAGGCTGTGGAGCTCGTGAAGCTGGCTCACGCGAGACAGGAGGCGTATAACCTCATCATAGTGGACTGGCAGATGCCGGAGATGGACGGGCTGGAGACCACCAGGGAGATCCGCTCCGCTATCGGTGATGAGTCGGCGGTGATCATCCTTACGGCTTATAACTGGGACGATATATATGAGGATGCCATGGCGGCAGGGGTAGATACCTTTATAGCAAAGCCGCTCTTTACGGAAAATCTGATCAGTGAGTTCAAGAGCGTTCTGGAGAAAAAGAAGCAGGATGCCACTGTGACGGAGAATAAAGCCGAGCTCTCCGGTCGGCATGTGCTTTTGGCAGAGGACGTGGAGATAAACGCCGAGATCATGATGAGCGTGCTCGACATGAGAGAGATAAAGGCTGACCATGCCGCAAACGGCAGGGAGGCGGTGGAGCTCTTTGAGTCAAAGCCGGAGGGCTACTACGACGCTATACTTATGGATATGCGTATGCCCGAGATGGACGGACTGACCGCCACAAAGACCATACGCGCCATGGACAGGGCCGATGCCGCGTCTATCCCCATCATCGCCCTTACGGCAAATGCTTTCGATGAGGATGTGCAGCAGAGCCTCCAGGCCGGGTTGAACGCCCACCTCAGTAAGCCCGTGGAGCCGGATGTGCTCTTTGAAACACTTGAAAAGCTGATCAGGGATTAGACGAAAAGAAAGGAAAGAAGGAGACAAAATGAAACTAGTTACCAAGGATGTGCCGGACTATGCCGTAGTCGGTGGCGTGCCTGCAAAAGTCATAAAATATCTTGATCCGAAGGAGCAGAAGGAATGACCGACGAGGAGCTGATCAAAGAATTATACATTCGTTACTGGCAATACATGATTGATAAGGATGCAGACGGACTTCGCAGCCTTCAGGCAGATGATTATTATCTGATGCATATGACAGGCACGAAGCAGTCGCGGGAGGGTTTTATAAAGGGACTCATGGACGGCACTTTCAATTATTATTCTGCTGAGCATGATGGAATAGAAGTAAAGATTGACGGAGATACCGCTGTGATGGTCGGTAAAAGCAGAGTCGTAGCTGCAGTATACGGCGGCGGAAAAGGAAGCTGGAGACTACAGGGGGATTTTACCCTGAGAAAAGAAAATGGTGCCTGGAAACTGACAAGCTCCAGAGCATCAACATATTAAAAGAAGGGAGATTAACACAATGGAAAACGTGATCTTAAACAACAAACTGGAATGTCCGGTAGTCGGTATAGGAACTTTTATGCTCTCACCTGCAGACGCAGAGAACAGCGTAAGGGAAGCCTTAAAGATGGGATATCGCCTTATAGATACTATGATGATTCCTGCAAGACGGCATTTGAAGAGTAATGGTAACAAGTGGTGTTTGGAAAGAAGATTTTCATTCAGCTAATTCCAACACAAACTTCTGGACACGATGTCCAAAAGTTATAAATTTGCGAGACAGTGTTACGCAACCCCCGGGATGCAAAGGAAGCCAAACTGATAGGTATAAGGATTTCCGAATAAAGAAAAAACAAATATGTGCCACAAATCTTGAAAAATTTCAGATTTGTGGCATAATATTTACATATTTCACGAGAAAGGAAGCAACGGATATGTATATAAAGAGAGAACGATACCTTGAAAAAATACGGCCGTTTTATGATGCGGATCTCATCAAGGTACTTACAGGTGTAAGACGTTGTGGGAAATCCGTATTGCTCGAACAGATTGAAGAAGAACTCCGAGCTGAAGGGTACGATGATGAACACATCATTAAAGTCAATTTTGAGGATATACAGTTTGAAAAAATCCGTAATGCAGAGCGTTTAAATAAGTACATAACCGGTCGAATGAGTGACAAAAGGAAATATCTGATTTTTTTGGATGAAATACAGCATGTACGGAGCTTTGAGAAAGCCCTCTCGTCATTAAGAGCTACGACCAACTGTTCCATATTCATTACAGGAAGCAATTCAAAACTCTTATCGGGGAAAATGGCAACGCTCCTGGTTGGGAGATGTATAGAGTTCAGGATTATGCCGTTTTCATTCGCAGAGAGCTATGAATACTGCAAGCAGTTGGGAAAAGAACAGGCGGCAGATGAGTTGTTCATTGATTATATTAACTGGGGTGGTATGCCTTTAAGATTTACATTTAACCATGAGAGTGATATCAAAAAGTACATAGATCAGACATATCAAGGAATTCTGGATAAAGATATTATCACTGATCGGTCTAAGATCAACAGGCAGAATTTTGAAAAAATCGCCACTTATGTTATGGCAAATGCCGGCAAAGAGTTTTCTGCTAAAAATATAGGCAGCTATTTTGAAAACCTTAATGAGGAGCAGATTGATAAAAAAACTATTTACAGATACCTGGATAAAATGGAGAAAGCCTGCCTGATAGACCGTGTTAAGAGATTTAATATCGTTGGGAAACAGGCCATGACATATGTAGAAAAGCAATATGCGGTAGATACCGGCTTTAGAATGATAAATACAAATCTGGTCAACATTGAGGATACCTTTTTCCTGGAAAACATAATCTATAACGAGCTCATTTCAAGAGATTATGAAGTATTTGTAGGCAAGACATATAAGGGAGAAATAGACTTCGTTGTTATTGACGGGAAAAAGAAATGTTTTATCCAGGTTGCGTATTATTTGAGTGGGCAACAGACGATAGAAAGGGAGTTTGGTGCGTTTAAGCCTATCAGTGATGCGTCACCCAAATATGTATTGTCCATGGACAGATTGGATTTTTCCAGGGATGGCATTTCTCATATAAATATAGTGGATTTTCTGCTTGGAAAGAAAGAAATCATGCTAACCTAGTGCCACAAATTGAGAAAATACCATAAATTGTGGCACATAAATTGTAAATGAGTGAATAAAACGGTGAACGGCGGTTATGAGAGAGATACAGGTTCATTTTTTATCTGTAATTGCGTGGCTGGCAGAGGCCAAATTGAACGATGAAAACGGCAGCGTGGGCGTGTCTGTCGGGATGACTGTGGATGCCTGGTTTGAGTTCTGGATCGTCAATATCAAGGACAAGACCGTAAGATATAACACGGCGCGCAATTATCGCGAGAGGTATAAACAGAACATCAAAAAGCACATCGGAAAGATGCTGATCGCGGATGTGAAGCCGATGCACTGCCAGAAGATACTCAATGACATGGAAGCTGATTACGCGGGATCGACGATATATCAGACATTGATCGCATTAGAAAATGCCATTATCCTGAAGAACCCCGTCACCAAGTCGGTGAAGCTCCCAAAACCTGTTGAAAAGAAGACAAAGGTGCTTACCATTGACGAGCAGGAGAAATTTATGGAGGAGGCTGAAGGATCCAGCAATTATCCCCAGTATTTCTTCATACTGCAGACGGCGTGCGTACTGGTGAGCTTGTAGGACTGAAGTGGGAAGACATCGACTTTGAGAATAAGACGATAACGATTTCAAGGACGATGGAATACCGCTATAAGTTCGGTGAGTGGAGAGTAGGGCCTCCAAAGAGCAAATCGGGGTATCGAACCATTCCGCTCACGGATGAAGCAATCAGGATCCTAAAAGCTCAGAAGGAGAAGAACAGCAAGCTTAAAGTAACCAAAATGGAGTGGAAAGATCAAGTCTTTCTTTGCAGGAAGGGTGAACCGGTTAAGAACAGCACCTATGACACAGCTCTATTCAAAATCTGTGATAAGGTCGGGATCAAGCGCTTTTCGATGCATGTCTTGCGTCACACGTTTGCGACCAGATGTATAGAAGGCGGTATGCTTCCTAAAACACTTCAGAAGATTTTAGGGCACTCCAATATTGGAATCACGATGAACTTGTATGTTCACATTACCGAAGAGGAAAAACAGAAAGAAATAGACCTTGTGGCTAAAATCCTCAATGTCGGATAAAGGGATAAAACCCCATGTATCTTAACGGTACAGTAAATCAATTGGTACAGTAATTGGTACACCTACAGTTTTGAGGATATATAAACCGATCAGGTGAAATACGGATGAAAGTCAGTTGGGAAGGGAGCTGCAAGAGTCTTTCATTCAAGAATGAGAAGGAACGAAACATTGAAAAGCATCAAAGAAAAATGAAATCCTGACTATTTATGCAAATGTCGGTAAAAACGTTACTATTCACAGTTGATTTGATGCCACCACAAATAGAGCGGAGCTACAACACC
>ERZ842401.7798-NODE-7798-length-10797-cov-5.349004_pt1 | contig 10797 bp, 9 predicted proteins | sample MGYA00521270_ERZ842401 | MGnify/ENA primary metagenome ERZ842401 (study PRJEB31892, sample SAMEA3878208) | bioreactor metagenome | biome: Moose rumen | place: Sweden | collected 2011-10 | study: EMG produced TPA metagenomics assembly of the PRJEB12797 data set... | reverse complement strand
CTGTTGAATTCGACAAGGTACTGCTTGTCGACAATGAAGGTTCAGTACAGGTAGGTGCACCCACCGTAAGTGGTGCCAAGGTAGTATGCGAAGTGGTTAATCCACTTGTGAAGGGTGAGAAGGTTATCGTATTCAAGATGAAGCGCCGTAAGGACTCGCGCAAGAAGAACGGTCACCGCCAGCAGTACACCCAGGTAGAAGTTAAATCAGTAATCGCTTAAACCAAGGAGGAACAACATTATGGCACATAAAAAAGGTGTAGGTAGTTCTAAGAACGGCCGCGAGTCAGCAGCTCAGCGACTCGGTGTGAAGATTTTCGGCGGTCAGAAGGTTGTAGCAGGCAACATCATCGTTCGTCAGCGTGGTTCCAAGCACAACGCAGGCAACAATGTTGCTATGGGTAAAGATGATACGCTTTATGCACTGGTTGATGGAACTGTACAGTTCCACAGAGGAAAGCGCGACAAGAGCTATGTATCAGTAATTCCTGAAGCACAAGCCTAAGAGAGCTAAACAAACAACTTATTTCCAAACAAACACAGAGGAGCCTCCAATTTGGAGGCTCTTTCTTTTATGCACAAAAAAATTGATTGTCTCACGACAACCAATCTTTTCAATTAACCTTAATAATCTAATACCATGAAAAACACAATGCAAAGTTACAAAGATTTTTCATTCTTGCAAGTTTTTCCATATGATATCAGAGATTATTTAATATTCATTAAATCTTTTGCGATTCCATTTAAGGATTCTTGACGCTTTTGCAAGCTCCTTTTGTTCTTCATTGGCAGGTGCGTCAAGTCTGCATTCTGGGACGATAGTCAGCGTAGACTCCTGTTCACCTAAAACCAGATAGTGCATGTCTGCGGGCAAAATGACACGGTCAGCAATAGGCAGTTTTCGCCATGCGGAGGAGTAAAACTCCAATGTGCTTTCACGAATGTCAGTCCCGTAAGTACGTACAAGGCAGAGGATCTGATGGGTACTGTCCACCATTTCTTCACAGTCCAACAAGCGCATATCAAGGCTGGAGGCCTGTGTTAAGGACAAAGTCGCATAGGTGTCAGTCAGCTTGAGCAGTTCACTCTTGCCTTCCAATCGATTACTGACTTCTGCCTTCATGCTTGAGTCAATGAAGTCGATAAAATCCAGGCATGCATTCTCTGGTAGAAAAGGCACCAACGTGTCGGGCATTGTTTTCAGCATCTCACGCATCGTAACCTGAGCCTTGGTTGCCATTGTAAATCCTAACAAGAGAGCCAACGCAATGAAGAAGTTTCGCATTTTCAATATCCTTCGTCAATAATTGTCTTCCGCTTTATCCTCGTCCTGGACGCAGGTCTTTCACGCGCACAGCCTTACCCTCGCTAACAGGAAGTGATCCTTTCTTGACGAGTTTGACACGTGGGGTGAGCAGTATTTCATCTTTCAGTGCCCGCTGAATATCGCGCGTCATCTTCTGCAATTCAGGATAGACGTCAGTGGTCAGGCCGTCAAGTTCTACCTCTACGGTCATGATGTCATTGTCGTCCTCTGTGTCGAGCGTAATGAGGTAGTTGCTGCCCAAGCCGGGATACTGAACGAGAATCTTCTCCACCTGCATGGGGAATACGTTGACGCCCTTGATGATGAACATATCGTCAGTACGTCCCTTGATACGGTCAATGCGACGGTGCGTACGTCCACACTTACACTCTCCGGGAATGATGCGAGTCAGGTCACGGGTGCGGTAGCGCAGAATAGGCATCATGGTGCGGTCAAGCGTTGTCAGCACCATTTCACCCATCTCACCGTCAGGTACTGGCTCCAGTGTGTCGGGATCAACAATCTCAATGATATAGTTGTCTTCCCACAGGTGCATGCCGCATTGCTCCTTACACTCAAAGGCCACACCAGGACCATTCATCTCTGTCATGCCAAACGAGTTGTAGGCCTTGACACCTAACAGCCGCTCAATACGCTGGCGTTGCTCCTCAGTATGTGGCTCAGCTCCGATGAAAAGGGTACGCAGATTAGTGCTACGCGGGTCAACACCCTCCTCTTGGAACACCTCTGCCAGACGGATAGCATACGAGGGAATGGCATGCAGACAGGTGGTCCCGAAGTCGCGGATGAACATAATCTGACGCTTTGAGTTACCTGCTGCGGCAGGTACGGTTGTCGCACCCAGCTTCTCGGCACCGTACTGAAAGCCAAGGCCACCCGTAAACATACCATAGCCAGAGGAATTCTGGAAGACATCCGTGTCACGGCATCCTACCATGTACATGTCACGGGCAATCATGTTTGCCCATGAGTCGATGTCGTGGCGCGAATAGGTGACCACCGTAGGATGACCAGTTGTGCCACTGGTAGAGTGGATGCGGATGGCATCTTTCATGTCGCCACCAACAAGACCAAAGGGATAATTGTCACGCAGGTCCTGCTTGGTAGTGAAAGGAATCTTGCGGATGTCCGCAGGGGTCTGAATACTTTCGGGTGTAATGCCGAGTTCTCCAAGACGCTTGCCATAGAAGGGCGACTTCAAAGCCACAGCTATCGACTTGCGTAGTTTTTCTACTTGCAACTTTTCCAATGCCTCACGAGGCATGGTTTCAAGTTCTGGTTGCCAATATTCTTCTTTGTTCAGCATAATTGTGATATTTAGTTTTTGCTAAGTTGCATCATCATGATGGCAGACAACCCCGCCGTTTCTGTTCTCAGACGGCTTGTCCCCAAATGAACGGAGACAAAGCCTTTTTCCACTGCCGAGCGCACTTCGTCAATAGAGAAGTCTCCCTCAGGACCAATCAGTACCGTAGCATCCTCATTAGGGTGCTGACGCAGCTCATTATATAAATAGGTGCGCGCGATTTCCTCATAGCAATGGGCAATATAGCACCGGCCTTGATGTGGCTGACGAATAAAGTCGCCAAAGGATGTCATATCATTTAATTGCGTTTTCCAAGCCTTACGACTCTGCTTCATGGCCGACACGACAATCTTTTCCATACGAGGCGTTTTGACGATGTGGCGCTCAGAGAATTTGCAATCAAGGAAAGTGATTTCGTCTACGCCAATCTCCACAGCTTTCTCCGTCATCCACTCCATGCGGTCAATGAGTTTCGTGGGTGCAATAGCCAGCCTTACCCTCCCCTGCCACGGCTGCTCCTGAGGCAATGTCTCACGGATGTCGTAAAGGCAGTGGTGGTTTGAAGTCAATGTAACCTCAGCACGATAGAAACAGCCCTGTCCGTCCATCAGCATCATCTCGTCGCCAGGCTGAAGACGAAGCACACGGATAGCATGCTGTGCTTCCTCATCAGGCAACTCATTGGTAGCCGAGGCATCTGGAGCATAGAAATATCGTGTTTCTTTCATTGCACTCTCTTACTTGGGTCACTAAGCTTATTTCTTCTCTGGCTTGAAAACCAATGCAAACGACACTCCGACAACCAAAGCGAAGGCAGAGAAGATGAACCAGCACGTCTGCCAATCTCCCACAAGGAATCCATTTTCCCAAGAGCAGTAGGCATTTACGATTTCACCAGCAGACAACGTTCCGATGGTAGCACCAATGCCGTTGGTCATCATCATAAACAGTCCCTGTGCCGATGCCTTGATTGACGGTTCACACTCCTGATCGACGAAGATGCCGCCCGACACATTGAAGAAGTCGAAGGCCACACCATAGACAATGCAAGACAGGATGAAGAAGATTACGCCAGGCATGGCGGGATTGCCAATGCCAAAGAATCCAAAGCGGAATACCCATGCAAACATAGACATGAGCATGACAATCTTGATGCCGAAGCGCTTCAGGAAGAATGGTATCATCAGGATGCACAACGCCTCTGAAATCTGCGAGATAGAGGTCAGCAGCGTGGCATTGTTTGCAGCAAAGGTATCAGCAAACTCCGGCTGCCCTTTGAAACTTGTAATGAAAGGACCGGCAAAACCATTGGTCACCTGCAGACACATGCCTAACAGTGCCGAGAAGATAAAGAATAATGCCATTTGCTTGGTCTTGAACAGCTTGAAAGCATTGAGTCCCAGACTCTCCACCAGTGACACCTTGCCTTCTTTTTTCTCCAATTGGCACTCTGGCAGCGTATAGCAGTAAGCAAAGAGTACGAGGCTCAGTAGTCCTGATACAAAGAACTGCATATACGTATATTGGAACTTATGGGCATTCTCACCAAAGGTAAATGCAAACGAACCGTCTTCCCATACGGCGCAGTTGACAATCCACATCGTGGCGATAAAACCGACGGTTCCCAACACACGGATGGGGGGAAAATCCTTTACGGTGTCCAGACCGTTTTTCTTCAAGATAGAGAATGCCGTCGTGTTTGCCAATGCAATAGTAGGCATATAGAAAGCTACGCTTAGTGTATAGAGGGCAATAAACAACGACTTGTTGGAAATCTCATTGCCAAAACCGGCCTCCATTCCCATCCACCAACAGCCAAGCATGAAGCCACCAGCCAACAAATGGCACAATCCCAGCAGACGTTGCGGCTGAATGTATTTGTCAGCCACGATACCCATCAGGGTGGGCATAAAGATGGACACAATACCCTGAATGGCATAGAACCATGAGATTTTGTCACCCAATCCGGCAATGCCCAGATAGTTTCCCATACACGTGAGGTAGGCTCCCCACACGGCGAACTCCAAGAAGTTCATGACCGCCAAACGCATTTTCATATTCATAGCTTTTTAGTTTTAAGTGACTGTCTTTCCTTTATAATATGCGCGCACATGCCCTTCAGCGTCGCGCTTTAATATCAACTGGCCCTGCATCCACTCGGTCGCCGGCATCTCTCCGCGGAGGGGGTACAGGAGTTCCACCCAGCCTTCTGCCGACAATTCGATTACGTATTGAGTCAGGCATTGGCCCTCTGGGGTTATTACCTCGTTGGAGGCTATCCGTCTTGGTCCCGGCCTTGACGGAGTCGGTTTTGATTGTATCATTCTTCAGCAGTTCTTTATTGTGGAAGCGAATCAGTTGTATCTGGCTGATAAACATCATCCGGCGCAGATCTGCACCATCGTTGCCATCATCCAAATAGATAAAACCCGTCAACTCCTTTAGCTTGTTGTCACGATTAACGGGTACGCGGATTTGCGCAAGTCCCGACACTGAGACATGGTTGACGGTTTGGATGATGCTGTCACCCTCATATTTCGTCAAGATGCACACGGTGGCATCCTTCATTCCGCTTTGCCATAAGTACTCTGTCATGAACTGGAACATGAAAGAGTCACCCTTGTAGAACGAGGTGTCGGCTTTGAGCGCGAAGTCAAAGCGGTTCATCGTCGGACATGGCATCAGTAGCACATCGGTCGTCTCTTTCCAGATATTAGCCGTATCTCCTGTGGCACTATATCCCGAATAACGCCCGATTTCACCGACACTGGCTCCAAGCAACTTGGCATCATCCGACAAGCGCTCGTTGACGCGCGAATAGATTTTCTTCAAATAGTCAACATGCGAATAATAATAGACAAGCGAAGAATCGAAGTCAGCTTCCGTCACGCCGTGTTTCTGCAGCACAGCCAAAAAGTATTTCTTGCGGTTGAAGTCCATCTCGTTGCCTCCCCTGTCCTCGCGGGCCATGGCTTGCGACAAGTGATAGTCGTAGAGCAGGTCTTCCATGTCGCCAGGTTGAATGACCTCGGAAGGCACACTCGGCGTACACGCCATGAGCAGCATCAAGGCAAGGAGGATGTAGAGACTACGCTTCATCGGCTTTCGCATTTTCTGGTGTTTCCTTATTTTCAGACTTCCCTGAAGCAGACTTGCTAAAAGAAATCTCGCTGATTTCCTGCCGATAGAACAGAAGCAGTAGCACAACGCCGACAGAGATGGCAGAGTCGGCAAAGTTGAAGACCGGACTGAAGAACACAAACGGCTGGCCACCCACCATTGGCACCCAGTCAGGATAGGTGGTAACAATCAGTGGAAAGTAGAACATATCGACCACCTTGCCCATCAAGAACGGGGCATATCCCGTTCCAAAAGGCACGAAGTAACTGGTGTAAAACTCTGAACTGGCGTTAAATATGAGTCCGTAGAACATGGAGTCGAAGATGTTGCCCGCAGCTCCTGCCAACACCATCGAGAGGCACACAACGTACCCCCACCGCGCTTGTTTCTGTGTCTGTTTCCAAATGTAATAGGATAAGAAGCCAACGGCCACGATGCGGAAGATGGAGAGCACGAGTTTTGAGCCTATTTCCATGCCGTATGCCATGCCGTTGTTTTCAATAAACACAATCTTGAACCACGACAGGATTTCTATCTGTTCATGGAGTGTCATGTGGGTCTTCACCCAAATCTTGATGACTTGGTCGATGATGAGGATGGCCAGCACAATCCCTATGGCCAGCCATCCACGTTTTGTTATGCTTGGGTTCTTCATGCTCGTTATTTGCGGGCCTGCTTCGACTCCACGCTCAACGTGGCATGAGGCACAGCACGCAGACGCTCCTTCGGAATCAACTTACCAGTGATGCGGTCAATGCCGTAGGTCTTGTTTTCTATGCGTACCAGCGCCGCTTTCAGTCCCTGTATGAACTTCTGCTGGCGTGAGGCCATCTGTATCAGTTCTTCCTTCGACTGAGTGGCACTACCCTCCTCCAGCGCCTTGTACGTTGGAGACGTGTCGTCCACGTCGTTGGAGTCTTTATTCATCAGCACATTCATCATCTGGTCATAGTCGCGCTTGGCTAAGGCCAGTTTCTCATTGATAATTTCACGGAACTCCTCTAATTCCTCGTCCGTGTAGCGTGTTTTTTCAGCCATAATTAGTTAGGATTTAGTTATTGTTATGTTCAGTTTGAAATCGTCGAACGCTACCTCTGTGCCATCATTAGGCGCAATGACAATAGCGTCGGCCAATACTTGTGTCTTAATATAGTTGCCAAAGCTGTTGACGGCATTCTCCACCTCGGCATTCGGAGCCAGCGTGATGCTGATGCGGTCGGTGATTTCCAGACCGCTCTCCTTGCGGATGTTCTGCACGCGGTTGATGATTTCGCGGGCCATGCCCTCGTTGCGCAACTCGTCGGTCAGCTCCACCTCCAAGGCTACGGTCAGGCTTCCCTCGTTGGAGACCAGCCAGCCGGGAATGTCCTCGCTGATGATTTCCACGTCCGCCAGCTCCACAGTCAGGGCATTGCCCTCGACGCTGATGCCGATGGTGCCGTTGGTCTCCAGTTCGGCTATCTGCTCCTGTGAGAGGGCATCCATCTGGGCTGCCACGCCTTTCATCAGCTTGCCGAACTTCTTACCCATGGTGCGGAAGTTGCACTTCACTTTCTTCACCAGAATGCCGGCACCCTCCACAAATCGAAGCTCCTTGACGTTCACCTCGTTCATGATGAGGTCCTTGACGGCTTCAATGTGCTTCTTCTGCTCGTCGGTGGCGGGTATCATGATGGCCTGCAGCGGCTGACGAACCTTGATATTCACCTTGCGGCGCAGGGCCAGCACCATCGACGTAATCTTCTGGGCCATCTCCATGCGGGCTTCGAGGTCGGTGTCGATGAGTGTATCATCAGCCACGGGGAAGTCGTCCAGATGTACACTGTCCTTCGCGCCACCCAGGTCACGATAGAGCTGGTCGGCATAGAAAGGAGCGAAGGGAGCCAGCAGCTTGGCCACCGTCATCAAGCAGGTGTAGAGCGTATCATAGGCAGAGCGCTTGTCGGCATCCATCTCCTTGCCCCAGAAACGTTTGCGGTTCAGGCGTACGTACCAGTTCGACAGGTCGTCGTTGACAAAGGCATCGATTAGTCTGCCGGCACGCGTGGGATCGAAGTTGTCCATCTCCACGGCCACCTTCTTGACGAGGGTGTTCAGGCAAGAGAGAATCCAGCGGTCAATCTCGGGGCGAGCCCCCACTACGGTCTCCGAGGGGGCTGCATTAGTCGGGTCTATCGTGTCCCACCCGGGGGACGAAAGGGGGGGCTCATAGCCGTCTACGTTGGCGTAGAGGGCGAAGAAGCTGTAGGTGTTATAGAGTGTGCCGAAGAACTTGCGGCGCACCTCGTCCACGCCTTCGGGGTCGAACTTCAGGTTGTCCCAAGGTTCTGAGTTGGTCATCATGTAGAAACGGACGGCATCAGAGCCGTACTTCTCTATCATCTCGAAGGGGTTCACCACGTTGCCCACGTGCTTCGACATCTTGTTGCCCTTGGCGTCGAGCACCAGACCCGTGGAGACCACGTTCTTGAAGGCCACCGAGTCGAAAATCATCGTGGCGATGGCGTGCAGGGTGAAGAACCACCCGCGTGTCTGGTCCACGCCCTCATTAATATAATCTGCAGGATAGAACTTGCGCTCGTCGATGAGTTCGCGGTTCTCGAAGGGATAGTGCAGCTGGGCATAGGGCATAGAGCCGCTGTCGAACCACACATCAATGAGGTCGGCCTCACGCTTCATAGGCTTGCCCGTGGTGCTTACCAGTTTGATATAGTCCACATAGGGGCGGTGCATATCGATGCGGTCGTAGTTCTCCTGGCTCATGTCGCCGGGCACGAAGCCCTTGTCTTTCAGCGGGTTGGTCTCCATCACGCCGGCAGCGACGGCCTTTTCTATCTCGTTGTACAGTTCCTCCAGACTGCCGATGCAGATTTCCTCTCCGTCCTCGCTACGCCAGATGGGCAGCGGTGTGCCCCAGAAGCGCGAACGCGAGAGGTTCCAGTCGTTCAGGTTGTCGAGCCAGTTGCCAAAGCGGCCACTGCCCGTCGACTCGGGATGCCAGCCGATGGTCTTGTTCAGTTCGCTCATGCGCTCCTTCATCGACGAACTCTTGATGAACCACGAGTCCAGCGGATAGTAGAGCACAGGCTTGTCCGTACGCCAGCAGTGTGGATAGTTGTGCACATGCTTCTCTATCTTGAATACCTTGCCCTGAGCCTTCAGATCCATGCAGATGCTGATGTCGAGGGTCTCGTCCTTGTCGGTCAGGGTGTCGTCATAGGCGTTTTTCACGTAGCGGCCAGCGAACTTGTTCCATTCGTCGACGTTGACATAGTGCTTGACGAATTCTTCGTCAAGGTCGTCCACCACGTAGTACTTACCCTGCAAGTCGACGACGGGGCGCTCGTTGCCTTTCTTGTCGATGAGCACGATGGGACAGATGCCTGCCTGCTTGGCCACAAAGGCATCGTCGGCACCGAAGTTGGGCGCAATGTGCACGATACCGGCACCGTCCTCCGTGGTGACGTAGTCGCCGGGAATGACGCGGAACGCATCGCCCATGGGCTTGATCATGGGCATCAGCTGTTCGTACTCCATGCCCACGAGGTCGGTACCCTTGTAGCGGCCCACCACACGGTAAGGCAGGAACTTTTCTCCTTTCTTAAATTCAGGCATCTCGCCGCCGTCGGTAATCTCGGCAGCGGTGTCGAAGTAGGCAGGCACACGAGCCTCTGCCATGACGACGGTAATCTTCTCGGCTGTATAGGGATTATAGGTGTCGAGGGCCACATAGTCAATCTTCGGGCCTACGCAGAGCGCCGAGTTGGCAGCCAGTGTCCACGGTGTTGTGGTCCATGCGAGGAAATACCAGGATCCCCAGGCCTCTCCTCCCCTCCCTGCAGGAATGGGCAGGGGGTGGGTCTTGAACAGCGCCGTGCAAGTTGTGTCCTTCACGTCGCGGTAGCAGCCGGGCTGGTTCAGCTCGTGCGAGCTCAGACCCGTGCCGGCGGCGGGGCTATAGGGCTGGATGGTGTAGCCCTTGTAGAGCAGGCCCTTCTGGTAGAACTGCTTCAACAGCCACCAGAGCGTTTCGATGTATTTGTTATCGTACGTGATGTAGGGATGATCCAGGTCCACGAAGTAGCCCATGCGTTCGGTCAGCTCGCGCCACTCCTTGGTGTAGGTCATCACGTTCTCGCGGCATTTCTGGTTATAATCCTCCGTCGAGATGTAGCGGGGCGACTCAGGGTTGTCAATATCAGCTTTGGTAATGCCCAGACTCTTCTCCACACTCAGCTCCACGGGCAGGCCGTGGGTGTCCCAACCTGCCTTGCGCTTCACCTGGAAGCCCTGCATGGTGCGGTAGCGGTTGAACGTGTCCTTCAGTGCACGGCCCAGCACATGGTGGATGCCCGGATGACCGTTGGCCGAGGGAGGCCCCTCAAAGAACACGAACTGCGGACAGCCCTCGCGCTCGTCGATAGAGCGGTGGAAGATGTCCTCCTTCATCCACTCCTCCAGTATTTCATTGTTCACCTGTGTCAGGTTCAAGCCGTTGTGCTCGGCGAATCTCTTTGCCATTTTTACTCTAATTTGTTGGTTCTTTATTTTAGCGTGCAAAGGTAAGCATTTTTTTTCTTATAGCCAAACGATGTAAAGACAAAATAACATAATGGGGCCGCAGGCCGCCCATTTTTCGCAGACAGTCGAGCCGTGTTTCTGCGGGGCCGAGATTTTATTCTGCGGGGCCGAGATTTTGAAAAATCTGGCGCCAGATTTTTTCACAAACGGGGCAATTAAGGTTTCTGTGTGGCTTTTTATGTTTTTTTCCTTGGCATTTTCGGCAAAAAACGCTATCTTTGCAGTGCTTTTTGAAAATTTCAACTTAATAACAACAAATAACTTACTATGGAAAGAACATGGAGATGGTTTGGCAAGAAGGACAAAATAACGCTTGCCATGCTGAGACAGATTGGTGTGGAGGGCATCGTCACCGCCCTGCACGACGTGCCCCTCGGCGAGGTTTGGACCCGCGAGAAAATACGTGACCTGCGCGAATATATAGAGAGCTACGGCATGCGCTGGAGCGTGGTGGAGAGCCTCCC
>ERZ842401.7797-NODE-7797-length-10798-cov-4.138043_pt1 | contig 10798 bp, 8 predicted proteins | sample MGYA00521270_ERZ842401 | MGnify/ENA primary metagenome ERZ842401 (study PRJEB31892, sample SAMEA3878208) | bioreactor metagenome | biome: Moose rumen | place: Sweden | collected 2011-10 | study: EMG produced TPA metagenomics assembly of the PRJEB12797 data set... | reverse complement strand
GCGACTGCATCGCCTTCCCCAAGAACAATAGCGGCCGCGACGTGATGCTCGACGCTCCCAGCTCTCTTGAGCCAGGTCAGCTCGAAGAATTGTTCCTCAAGATTGACGAGAAGCGAGTTAACGCTACAAAATAACAATATGTTGATAGCCGGACATCAAGTTGATGAGGCGATGTTTGCCTACATCGCCACTCATGCTGATGCCGACACCTTTAAACTCTTGTTGAAGGCGGAGCCTGGTCTCTCCTTCGACAAGGGTTTTGCTATACTCCAAATCGAGTGCCGCCAGCGGGCAAAGAACAAGATTCCCGAGCTGTTGCGGCATGAGCGATTCCTCTTTCCCAAGGCTATCAGCGCAGAGCAATGCACCCACGAGACAGTTGCGCGGTTTCATGCGTCGCTCTTCGGCTTCAACGACCGCATACTCGACATGACGACGGGTCTCGGAGTAGATGATTACTACATTTCGCAGCGCGTACTCTCCATCACAACCATTGAACTTGACAAGGAGATTGCCGAAGTGGGGGAGTACAATTTTGCCTTTCTCGCTCACAATGTGGAAGTGGTGCATGCCGACTCTGTTGAATACCTCAAGCAGCTAGGTGACAAGCGTTTCGATGCCATCTTCATTGACCCTGCGAGGCGGGGCGAGGGTGGGAAACGGCTCTATGGCTTTGCTGACTGCCAGCCCGATGTGCTTTCACTGCTGCCGTTGATAGCTCAGCATTGCTCGCGCCTGTTCATCAAGGCGTCGCCAATGCTTGATGTCACTCAGTCGATGCGTGAGCTGGGCGACCATCTTGCCGATGTGTGGGCGGTGAGCGTTAAGAATGAGTGCAAAGAGTTGCTTTTCATGCTTGACTTCGAGTCTGCACCTACTCATGTAAAGTTTTACGCGATGAACTACACAGGTGGCGAGTGGCAGCGGTTTGAGACACAAGCAATCTCAAACTCTATCACTGAACCTGTCAAGTTAACTGACCAGAATCGTCTCAAGTACCTTTATGAGCCTAATGCCAGCATCATGAAGCTTGGCTGCTATTATGCTGTTGAACAAGCTTTTGGTGTTTCTCAGTTTGCTCCAAACTCCCACTTGATGGTCAGTGATAAACCTATTGAAGATTATCCTGGACGACAGTTCAAGATAATTGAGGTCATTCCATTCAAAGACAGAGAGATGAGGTCGTTAAGAAAGCGATTTACTCAGCTCAATGTCACCACACGCAACTTTCGCCTCAGTTCCGAATCTCTCAAGAAACGACTGCATGTGCAAGACGGCGGCGATATCTATCTTTTTGCCACAACACTTGCCACGGGTGAGCAAGTCTTGATATTGTGTGAGAAAATAGGGAAGAGGTGACCCGATTAACCGATCAGCGACTCTACTATTTTCTTGACATCATCGCCAAGTTGCTGCGCCTTTTCCATTGTGTGTGCCTCGCTGTAGATGCGTATTATGGGCTCGGTGTTGCTCTTGCGCAGGTGTGCCCAGCCGTCCTTGAAGTCAATCTTCACGCCATCGATGGTGGTGAGTTTCTCGTCTTTGTAGTGCTCCTCTACAGCTTTGAGAATCTTATCCACGTCCATTTCTGGAGTGAGCTGGAGCTTGGTCTTGGCAATGCTGTACTGTGGATATGTCGCTTTGAGTTCGCTCACTTTTTTGCCGCTCTTGGCGAGCAGTGTAAGGAAAAGAGCCACACCCACAAGGGCGTCACGTCCGTAGTGCAATTCGGGATAAATCACTCCGCCGTTACCCTCACCGCCTATCACAGCTCCGGTGCGTCGCATCTCGGTGGTAACGTTCACCTCACCTACGGCAGCAGCAGAATAGGTGCAGCCATGAGCTTGAGTCACGTCGCGCAGCGCGCGCGATGACGACAGGTTAGAAACTGTTGAACCAGGGGTGTGCGAGAGCACATAGTCGGCCACTGCCACGAGGGTGTATTCCTCAACGAAGAACTCGCCGTTCTCCATTACGATTGCCAGACGGTCAACATCAGGGTCAACGACAAAGCCCACGTCGGCCTTCCCTTGTTTCATAAGGTCTTGAATAGCCGTCAAATTCTCGGGGATGGGTTCTGGAGTGTGCCCGAAGTTGCCCGTCGGGTCGCAGAAGAGCTTGATGATGTTCTCGTTCTTCACGCCCATCGACTCCAGCAGTTTGGGAATCGCCACGCCGCCTATCGAGTTCACGGCATCGACAGCCACTTTGAAATTGGCATTCTTGACCGCCTCTACATCAACCAGTTTCAATGCCTTCACAGCGTCGATGTGACGTCGAAGGTAGGTATAGTTCTTCTGTTCACGTCCCAGCTTATCGACCTGGGCATAGTCAAACTCTTCGGCTTGGGCGATGCGTAACACCTCTTTGCCCTGCGCGTCATCGAGGAACTCTCCCCGCTCGTTGAGCAGCTTAAGAGCGTTCCACTGCTTGGGATTGTGAGAAGCGGTGATGATGATACCGCCACAGGCTTTTTCCCAAATCACAGCGAGTTCTGTGGTGGGAGTGGTTGCAAGCCCTATGTTCACCACGTCAAAGCCCATTCCGGTGAGCGTTCCCACAACGATATTGAGTACCATGCGACCCGAGAGTCGCGCATCACGCCCTACGACAATCACATTTGAGTCGCTAGTTGAGTTGCGACGTATGAAAGTAGCGTAAGCGGTAGTGAACTTTACGATATCTAAAGGCGACAAGCCATCACCCGCAGCACCTCCTATAGTGCCACGAATGCCTGAAATAGATTTTATTAATGACATAAAATTATAGTTTATAGTTTAGAGTTGTCAGCTTATCGGCTTATATCTTATTGCGGAAATAGCGCACATGGTATAGATAGGGCTGCACACTAGCAATCTCGCTTGACCAGCCATATTGCGACTTGATGATGAGGTTGACTTCACTGTCAACGCCTAAGAAATTCAGAGGCATCTGTATGCCATATCCCCACTGCGCCGATGTGGTGAGGCTGTAGTTTCCATATTGGAAATAAGTGGGTGCTGCTTTCATGTCATTCTCATTGCCCTCGCCCAGCATTTCGCCGTAGGTGTACCAGTAATACAGATTATAACGCATGTACCGGAAATATATCCTCTCTGAGGCTTTTGCCTTGTCACTCTTGCGGTCACCGGCTTTAATCACCTGCATATACACATTGCCCTCGGAGTCAATTCTATAGTAAGGTGCATCTGAACCTACTTCAAACACTGTGTCGGCAGGGATTTCGTTCACAACGCGGCAGTTTGCTAGGTAAGCATTAGCGGCATGACGCTCTTTTTCGAGCAATTCGGCATAACTCTCACTATCGCTGCACGACGGCATTAAAACTGCTGTCATAAACGCCAGCAAGAAAAATAAAAGTTTAGTATTTCTCATTGTCTTTATTATTTTTCGTTTTTTACTTTTTCTACTATCTTATTATAAATCTCTATAGCCTCGGCCAATGGGCCGTAAAACTCTCCGGCAGCAGCGTTCTTGTGACCGCCGCCACCAAAATAAGTGGCACACAGGGTATCGACGGCAAAGTCGCCCTCGCTGCGCATCGACACCTTGATGCAGTCAGGGTCCTCACGCATGAAGGTTGACCAATACACGCCTTTCACCGAAAGGGGGCGGTTCACCAGGCGCTCGGTGTCGCCAGTCTTGTAGTGGAAGGTCTCGAGGTCGCTTTTGTCGAGAACTATCAGCGCTATGCTGTCGTCGATGACGGTCATCTTGTTGAGCAAGGCATAGCTGTGAAGCTTGAGGCTGTTGAGCGGCACCGTGTCCATCGCCTGCTTGTAGAGGAAAGGCTTGTCGATGCCATACTCCATGAGCCGAGCCATAATCTCATAAACCTCGGGATAAGACGAACTCCAAGCCAGATTTCCCGTGTCGGTCATCATGCCCACAAATAGGAGCGATGCCACCTGCTTGTCAACATATTGCAGCCAATCGGCTTCCCTCAATAGGCGATAAACTACCTCGCAGGTCGATGACAGCTGCGGGTAGGAAAACATCAGCGCGAAGTCCTGAGCAGGATTAAGGTGATGGTCAATAAGCACCTTCGCCGCCTTGCTCTCTTTGAGAAGCGGGCTCATCTTGTCGGTACGGTCAATATCATTATAGTCAAGGCATAAAATGAGTTGCGTGTTCCTTATGATGTTGCCGGCGCGTTTCTCGTTGAAAGTGAACGTGACATAATCAATTCCCTCGGTGGCAAACGCCAGCGACAGCGGCAACTGGTCGGGAATGATGACAATGGCATTCTTGCCCATATAACGCAAAGCAAGGCATAATCCCAGGCTCGACCCAATGGCGTCGCCGTCGGGCTTCTTGTGGCAGGTAATCACGATGCGGGTCACACCTTCCACCAACTTCTTAAACCGCTCAAGAGAATCAGGGTCAATAATGTTTTTTATCATGCCTTGCAGTAGTTTTGGGGCTTTTAAGGCTACAAAGGTAGGAATAAATTCAATACAATAGCATTATGTTAGGTTTTTTTTAGAGTTATATAATTGCATTAAATAAAAGTAGTGATTAACTTTGCACCATGAAATCAAAATATAATCTTATAAATGCAAATGAAAAGACTTCTTAACATTCTTGTCGCGATAAGTGTATGTGCCTTTGTTGCCCAAGCGCAGATGCTCAACCCCGTGAAGTGGACCAAGAGCATAAAAATGACTGATGACAAAAATGGCGTGATAACCTTCACCGCCAATATCGACAACGGTTGGCACATGTATTCCAACGACACTCCCGATGGAGGTCCCATTCCACTAAGCATCAAGTGGGATAAGAAAGAGGGCGTGCGGCTCGTGGGAGGCCTCAAGCACAGCAAGGCACCAGCGACCATCGACGACGAGATGTTTGGCATGAAAGTGCGGCAATGGGAAGGAACAGTCTCCATTTCCCAGAAATTCACTACCACTGCCGATAAATACAAGATAGAAGGAGAAGTCAGCTACCAGGCGTGCAGCGACCAAGGCTGCCTGCCAGGAAGCGAGCTGTTTGAGTTCAGCGGCACCGCAGGTAGCAAAGAGGAGGCCAAAGAAGACACAAAGGAAGAGAAAGTTGATGAAAAATCCGATGAGAAAGTCGTTGAGGAAGAAAAAAACACCGAGGGTCAGGTTGCAATCGATTCACTGACAATGACTTCCAATAAAGCAACTACATCGTTGAACTCCAAGAGCGACCTTTGGGCACCCGTGAAATTCAACGACAAAAAAGCCGAAGGCACCGAGGGCAACAGCAACTCCCTCTGGTTCCTGTTCTGGACTTGTTTCCTCGGTGGTTTCATTGCGTTGATCACGCCTTGCGTGTGGCCCATCATTCCGCTCACAGTGAGCTTCTTCCTCAAGAAGGGCACCAGCAAGAGCCAGTCCATCACCAGCGCCGTGACCTACGGCATTTCAATTATCGTCATATATGTGCTGCTCGGACTGATAGTGACGGCAATTTTTGGTTCCAACGGTCTTAACGCCCTCGCCACCAATGCCGTGTGCAATATCATCTTCTTCCTGCTGCTGGTGCTCTTTGCCATTTCATTCCTAGGAGCCTTTGAAATAAAACTACCTGACTCCTGGTCTAGTAAGATGGACAGCCGCGCCGAGAAGACAACGGGCTTGCTGAGCATCTTCTTTATGGCGTTCACGTTGGTGATTGTTTCATTCTCTTGCACAGGACCCATCATTGGCACTTTACTCGTTCAGACCGCCACTAGCGGCAGCAAGATAGGTCCCATAGTGGGGATGTTTGGTTTTGCGCTGGCACTGGCAATACCGTTCACCTTATTCGCATTATTCCCGTCAGTACTCAAGAAGTTGCCCAAATCGGGAAGTTGGCTCAACACTGTCAAGGTGGTGCTGGGATTCCTGGAACTGGCATTATCGCTAAAGTTCCTCTCGGTTGCCGACCTTGCCTACGGCTGGCACATCCTCGACCGAGAGACGTTCCTTGCACTGTGGATAGCGATATTCGGTCTCTTGGGACTTTACTTGCTTGGCATGCTGCACCTCAAGAGCGACGGCGAGAAGAGGAAACCGATTGGTGTTGTCAGGCTGATGCTCGGAATAATCTCTCTGGCTTTCACCGCCTATCTCATTCCTGGCTTGTGGGGTGCCCCTTTGCGCACCACCAGTGCCTTTGTGCCGCCATTATATACCCAAGACTACAATACCAATCCCGAAACCATCAAAGAATGGGATGACTTTGAGGCTGGCGTCGCCGCTGCCGAGAAGAGCGGTAAGCCAATCTTCCTAGAGTTCTCGGGCTATGGCTGCGTGAACTGCCGCAAGATGGAGAGCGCGGTGATGGGAGTTGACAAGGTGAAGAATGAGCTCAGCGAGAACTTCACTCACATCCGCCTTATGGTTGACGACAAGACCGAACTCGACAAACCCATCACAATTGAGAAAGACGGAAAGGCAGTAAAGAAAATCAGAACCGTGGGCGACAAGTGGAGCTATCTGCAAGAGGTGAAATTCAACGCCAATTCGCAGCCCTATTATGTGGTGCTCAACTCTAAGGGAGAACTAATGTCGGGGCCCTTTGTTTACAAAGAAGACATCGACGGCTTCCTCGACTTCTTGAAACGTGGAAAAGAGAGATATGAAAAGCAACAATAATGCGATTAATCGAGACAAAGCTGAGCTTGCTCAAAGCCTTGCGAGCGAGAGCATTTTATCAAATAGCCGCGAGCAGAAACTGGAGGCCTTTGGCAAACTTCTCGACGTGATTGACAACTTGCGAGAGAAATGCCCCTGGGACTCGGTGCAGACCAATGAGAGTATGCGCCCTAACACCATCGAAGAGGCGATGGAGCTTGCCGAGGCACTGCTGGGCGATGACAATAACACCATCAAGAAAGAGCTTGGCGACGTGCTCCTACATGTGCTGCTCTACGCCCGTATCGGTGAGGAGAAAGGCGTTTACGACATCGCTGAGGTGTGCGACGCACTGCGACAGAAGCTTATCTACCGCCACCCGCACATCTACGGCAACGACAAGGTGAGCGGCGTCAAAGAATTGCTCGAGCATTGGGAGGTCATCAAGATGAAGGAGAAGGGCGGCAACAAGACTGTGCTAAGCGGCGTCCCATCTACCCTGCCCTCACTCATCAAAGCCGAGAGGGTGCAGGAGAAGGCCGCCAACGTGGGCTTCGATTGGGAGAAGAAAGAGGACGTGTGGGACAAAGTTAAGGAAGAACTCGCCGAAGTGGAAACCGAAATGAAAGCGGGAAACGAGGCGAACATTGAGAAGGAGTTTGGCGACCTATTTTTCGCACTCGTCAATGCCGCAAGGCTCTATGGCGTGCGACCCGACAACGCCCTTGAGAAAACTAACCTCAAATTCATTGCCCGTTTCAACCATGTGGAAAAGAGGGCTAAAGAGCAAGGCAAACGCCTCAACGAGATGACACTCGCCGAAATGGACGAGCTGTGGGATGAGGCAAAACTCTTAAAATTAGGAGAATGAAAGTTTGTGTTACCGAGAAACCCAGTGTGGCAAGAGACATAGCGCGACTGCTTGGCGCCAACGACCGACACGAAGGCTACTTCGAGGGCAACGGCTATCAAGTGACATGGACATTTGGTCACCTATGCACACTGAAAGAGCCTAACGACTACAGCGACCTGTGGAAACGGTGGAGTCTCGCCTCGCTGCCCATGATACCGCAACGCTTTGGCATAAAGCTCATTGAAGACGATGGCATAAAGAAACAGTTTAAGGTTATTGAGACTCTTATCGCCAGTGCCGAAGAGGTGATAAACTGCGGTGATGCAGGCCAGGAGGGTGAGCTTATCCAGCGTTGGGTGTATCAGAAGGCGCGCTGCAACAAACCAGTGAAACGCCTGTGGATTTCATCGCTCACCGATGAGAGCATACGCGAGGGATTTCAGCAACTACAGGATGCCTCAAATTTCGACAACCTCTACTTTGCAGGGCTGTCACGTGCTATCGGAGACTGGATTCTTGGCATGAACGCCACAAGGCTCTACACCCTCAAATATCGCAACTCCTATTCCCGAAATGTCCTGTCGATTGGGCGTGTGCAGACTCCTACTCTGGCTCTTATCGTGGCCCGCCAGCGCGAGATTGAGAACTTTGTGCCCGAGGATTATTGGGAAATCAAGACCAAATACCGCGATACCATTTTCAACTCCACCAAAGGCAGGTTCAAGACCGAGGCTTCAGCAAGTGAGATTGTGGAAAATATCAAAGACTTCCCGCTCACGGTGACTTCGGTAAGCAAGAAAAAGGGAAAAGAGGCTCCCCCGCGGCTGTTTGACCTCACGAGCCTTCAGGTGGAGTGCAACAAGAAGTTCTCCTACAGCGCCGACGAGACTCTACGCCTCATCCAGTCGCTCTATGAGAAGAAAGTGACCACCTATCCCCGCGTCGATACCACCTACCTCAGCGACGACATCTATCCCAAGATTCCTGGCATCATGCAGGCTATGAAGCCCTACGCTGCTCTCACACAGCCTGTCCTCGCCGGCAAAATTCCTAAGAGCAAGAAGGTGTTTGACAACAGCAAGGTCACTGATCACCATGCCATTATCCCCACCAATGTTGACCCTGCAAGCGTTTTTCTCACCCGTGAGGAGAAATTTGTCTATGACCTTGTTGCCAAGCGTTTTATAGCTGCATTCTACCCCGACTGCGAGTTCTCGACAACTACTGTTATGGCAAAGGTCAACGAGTATGACTTCAAAGCCACCGGCAAGGAAATCCTCAAAGAAGGGTGGAGAGTGGTTTATAGTAAGGATAGGGTTCAAGTTGCTGATGACAAGGAGAAGGATGATGACGACAACGGCATTATGCCTACATTTGTCGAAGGAGAAAGTGGTCTTCATGAGCCATCGTTGCTCAAGAAGACAACGCAGCCACCTAAGTTCTATACAGAGGGAACGCTGCTTAGAGCGATGGAGACCGCTGGCAAGCTCGTTGATGACGACGAGCTGCGTGACGCTATGAAGGAGAACGGCATAGGGCGGCCTTCAACACGCGCCAACATCATCGAGACCCTGCACAAGCGTCATTACATAGCTAAGCAGCGCAAGAGTTTGGTTGCTACTGCTGCTGGCATTCAACTCATCGACACCATTAAGGAAGAACTGCTCAAGAGCGCAAAGCTCACGGGCTTATGGGAGAACAAATTGCGCAAAATTGAGCGCGGTGAGTTCAGCGCCCAGCAGTTCATAGATGAGCTGAAAGCACTAGTCAATGAGATAGTTCTCAACGTGCTGCGTGACAATTCCAGCACTATCATATCTGTGCCGAGCGACGAGGAGAAGAAAACAGCACAAAAGGCCGACGTCGAGAAGAAACCTCGCAAGCCTCGCCTCAAGTCGATAGAAGAAATCAATTGCCCTGTGTGCGGCAAGGGGCACATCATCAAGGGCCGCACGGCCTACGGATGCAGTGAGTTCCGAAGCGGATGCGACATGCGTCTGCCTTTCGACACCTACCCTGCCGACCTCACTCCTGCTAGGCTCAACACCATGATAAAGAAAGCTTTTAAAAAATGAGTGAGACCGTGCAATATATTATAGTTGGCATTGTGGTCGTGACAGCTTTCGCTCTGGCAGCACGCAGCATCTACCGCGCCACTACCCACAAAAAGTCGGCACTCAACCCCTGCGACAACTGCAAACTAAAAGATAACTGCAATAAATCTTCCACAAAGTGTTTTTCATAAGATGATTTCTATAAATTAACTTGAAATGCGTTTGAATTTATATCGATAATGAAAATAAGAGAGATAACAAATGCGATAGAGGCCGTTGCCCCGCTTTATTTGCAGGAGAGCTGGGATAACTCGGGGATGCAGGTAGGCGACCTTGATTGTGAGGTAACAGGAGTGCTTCTTTGCACCGATGTGCGTGAGGAGGTAGTAGATGAGGCCATAGAGCGTGGTTCCAATGTGATTATTTCGCATCACCCATTGCTGTTTCGTGGATTGAAGAAGATTGTGGGTCGCAGCTATCAGGAACGCATTGTTGCCAAGGCTATTAAGCATGATATAACAATCTATTGTGCACACACCAATATGGATTGCGCCGTGGGTGGAGTAAACTTTAAGATGGCTGAGAAGTTGGGGCTGACAAACGTGCGCGTGCTTGACCCGCAACAAGGCACCCAGCGCAAGATTGTGGTCTTTGTCCCTACCGAAGCGGTCGCACGGGTTGAGAATGCGATGTGCAACGCCGGTGCTGGACGCTTGGGCAGTTACGACAACTGCACTTATATCATGAACGGCGAGGGACACTACCGCCCACTCGACGGTGCCGACCCCTGGGCAGGTAAAGTGGGAGAGAAGCATAGCGAGCCAGAGGTGCGTCTTGAGGTGCTGGTGCATAAAGCGTTGTGCGGTAGGGTGGTGGCTGCAATGATTAAGGCTCATCCCTACGAGGAACCTGCCTTCGACATCATCGCTCTTGAGAATGGAGATAAATATGCCGGCTTAGGGGTGATAGGCGATGTGGTGCCACAGGAGGCGAGGGCTTTTCTTGAGAAAGTGAAAAACGCCTTTGAGGTAGTGTCATTACGCTACAGCGGCAACCTTGGCCGCCAGGTGCGCCGCATTGCATTATGTGGCGGTGCTGGTGCCGAGTTTACAGGCTTGGCGATGTCGCAAGGCGCCGATGTGTATATCACAGGCGACATGAAATATCATGAGTTTCAGGGCAACGAAGACCGCATAATTCTTGCCGATATTGGTCATTATGAGAGCGAACATTACACAAAAGAGATTTTTTATGATATAATTACGAAAAAAAATCCTAACTTTGCAGTCGATTTCGCAAAGAGC
>ERZ842401.7795-NODE-7795-length-10799-cov-4.188943_pt1 | contig 10799 bp, 11 predicted proteins | sample MGYA00521270_ERZ842401 | MGnify/ENA primary metagenome ERZ842401 (study PRJEB31892, sample SAMEA3878208) | bioreactor metagenome | biome: Moose rumen | place: Sweden | collected 2011-10 | study: EMG produced TPA metagenomics assembly of the PRJEB12797 data set... | reverse complement strand
CGTATTCCCTTCGAGAGAGTAATAAACAATCAATGTCTGCATTTTACGCCCTTCCTTCATGATCCGTATAGATTTCTTTGATACTTCGATTCTCATCATATCATGATAGGCAACTTTGTGGCAAGCGATCCTTGCCTATTTTTTTGCAATCAAATCAGGATGCATGGGATGTTTTTCCTGTCTGCACGGACAGCGCGATCAGGCGCACGGATTGCCCGGCTCCGCATACCCTGACAAGCAGGAGGTGGGGCGGGATGAAAAAACTGAGCGATTTAAGGCCCGGGGAGAGCGGGCGGGTAAAATGCGTGACCGCGGCGGGGGGCATGAAGCGGCGGCTGATGGATTTGGGGCTGACGGAGGGGTCGGAGGCGTCCTGCCTGTTTTTCGCGCCGGGAAAAGGCATGCGAGCCTACCGGATTCGGAAAACAGTAGCGGCCCTGCGGCGGCGGGATGCGGAATCCATCATTTTGGAGGACGGCTGCCATGAATAAACCGCTCCTCATCGCCCTGGCGGGGAACCCCAACGTGGGCAAATCCACCGTATTCAACGCCCTGACCGGCCTGCACCAGCATACGGGCAACTGGCCCGGAAAAACCGTGGCCGCCGCCCGGGGCGCCTGCAGGCTGAACGGAGAAGAAATCACCCTCATCGACATTCCAGGAGCCTATTCCCTGTGGGCTCAATCCGCCGAAGAAGAAGCGGCGCTGGAAGCCCTATGCTTTGGCGGAGCCGACGCGGTGATCGCGGTATGCGACGCCGGATGCCTGGAGCGGAATTTGAATCTGGTATATCAAATTTTGGAGATCACGGACAAGGTGACGGTGTGTGTGAATCTGATGGATGAAGCCGGGAAAAAGGGCGTCCGGGTGGATATCGCCGCCCTGTCCCGCCGCTTGGGCGTACCGGTTGCCGGCGCTTGCGCCCGGGACGGAAAGGGCGTCAAGGAATTGCTTTCCCTGGCCCGGAAAACGGTAGATTCACCTCCCGCGCCTCGGCGGGTACGATACCCGGAGCCCATCGAAAAAACTGTGGATCAATTGGCCGAATCGCTGGCTCCGGCCCTGCAAGGGCTGGTAAACCCCCGTTTTGCAGCCCTGCGGCTGATGCAGGGGGACGATTGCTTCCGAAAGGAACTGAGCAGGCGCGTAAAATTCAGCGCCGAGCTGGAAACGGCCATACAGCAGGCGCTGGCGTCGGTGAGCCTGTCCCCGGAGGGCTTTTCAGCCCTGGCGGTGGAAAGTATCTACCGAGAGGCGGAGGAAACCTGCCGGGAAGCGGTCGCCATGCCCGCCAACGCCCGGGACCGCCAATTGCGGGCCGATCAGATCCTGGCGGGAAAACGAGGCATCCCGGTGATCCTGGCCCTGCTGGCGCTGATCCTGTTCCTGACCATAAAGGGAGCCAACTGGCCCTCCGCCTGGCTGGGGGAAGGCTTCGCCCAATTGGGAGCGCTGCTGGACCGGGGATTGGACGCCATAAAAACGCCCCCGTTTTTGCAGGCGCTGCTGACGGAGGGCGTGTTCCGCACCCTGTCCCAGGTCATCGCCGTGATGCTGCCGCCCATGGCCATTTTCTTTCCCCTGTTCACGCTGCTGGAGGATTCGGGCTATCTGCCCCGGGCAGCGTTTCTGATGGACGGATTGTTCGAGCGGTGCCACGCCTGCGGAAAGCAGGCCCTGACCATGTGCATGGGCTTTGGCTGCAACGCGGTGGGGGTCACGGGCTGCCGCATCATTGACAGCCCCCGGGAACGGCTGATCGCCATTTTGACCAACAGCCTGGCGCCCTGCAACGGGCGTTTCCCCACCCTGATTGCCCTGACGGCGCTGTTTTTCGCCGGCAAGGGCCCCGGGGGCACGGCGCAGGCGGTGGGCGTTTTGATGGGTTTTGCGCTGCTGGCGGCGGGGATGGCCTTGCTTTCCTCCCGTGTTTTGTCCGCCACGGTATTAAAAGGGATCCCCTCCTCCTTTACTTTGGAGCTGCCGCCCTATCGCCGGCCCCAGATCGGGCGGGTGCTGATTAGATCGGTGCTGGACCGAACGCTGTTCGTGCTGGGCAGGGCCGCGGCGGTGGCGGCCCCGGCGGGGCTGGTGATTTTCCTGCTGGCTCACATCGCCCCGGGGGGCGTTTCCCTGCTGGCTCGGCTGACCGGCCTCCTGGACCCCTTTGGACGGCTGCTCGGGGTGGATGGAGTGATCCTGACCGGCTTTCTGCTGGGCCTGCCCGCCAATGAAATCGCCCTGCCCATTATGCTGATGGCCTATACCGCCGGGGGCAGCATCGGAGAAATCGGCGATCTTTCCGCGTTGGGGCAGGTTTTCTCCGCCCACGGCTGGACGGCGCTGACCGCCCTGAACACCATGCTGCTGTGCCTGTTCCATTCCCCCTGCTCCACCACGCTGCTGACCGTCTATCAAGAAACCCGCAGCAAAAAATGGACCCTGATCGCCTGCCTGCTGCCCGTCTTGATCGGCATTGGCCTTTGCCTGCTCACCACGGCCCTGTCGCAGCTCCCTTCAGCGCTATGATAATAGGACAGCGTTCAGATTGAATCGTTTATGACCTGCGCGAAGCGGCATCACGCTTGGTTTTCATGTCGTCCGCGGTGCTGAGTCATAGCCTTTCCAATCTGCACGCTGTTCTTTTTACTTTACTGCTGCCAGCTTTTCAATCTCTAAAGTCTATATTTCCAAAGCGACCTGATAATCCTTCCAGCTTTCCTGGGCCGCGTCGCAGATTTCATCGCCCGGCATGACGCGCCCGATGAGCAGGGGGGATTGGGGATCATGGGCCCTCATATTCGCCCGCACCGTTTCCGCGTCATAATTGGCATAACAATAGCGGCACAAATGCCCGCAGGAATTGTACGCCCCGATATCGCCGCCCAGATAGCAGGCGCAGGCTTTCCGCGCCGGAGCCCGGCCGGGTATTTTCAAGCGCTGGCCGATGGCCCGTTCATACATGGCCGCGGTCATGCAGCCGGAGCAGTCCGCCCCAAAGGGGGCCAGCTCGCTTCCCTCCGCGCAGGGGCGCAGGGTCATGCCGCAGCGGCCGCAGATTTCGGCCATGGCCTTTCCCAAGGTCATCCGAGCCTCGGCAGATACCGCCCGAACCTCCGGAAAATTGCGTTTGGTTTTTTCGTACAGGTCGATAAAGCTGATCACGGCGGTTTCCGTGTATCCCTGAAGCGCCGTCGCCATGTATTCAAAGGCTTTGATATGGCGCTCAACGGGCCATTCTTCGCTGATCAAAATGGGATCGTAACGCCAGCCGACGCTGTTCACGCCCACGATCTCCGACAGCCGCTTGAAGCTGTCCAGCACCCGCAGCTTGTTGGGCACGTTTGGCTCGATGTCCCGCCTGTAAGGTGTGATGGTCACATACCAGTATTGGCCGAAGGGGCGAAGCAATTCCATATGCGGCAGCATGGGCGCGGGGTTCTTGGTGCAGAACCCGATCACGTCCACCACGTCCGGGGTCAGGCGGTAGCGGGTGATCCGCTGCGGATTGTAAGGATTGCGCGCCAAAACAAAGCCGGCCTTCAGGCGGTTCACGAACCATTCCGAATAAAAGGCGGGAATATCGGTGCGCTGGCCGGTATTGATGATCACGGGATCAGCTCCCGGATCACGTCGGCAGAATCGCCGCCGATGACGATGGACCGATCCTTGATTTCCTTGGGCACGGGGTCCTCCTCCAGGTTCAGGCAGGCATATACCGCCTTTTCGTTTTGATACACCTGCTGCCAGAAATTATACTTGATGATGCCGGGGTGTTGTAGCCCACGCCGATTTCCAGATAAACCACCTTGCTTTCACAATGCGCCTGTACCCAGCTTTCGTAAGCTTCGGCGGCGCGGCGCCAGCCCTCGTCCTCCACGAAGGTATCGTCGGAACGCAGATTGGTGGTCAGGGGCCTGCCGCAGTTGGGGCACTTGGGCAGCAGCTCCGTGGGAATCGCCCGGGCCAGGGTCCCCTCCTTCGGCGGGATCAATTCATGCTTGTCCCCGATAGAAAAGCCCTGAGAAAGCACCATATCCCGCACGGCGCTTTCATTATCCCAGGTCTTTTGGCAGCAGGGCTTGCTGCACTGGAACAGGCCGTAGTCCCCCTGAGTATAAAACAGCCGCCGTTTATCAAAGCCCACTTTCTGGAAGCAATGATCCACGTTGGTGGTGAGCACAAAGTAGTCCTTGTCCTTCACCGCCCGGTACAAGTCCTCATACACCGGTTTGGACGCGTCCATATATCGGTTTACCCAAATGTTCCGGCTGAAATAGGCCCAGAATTCTTCCTTCGTTTTGTAGGGATAGAACCCGCCGGAATACATGTCCCGGAAGCCATAGGCCCGGCCGAAATCGCCGAAATACCGCTCGAACCGTTCGCCCGAGTATACAAAGCCCGCGGCGGTGGACAGCCCGGCCCCGGCCCCGATCATCACCGCGTCCGCTTGGGAAACGGCGTTTTTTAATTGCAATACTTTTTCATCCATCTTGATCACTCCTTGCCGCCCATCCATGGCGGCAAAGTCACTATAACACAAAAAAGCGCGCCTGAAAAGTACGCACTTTTTTGTAACCGCGCAGCCTCATATAAGTTTTTCTGGGGGGGGAACCGCTCTTTGGCGTCCAAAGAGCGGTTCCCCCCAAACCCCCTTCCAAGAAAGACGAAAGGGAAACAAATCATATGAAGGAGGTGATATCAGTATTTCCGTACCAAAATATTCTTGAATTTATCTCGATAGAGTGAAAAGCATCCGTAGGAGCGGATATCATCCGCCCGAACAAACAAATCCAACGAAGCGCCGAAAAAGTTATGCATTTGGGCATGTTGCTCGCGGGCGGATGATATCCGCCCCTACGGTTTTCTGAATCATTTCGTTCTTGCTTTCCCGTTTTGAGTTCAAGTATTGATTGGGGGATCAATAGTATCAGCAAAAAAGGGCAGCGCCTTACGCCTCCGCGTAAAAATCCCGGTAATCCTCCGGGGTGTACCGGTGATAGGTCAAATGAACCCCCTCGTCCTTGACGCAGTAGCGGTAAGCATCCGGCTGCCCCCGCTCAAAATAGATCAGGTAATCGTACTCCGGATGGGACACCTTTTCCGCGTGCACCGCGTCCGAATAGGCGTGAAACAGCGCCAGCACATCGTCGATAGCGGCCCCCGGACGGGAAACCGCCTTCACCAGCTCGGCAATAAACTCCTTTTCGCCCGTATGCGCATGCACATAGTCCGCGCCTTGGGCTGGAACGATCAGGCAGAACCGGTTCCCCTGCCGGGATGCTTCGATTCGCCCCAGCGTTGGTTCCGCCCAATCGCAAAAGGCCGAAAGCGCTTCCATCATTTTTTCAGCATCCTGATCCGTTCCCAGCAGCCGGTTCAGAGAGAGCAGCGGATAAAACAAATACACGCTTTCGCTGCGATACCCCAGCTTTGCCTGCTGCTCTTTGATCACATCCGTCATGTTCTTTTCCAATGAGGAAAAATTCATTGATTTGTCTCCTTCTTTTCTATTGATAACAGTATAAAAGAGCGGGGAAAATTCCCCGCCCCGAAAAAACAGAAAATAAATTCCGGAGAAAAAGCGATTAGGCCTCCGGCACCATCAGGCCCAAATTGCCATCCTTGCGCAGATACAGCACGTTGGTGCGCTCGGTTTCGATATTGACGAACACAAAGAAGCTGTGGCCCAGCAGCTCCATCTGCAAAATCGCGTCCTCCACGGCCATGGGGCGCACGGGGAATTCCTTGGTACGCACGATCTTGCGTTCGCCGGTGCCGTAGGCGGAAATATCCTCGATGAATTCGGGGGTTTCCTCCTGATAGGCCCCTTCCCGCAGCCGCTTTTCCAGCTTGGTGCGGTGGCGCAGGATCTGGCGCTCCAGCTTGGCCAGGGCGCTGTCGATGGCCATGAACAAATTATCCTTGCTGGAGGATTCTGCCCGCATGGTCACGCCGTTCATGGGAACGGTGATTTCGCAGATGCGTTCATCCCGTTCCCGGCGCAGGCGTACAAACATTTCTGTATCGGGCTTCAAATACCGCTCCATGGTGGCGGTTTTTTTGGTGATACGGTTGGTAATGCCGGGGGTTACAACCATATTCTTGGCGGTGATGGTGGTTTTCATGAGAACAACTCCTCTCTCGTTATATGACCGGAGCCCTCCGGTTTTTCTTTCATTCCTCTGCGTTTCTGATGTACTTATTCGACGCAAAATGGAATAATCCTTCCATCCCGTGAAATAATTACAGAATTTTTACACAAATGAAAGCGGCGGGGCTTTGCTCCCTTTTTACCGCGCCAGCCGGTAGGGCCCCTCAGCCCGTGGCCGATCGGTGAGCCAGCGGCCCTCGGTGAAATCCGGGATGGCTACGGGCGCGCTGCCGCAGGCGATGGACTGCTCGCTCAGGGGCGTGATGCACATAAGCGACGCGGTATCGTACACATCGATGGGCATGGGCGTCCCCTGCTGAATGGCCTCGATAAAGCCCCGCAGCACCAGGTAATCCATGCCCCCGTGACCGCCCCGCAGGCCGAATTCCCGGTATTCCTTCCACAGTTCGCTTTCATAGCGTTCCATATACGGCCCGTCGCTTTCCCAGCTGTGGCTGAAATCCTTGGGCAGGTGGGGGGTGACCCCGTCCACGTAAATGGAGCGGTTGTCCTCCATCCAAATGGCTTTGGTGCCCTGGATGCGTCCGCCCCGGGAATAGGGGCGCGGCAGGGTGCAGTCGTGGGTCAGCAGAATGGTTTCCCCGCGGGCGCAGCGGATCATGGTGGTAACCACGTCGCCCTCCAGGAAGGTTTTTTGCTGCAATTCGGGCTTGTCCTTCCGGTTTTCCTGAAGCCACGCGCCCAAGCCCGCGGCCTTGGAAGCCATGGACACCAGCGACACCATCCGGTTGCTTCCGTTCAAGTCCAGATACATGCCGATAGGGCCCAGCTCGTGGGTGGGGTACAGCTCCCCGTTCCGGTTGGCGAAATTGTGCTGCCGGTAATGCCGGTTCACATCGCCCAGGCCGATTTCGTCCCGCAGGTCGTGTTCATAGCCTCCCTGCACGTGCACCAGCTCGCCGAACAGGCCGTCCCGCACCATATTCAACAGGGCCATTTCCTCCCGGTTATAGCAGCAGTTTTCCAGCAGCATGCAGCCCATGCCGGTGCGCTGGGCGGTGCGCACCAGGTCCCAGCACTCCTGCACGGAGCAGGCCCCGCCCACTTCCATGGCCGCGTGCTTGCCCAGCTCCATGGCGCGGATGGCCAGCCGGATATGGGACTCCCAGTCCGTCATGATGATCACGGCGTCGATATCGTCCCGCGCCAACAGCTTTTCTTCGCTCTCCGCCTTTTCCGTGGACCAGGAAACCAGTTCTCCCAGCCGCTTCACCATCCGATCCATCCGATCCGGGTAGGGATCATATATTGCCTGAATGCGGATATCCGGCATGGAAGCCAGCAGCGCGGTTTGCTCATACCCCCTGCACCCCAGCCCCAAAATGCCCAAACGCACGGTTTTCCCCGCTTCGCCCATCTTCATAGGTATGTAAGCCCCTTTCGTTGTCTTCTTGAATTTTGTTGCCTCAAAATTAAAAAAATTCAATGCTCCTATTCATTCTTAATGTGCACATCCATTTGCGGGAAAGGAATTTCTATTCCGGCCCTGTCAAGCGCCCGTTTTCCCTCGTCCGTCAGGAAATAATAAGCCTTCCAATAGTTTTCGCCCTTCATCCACACCCGGAGGACGAATTCCACCGCGCTGTCGGCGCATTTATTCAAATGGACCTCCGGGGCCGGGTCCGGCAGCAGGAATTCACAGCGAGCGGCCAGATCGCCCAATACGTGATAAACGGCGTCCGGATCGGACTTATACCCGACGGAGAAGGTCACATCCAGCCTGCGCTTTCCTTCCCGCGTATTATTGATGATGGCGGTATTGGTCAGGCTGCTGTTGGGCAGAGATATCCGCCGCAGATCCGGTGTGATCAGTTCCGTATAGAAGGAACCGACTACGGCCACCGTGCCTTCGTATTCCCCAACCTTGATATACTCTCCCGCTTTGATGGGCTTGAGGATCAGGAGCGTCAGCCCGCCCACCAGATTGCTTAAGGCCCCCTGCATGGACAGGGAAATGGCCACCCCGGCGGAAGCGACCAGCGTAATAATGGATGTGAGCGGGATACCGATTCTCCCGGCGGCAGTCAGGATTACGATGATATACAAAAGAAGCCGGATCAGATTGATCAGGAACCCTTTCACCGTCGGCTCCAGTTTGATCAGCGCTTCTTTCCGGTTCAGAACCTTCATGATGTAGTGGATCAGGAAAAAGCCCACCGCAAGGATCAGAATGCCATACAAAAGGTTCACCCCGGACGTCTTCACAATGTTGATGATTTCTTCCATGCTTCCCTCCGCGCGCTGTCATTGCTTCTGTAAATGCGTGGCATTATTTTTTCTATATGTACTCTTCACCGCTTTATTTATTCGGCATGAATGGGGGAACTTCCTTTATCGTTCTCTCAATTCGTCCGTTGGGGTACAAGCAAACAAAAAAGCCCCTGAAACCAAACGGCTTCAAGAGCTTTCGCAGTCGAGGCGGCGGGATTTGAATGCATAAATGCATATATCAGCACCGGTTATTGCATCATCATATGATAAAAGTCTCCGGAGTGCTTTCTCCGGAGACTGCGTGATATATGCTGTATGCCGTTTTCTGGTCGGCCCTTGCTTGAAGGCCCTTATTTCTGAACGGGCACAAAATCCAGGTCGGTCAGGAAATCAACGCACATCTGGATCTGGGCGTCCGTCAGCGTCTGAGTCGCGGCCTTGGGATTGGGCGTCATGTTGAATTCAATGAAGTAGCCCTTGTAGATGGCCAGGATATCCACGAAATCGGTGTCGCTGCCGGTTTCACGGGCGATGAGCAGCTTGGTGCCATGACCGGTTTCCTTATAGGAAATTTCCACCTGATTCATATCCTGATAAGTAGCTTCCAGGATCGCCAGGTCTTCCGCGGTCAGATCGTTCATCCGTTCCACAGCGCCATAGGTTTCGTCATAGGCGATGGACAGGTACATCTGGGGCCGGGTCATGTCCGCGGGCAGAACGGACGCCACGATCTTGCTGCCGTTCATGTTGACCACCTGCAGGCTGTAGCCTTCCGGCAGTTTGCAGGACAGATCAAACGCGCCGTTTACATTCAAGGTGCCCAGCTTCTGGGTGCCGTCGCTGGTTTCGGTCACATACTTTTTGGCCAGCTTTGTCACGTAATTCTTGGAAATATAGCCAACCTTGTCCGTTTCCGGATCACGGGCCTTGTACCAATTGGTGGTTTCGCCGATGGCGATCAGTTCCTTGCCGCCGTCCAGGGAGCGAATCCTGGAAGTGGTGGTAGAGGGGCCGATGCGGAAATTGACCCAGCCAGTGGCACGGGAGGGACGGGCCGCGATGTAGAAGGGCTCGGCAATTGCTTTTTCGCTGGCCAGTTCTTTGTTCAGCTTGGCCAGTTCAGCTTTGGCGTCATCCTTTTCCTTCTGTTCTTTGGAAGGCGTATAGGGGCCGGGTTTGTAATCCACCAGGTAGCGGCTCATGATATAGCCGTCGCCCATGCTGCCCCAAACCACCTTGGTCCAGCCGTCATTACCGGCGTAGGACCAATCGACGAGCACTTCGTGGCCGTAAGCCGCGGAGCCGATCACGTTGTCACCCAGGTTAGGCGAAGAACGCACGTTGACGGTTTTTCCGTTTTCAGTCTTGACGTACATGATGCTGGTACCCCACGGGGTATCGGCCAGCGCCGGAATCGCCAAGGCGGCCATCAGGCAAAGGATCAGTGCAGCAGCCAGAATTTTCTTCATGTTCTTTTCCCCTCCTATGTAGCTTTTTATGTCTTGTTTTACAATGTGCTGCTATTTCCGCAGCAGCTCTACACGCATAGAATAATACCATGTTTCGCTTAACTTGGCAAGCATTTGATAGAACGAAAATAGTGGTTAAACGGACTTGGTTCATGGATCATTACGTGATAAAGTCTCCGGTGCAGCTCTCATTCACCGGATTCATCGAACATGGATCATGGCTGTGCATGAGCATAATTGGTTTTGTTCTCCGGGTGAACATATGGGTCGGGAAGAAAATCAATAAGAGTTGTCATAACATTTCAGATTATTTCAAATTATTTCAATTATTTTCATTTTTCCCTGCCACCCGCTCTTTTGCTACGTATCAAATAATGTCCGCGGTGAAAAACACCGGGACAGAAAATGAGTGAAACGCCCACAGGGCAGGAGGCTAAAAAGCCATGGAAATCGTAATGAACGGTATTGCAAATAGGTATCAATTCAGTCTGGATGAAATGGAGAATGTTACAGGCGGCTACCCGCGTGAAACGTACATTGTTCCGAAAACGCATGAAGAGATTGACGAAAAGTGGGACATCGTTCAATCTGTATTGGAAACTTACGGCAAGGATGTCGCTTATATTGTGGCGATGGAGCTGCAGATCATTGCCGGTTCAGCAAATCTGCTTGACCTCTATGGTACCAAAACACTCCGCAAACGCATGCATGATTCTCTCGACGGAAAGCTTACCAGTATGGAAAGATTTACCCAGCACTGAAACGAAGGGTCAGCCTTTTTCTTCTACCCGTCCCATAATGGGGCGGGTTTTTGTTTGACTGCCATTCTGACTACATTCATTTTTCTTTTTTACGCTGTTTTGCTTCATTTTTCGTTTGGAAAAGGCAATAAAAAACCGCTGGAATGCAGTCATTCCAACGGCTCTCGCAGTCGAAGTGGCGGG
>ERZ842401.7794-NODE-7794-length-10799-cov-4.444434_pt1 | contig 10799 bp, 9 predicted proteins | sample MGYA00521270_ERZ842401 | MGnify/ENA primary metagenome ERZ842401 (study PRJEB31892, sample SAMEA3878208) | bioreactor metagenome | biome: Moose rumen | place: Sweden | collected 2011-10 | study: EMG produced TPA metagenomics assembly of the PRJEB12797 data set... | reverse complement strand
TATGAATCAAAGATAATAGGATAGTCAGAAATGGCTATCCTTCTTTTTTTATGCAATAAACTTAGATAATCAGAAAATAGTAATATTACGATGATTTAAGTTGATGATAATATTTAATAATTATGTAGTATAATAAAGATATAGGAGGAACTATGAAAAAGAAAAAAATAATTATTATTGCTATAATTGCAATTTTTGTCTTAATGCTTATTCCAATTAAAGATAGATTATGGGATGGAGGTTCTACAGAATATAAAGCTGTTCTATATAAATATACTAAAATACATAGAATAAGTCAGACTTCATCAACTGGATATGAAGACGGATGGGAACTTAAAATACTAGGATTTCATGTTGCTGGAGAAATAAATACCTATGTTGAAGCAGAACAAGACATGAATAAACTTGTATCTTGTTTAGAAAATGAATTAGGTGGATATTTAGTAACAGAACAAGATGATTTAATTGAAATACAATTATCTGAAATAAAAAATGTTAATAAAGATAAAATTGATATATTTAAAGGTAAATATGCTAGTAAACATAAAGACAATATGTATTTTATTATTTTCCCTAAAAATGGAACTTATGAATCAGAAGTAATGAATGTTTTTGATGAATACTTTAGTAAAAGGTTTACTACATATCAAACATTCTTAAGCCCAGTAATTCCTATTATTTATGTTCATACTGAAAATAACGATATTGATATGGAAGACTTAACTAATAAATGTGTAACTAATAATAGTGAAAAACAAAGTAAATCTATACCATCCAATATTATTAAAAAAATAGATAAAACTAATAAAATAATAATTAATGCTGGTGATAAAGAATTAGGTGTAATAAAAGATTCGAATAAAATAAAGGAAATATTAAATGCAATATCAAGTGCCAACAGATATGGTGAATATTGTTTAAGTGATGGACATGGATTTGAGTTTAAAATGTATGATGATAAAAAATTAATTGACACGATACAAGTATGGAGTGATGGAAAGAGAATTCTACCAGAAAGTATAAATAGTTGTTATTATTCAATATCAAATGGAACAGATTTGAGAAAAATAATTGAGAATGAAACAGATTATGTTTTCTATAGCATTTTAGACTATTCTGATCCAGACGAAACTTGTGCTACAGCATTAGAACAAATCTATGAAAATAATGGACATAAATACTATTTAAGTTGCATTAAGAGTGATAAAGTAATGATTAAGTTTATGATTGATAATAAGGTTATGACTCTTAAGTCTGCATTAGAAACCAATTTAATATCAGCTGATAAAATTGCTGATGACTATCCTGATGTATTAATAAAGAAATAAAAGGTGTTTAGATGAAGAAAGTATTTAAAATAATAAGAATAATATTAATAGTAATTATAGGAATATTTGCTTTATTTATTACAGAAGAAAGTATAAGATTAAAAATTAATGATAGTAGTAAACCATTAATAGTTTTGGATAGGACAAAATATTGTATATCATGTTTAGAACCTGGTGAAGAAATAGATTTTGAATATTTTAGCCTTGGCTATAAAATAAAAGTAAAGTATTATATGTCAGAAGATTCTTCAGACGATAATAAAATGGTTAAGGTTATGGGTAAAGAATTTTATTTATTCTATGGAATAAGACTGTGGTCATGGGTTTCATAGTAGAATTCTTATAAAATTAACAATCAAGCAGATGAAAAAAATCTGCTTTTTTTGTGATAAAATAATAATATTAAAAACTCAAGCAACACTTCATGTTATTTTTTTATAAGCTATAGTATTCTAAATCTAGAAAGGAGAAATAAAATGGATCAAATTAAAATAGGAAAGTTTATAGCTAAATGTCGTAAAGATAATAAAATTACTCAAAGTGAATTAGCTGAAAAATTAGGTGTAACAGATAGAGCTATATCAAATTGGGAAAATGGTAAGAATTTACCTGATGTATCTTTTTTTAAACCATTGTGTAATGAATTAAATATTACAATAAATGATTTGTTAAGTGGTGAAAAGATAGAAAAAAATTCATACCAAGAAAAGTTAGAAGAAAATGTTTTTTCCGTTATATCAAATGTAAATACTAAAATTACACGAATAAGAAGAACAATTATTGTTTTAGTATCAATAATAGTTATTGTTGTTTTAGCATTAATACTTGTTGGAAATCATAAAGTAATTTTAAACTATGATGAAAATAGAATGTATGTTGAAGAAAGAGATAATCAATTATTTTTTACCACAAAAGATTTATGTACCGTCTATAGTGGCAACATTAATCAATACTCTATAATGGATGATAATGATTATGAGATCATTTTTTTGAATTCTAAATGTTCTTATAATGAAATAGTTAAGAAATCTATTTATAACGGAAATAGTTTTAGATATTATCCCATAACTATCAACGATAAAGATACTAAGAAAATAAAAATATATTATATTGATTCAAATATAAATAATATTAAAAACATATCAAAAAAGCAACTAGATGAATATATAAATAAATCAGTATTGTTATATGAAAAATAACTATTCAAATAATGGTTATTAGGAGAATTAAAGAATTCTCTTTTTTTGTGATAAAATATAGATATATGAAACCCTACGGATTGTTTGGATACTTTTTTATAAAATCAATTTATAATTAAATACGAAAGGAGCAAAATCTATGAATCAAGAAAAAATTGGAAAATTTATTGCTAAAATTCGTAAAGAAAAAAAGATGACACAACAAGAACTTGCAGATAAATTAAATGTAACAGATCGAGCTATTGGTAATTGGGAAAATGGTAGAAGAATGCCAGATGTAGTATTCTATAAACCTTTATGTGAAATACTTGGTATATCATTAAATGAATTATTAAGTGGGGAAAAAATAAAAGATAGTGAATTGAAAGAAAAAACTGATGAGGTTTTAGATAATACAATTAAATATTCGACAAAAAGAATTAAAAAAATAAAAAGAATTATAATCATAGGTATAGTTGTTCTACTATTTAGTGTTTTTACATGTACATTTTGGATAGACTATAATCGTGTTAAACGAAATGAAGATCCAATATTTATGATTATGGTTAATGAAGATAAAGATACATATACATATATTGGATTTGGATATAAAATGATTAAAAAAACTGCGATATCGCCATTTGAGCCTTTAGATCATAGCGTTAATATCAAATTTGGTTTTTGGTTATTTACTTGGGATTTAAAAGTTTATAATACTAGACCATATAATTTGTGGGTAATAAATGGCGACAAAAGAGTTTTGACTGAAATAGGTTCATACTGTATAACAGATTCAAGTGATGATAAATATAAATCTAGTGCATGTGGTTTATCAATTCCAATAGAAGATATTGAATATGATGACAGTTTATCTGCAAAAATTGATGATATAATTGCTATTGATAGAAGCGAAATCACAATTACAAGAGTATCATTATTTGATTTAGAAGGAGTACAAAAAGATATTTCTATTTCATATAATAAGAATGATTTTAAGATTCCAAACATTAAAGGTGAATATCTTGTGTCGATTGATACTATTTCAAATCGTGGAACTGCTTGGTATTCATTTAAATTAAAAATTGATTAGTTCGCACTATTAAGATATTGTGATATTAGAGAATGTAAAAAAATTCTCTTTTTTTATGATAAAATAGTATTATATACAGAATTAAACCAACAGTGTGTGTTAATTATTAATTAAAAATGATAATATCTTTTTGAGGAAGTGAGAAAATGGATCAAAATAAAAGCGGTAAATTTATTGCTAAATTAAGAAAAGAAAAAAATATGACTCAAGAACAACTTGCCGAGAAAATGGGTGTTAGTATAAATGCTGTTAGTAAGTGGGAAAGAGGACTAAGTTTTCCGGATGTATCATTATATAAGAAATTATGCAAAGAGTTAGATATAAATATAGAAGAATTAATTAATGGAGAAAAGGACAAGAGTGAAGAAGCAAAAGAAAAAGCTATAATTTCTACAATAAAAGAAACAGATAAGATAAAAAAGAATTCAAAAAAACTATTAATTATTTTATCAACAATCTTCGTGATTATAGTTTGTGGATTAATTTATTATAATAAAAATTTAAAAGTTAATTTAGTTAATGACTCAGATTACTTGTATGATGAAGTTATTGGTTTTATAAAAGAAAAAGAATTTAAAGAGAATCCAGATTCAAAAGAAAAAGATTTTAATGTATTTTACAGCTATCATCCTTTTGGTATAGAAAAAAAGGATAATTATAAATATGTATATTTATGGATTTATGAGCAAAGTTACTATATAGAAAAAGAAGAATATGGTAGTGGGCTAGCAATATCTTCTGGAAGTTCTATGCCAATTAAAGCAATTTTTAAAGATAATAAATTACAAGATGTAGTATATCCAAAAGATGGTAATCAGTATGTTTTTTCAATTAAAGAAATGTTCCCAGGAATAATAGCTAATCAAGTATTAAATTTTGATAAAGAGGAAAGTATTAATAAGTTATTTATTGAAGTATCAAATAAAAAGAATAAATATTATGAATATTTAAATTTGGACATGAATAGCATTACAATTGATGATATTAGTTATGGTGATCTTATATTTACTGTTTGGATTGGAAAAAAGGATTGTGTTCCTGTTGAATTAGCAATATATAAAAATAATAAATATAAATTATTTAACGAATATAAATCTTGCAGACCAAACCAAAATTGTACTGCGATGTTAAATTATTCTAATAGTATAGAAGGAAAATATAGTTATGATATTATGCAAATAATAAAACATAGCACGGATGCGAATAATTTTCAATTTACTAATGATAACATACCAAAATATGAAATCTTTAGTGGAAATGGTTATAATTTTGTAACAGATGATGATAACAAATATTTAACAGATTTCTTAAAATCAATTAATGTGGATTTAAGTCAATGTGCGAAACCTAATTACGGAGATTAAAACATCGTGATATTATGATATAATTGTTATGTAAGAGTTTAATACTCTTGCTAACCATATAAGGAATTGCTAACTCAAACTTTAATGTGATTCCTTAATAGCAGTCTCAATGACTGCTTTTTTGTGGTATAATTTTATATGAAGAGTGGTGATATTATGAAGTGCCCAGTATGCAATAACAATACTTTTGATGATACTAATTATGAATGGGATATTTGTAAAGAATGCTTTTTTGAATGGGATCCATTACAAGTAAAAGATTCTGACTATTGGGGTGGAGCAAATTATCTATCTTTAAATGATTATAAAAAACTATATTTTCGATTAAAAAAAGAGAATCCAGTTTTTAGTTGTAAAAATAACGATGACATGAAAAAGATAGTTGAATTATCTAGAAATATAAGAGGAAAATTATCAAAGGAGCAATTAGATATACTAGATAAATATAATATTAAATCAGATGTAATATATAAAAGAGATTTATTAATTAATATTGATGATGTTATGACTGATTATGTAGATGAAAATGATGAGCCTACAGAAGACTTTTTGATATTAGAAAAACTTTATGATGATATATATGATAATTTGAAATCTGATGTTTCAAGTGAAAAGGAAAAAGAATTCATATCTCATTATGGCAAAGATATTAGAGTAACATTTAAAAATGGAAATACTTTAGAAGGACATTGTGATTCGTTTGCAAGAAGAGGAGATACTGAACACGACGAACCAGAATTAACGATTTCTTCTAATAAAGGTAATATAAGTTTTAGTTATAGTGAAGTAAATAAAATAGAAGTAATTGAAGTTGATGATAATATAAAGAATCTACCAAAATGTCCGAAATGTGGTAATAAATTGGTTGAAATAATGTATGGAATGCCTAGTTCTGATATAATTGAAAAGGTTGAAAAGGGAGAAATATTTCTTGGTGGATGCATGATAGATGATGTAAATCCAATTTATCATTGCAATACATGTGAACGATCTTATTTTGAAAATTTAAAAGATTATATAGAAGAAAAAAATAATTTTAATTTAGAAGATGATTCAAAATAATCATCTTTTTTACTAGGAATTGCTGTGTAAATTGACAGTTTTATGATATAATTAAAAAGGACTATGTCTTTAAGATTTGGAGTGATTATATGATTAATAAAAAAGATCTTACTGAAGAAGATATTAAATTAAAATTTATTACACCAGCTCTACAAGAAGCAGAATGGGATGTTAAAAATCAAATTAGATGTGAGTATTATTATACTGCTGGTAAAATTAATGTTAGGGAAAATATTGCTCAAAGAGGTAAAGGTAAAAAAGTAGATTACTTATTATCATATAAAGCTAATATTCCTATAGCTATAGTAGAAGCAAAAGATAATAAAGTTCCAGTATCTCATGGTATTCAACAAGGAATGGATTATGCTTACGATTTAGATATTCCTTTCGCATATTCATCTAATGGTGATGGCTTTTTTGAACATGATATGATTACTGGTGAGGAAAGAGAATTAAAATTAGAAGAATTCCCAACTCCAAAACAATTATGGGAAAGATATTTACAAGAAAAAGAAATTACTCCAGAACAAGAAAATTTAATTACTGAACCATATTATTTTATGGATATTAATAAAACACCAAGATATTATCAAAGAATTGCAATTAACAAAACAGTAGAAGCAATTGCAAAAGGTAAAAAGAGATTATTACTTGTAATGGCTACTGGTACGGGTAAAACTTTTACAGCATTTCAAATAATTCATAGATTACATAAATCTGGAAAAATGAAAAAAGTTTTATATCTTGCTGATAGAAATGTTTTAATAGATCAAACAATGCAAAACGATTTTAAACCATTCCAAAAAGTTATGACAAAAGTAGAACATAGAAATATGGATTCTTCTTATGAAATTTATATGTCTTTATATCATCAATTAAGAAGTAATGAAGAAGAAGTTTACAAACAATTTAAACCAGATTTCTTTGATTTAATTATAGTTGATGAATGTCATAGAAGTAGTGCTAAAGATGATTCTAACTGGCATGAGATATTAACTTATTTTAGTGGAGCTACTCAAATAGGTATGACAGCAACTCCAAAAGAAACTGTAGATGTTTCTAACATCACATACTTCGGAGAACCTATTTATACTTATTCTTTAAAACAAGGTATTGAAGATGGATTCTTAGCTCCATATAAAGTAGTAAAAGTGAGTCTTGATAAAGACCTTGAAGGTTATAGACCTGAAAGAGGAAAACTTGATGAAGATGGATATGAAGTAGAAGATAAAGAATATACTCTTCATGATTTTGATAGAACAATAGTTATTGATGAAAGAACTAGAGTTGTTGCTAAGAGAATTACAGAATATATGAAGTCAACTGATAGAATGGCAAGAGCTATAGTATTCTGTGTTGATACAGAACATGCTTTAAGAATGAGAAATGCCATTGCTGAAGAAAACAAAGATATGATGCAAATCAATCCTAATTATGTTGTTAGAATTACAAGTAATGATGTAGTAGGTAAAGCTAAATTAGATGACTTTATAGATTCAAATACAACTTATCCAGTAATTGCAACTACATCTAAATTATTATCAACTGGTGTAGATACTAAAACAGTCAAATTAATAGTATTGGATGAAGAAATTCAAAGTATGACAGAATTTAAACAAATTATAGGTAGAGGTACAAGACTTCTTCCAAATAAAGGTAAAGAATATTTTACTATTATGGACTTTAGAAATAATTCTGAAAAGTTTGCAGATCCTAGCTTCAATGGACCAGCTGAAGTTGTACTTGATGTTGATGGAGGAAACGGTAAAGAGCCAAAAACTGGAATAGATTTTGGAATAGATGATACTACAATAGAACCTCCTATGAGTGGAGATGTAGAAGATGGTGAATCAAGAAAAATATACATAAAAGATGTACCAGTTTCTATTCTTAATGAAACAGTAAAATATTACGATGCAGATGGTAAATTAATTACAGAATCAATAGTAGAATATTCTGGCAAGAATTTAAAAAGAGTTTATGAAAAATATGAAGATTTTGAACAAGAATGGTATAGAGCAGATTCTAAAAAAGATTTCTTAAATCATTTATTTAATGAAGGTGTTATGATTGATGCTTTATATGATAAAGCCAATGATAATGTAGATATATTTGATATTCTATCTAACATGGCATATGGTGAAGAAGTTGTATCTAAAGAAGATAGAATTGAGAAAGTAAAGAATAGTGATTTTATAAATGATTATAATGATTCTCAAAAAGATGTTATTGAAGAATTATTAAATACATATAGAAATCAAGATGTTGTAGAATTAGAAAATATTAGAATATTAGAGGTTAAAAACTTTAATAAATTTGGAGGACTTGTTCCTATAGTAAATTTATTTGGTGGAAAAGATAAATATTTAAATGTTATTTCTAATATTAAAAAAGCTTTATATAGCTAGGAGGTAAGTTATGAATATAGGAACAATGATTAAAAGATTGCAAGATATAATGAGGCAAGATGCTGGAGTAAATGGTGATGCTCAAAGAATTGAACAAATAGTTTGGATGTTATTCTTAAAGTTGTATGATGCAAAAGAATCTGAATGGGAAATTCTAGAAGACAATTATAAATCTATTATCCCAGAAGAATATAGATGGAGAAATTGGGCTCCAGATAATAAAGATGGTAAAGCTATTACTGGAGATGAAATGGCAACATTTATTATTCAATTATTTGCCACATTAAAAGATCTTGAAGTGGATGAAAATACAGATGTTAGAGGAAGACTTGTTAAAGAAGTATTTACAGATTTAAATAACTACATGAAAGATGGAGTTTTAATTAGACAAGTTGTAAATGTATTAAATGAAATAGACCTAACTGATTTTAAAGTAAGACATGCATTCAATGAAATATATGAAACAATATTAAAGGATTTACAATCAGCAGGTAAGTCTGGAGAGTTCTATACTCCAAGAGCAGTTACAGATTTTGTAGTAAAAATGGTAGATCCAAAAGTAGGAGAAACAATAGCTGATTTTGCTTGTGGTACTGGTGGATTTTTAGTATCAGCACTTAATCACATGAAAGAAGAAGTGAGTAATACTTCAAGCAATGAAATATTACAAAAGTCATTTTATGGTGTTGAGAAGAAATCATTACCATATCTATTATGTACTACAAATATGCTATTACATGATATAAATGAGCCTCAAATTATTAGAGGTAATTCATTGGAAAAGAATGTAAGAGATTATGAAGAAAATGATAAATTTGATGTAATTCTTATGAATCCTCCATATGGTGGAACAGAAAAGAAATCAGTACAACAAAATTTTCCTGCCGAATTAAGAGATTCGGAAACTGCTGATTTATTTATGGTAGAAATATTATATAGATTAAAACAAAATGGTAGAGTAGGAATAGTTTTACCAGATGGAATATTATTTGGTGTTGATAATACAAAAAAAGCTATTAAAATGAAATTATTAGAAGAGTGTAATTTACATACTATAATCAGATTACCAGCTTCAGTTTTTGCACCGTATGCTTCTATAGCTACTAATCTATTGTTCTTTGATAAAACCGGTCCAACAAAAGAAACTTGGATATATAGAATGGATATGCCAGAGGGATATAAGGCATTTAGTAAAACAAAGCCAATAGAACTTAAGCATTTTGAACCAGTAATAGAATGGTGGAATAATAGAGTTGAAATAAAAGATGAGAAGATTGATGAATCATTAAAAGAAACTTGGAAAGCTAAAAAATTCACAATTGATGATATTAAAAATTTTAATTATAATCTTGATCAATGTGGATATCCAATTAAAGAAGATATTATTTTATCTCCTAAAGAAACAATGGAAAATTTTATCAACAAAAGAGAAAAATTAGAAAAAGAATTGGATAGTAAAATTAAAGATATTCTAGAATTAATAGGAGAATTAAAATGATTATTCGAGAATTAAAAGATTCTGTGTTACAAGTAGCTACAGAGGGAAAAATAGTTGATCAAAATTACAATTATTCAGCAAAAGAAGAATTAGAACTAATTCTTGAGGATTCAAAATTCCTATATATAAAGATAAATCTGATTTTAAATTAATTTTCTTTTGCTCAAATCTTGAAAAATCTAATATAAATTGTTCTGAAAAAAGGGGCGGACATGATTGCGTGATTTACCGTTTATATAGATAGAAAAACAAAAGTAATTGATAGAATTAGTGTTTTATTTGTAAAATATTTTTATCAAAATATGCTTGAAGGTAAAAGTATTGAAGAATCATATATAAAAACATTAGAATTGATGGAATTAAATAAAGAAATTATAAAATATAATGATGAATCTTGTTGCTGTAATCATTATCATTTGGATAAATGTGAACTAAGAGATAGCGATAATAGAAAATATATTCATAAAAATATTCATTTAAAAAAAATAGAAATATGTAAATGCAATTATAAAATGTCTAATTATCATAAGGATGACTGCGAATATGCTAAATTATTTGAAAATGATATTATTAACAAGGGAACAAATAAAGAAATTAATCCAAAACAAAAAATTAGAAAAGATAATAATTTAAAAATAATGTGTTGTTGTAATAATAGTATTCAACATAATGAAATATTAAAAATTATATATGAAACTCGAGATTATAATTCATATATTAAATTATTTAAATTAAATGGAAATGGAGAATTAAATATAAATTCAACAATAAAATTTTATTATGATAATGAAAAGTTTAGTTTTACTTTAGGTAGAAGAGATATAATAGGAAAAATATTTAACAAAATAATGAATAATGAAAATTATGTCAT
>ERZ842401.7792-NODE-7792-length-10802-cov-3.350982_pt1 | contig 10802 bp, 8 predicted proteins | sample MGYA00521270_ERZ842401 | MGnify/ENA primary metagenome ERZ842401 (study PRJEB31892, sample SAMEA3878208) | bioreactor metagenome | biome: Moose rumen | place: Sweden | collected 2011-10 | study: EMG produced TPA metagenomics assembly of the PRJEB12797 data set... | reverse complement strand
AGTATATTTAACTATCGGTTATCCTCAGTTGGCATTGGATTGCTTTGAAAATGCTTTGACTCAATATAATTTGAACTTTGAATATTATGAAAACCTTGCAAAATGTTATAAACAATTAGGTATTATAAATAATAAATTTTCTAAATACCAAAAAGAACAAAAAGATAATCCGCTTGCAAAAATAATGGTGGGACTTTTGGAGGAGCAAAACGGCAATACAAAAAAAGCCGTAATAATATTGGACGAATTTGCAATGTCAGAGCCGGATTTAATTATTACATCAGCGGTTAAAAAGCATATTGAAAATTTAATTGAAGAAATAAACAAATAAAGTATAAATTTTTTAATATTTTTAAAAAAGAAAATATATTTTTATGATAATATATTAGGCAAATGGTAATAAGGAGAGAAAATTATGGCAGATTCAAAGATTTTAGCGACTATTGAACGTTCAGATACTGAACAACTACAAATATCACTTAGTGAATATAAAGGTACAAGTTATTTAAATATGAGAATATTTTTTACAAATGATGGCGGAGCAACATGGATTCCGACTAAAAAAGGAGTTACCTTTACTCCTGATCAATTAGATATACTTACTGAAGCAATAGAAGAAGCAAAACAAGAATTTATGTCAGATGCAGAATAAAAAAACGGGAGTTAAATCCCGTTTTATTTAATATATATTATAATTCGCAACATAGCCGCTGTCATATTTTCTTTTTAGGATACCGTCTTCGGGGATATATAAATATTGTGTATCTGTAGGAACATCATATACACTGTAGGCTTTTCTTAATTCAACATTATCATATCCCTGTTCCGTTTTTACAATATAGCTAATAGTTTTCAAATCTTTTAATTCTATAGGTTTATATAAAAATTTATATAATTTTTCTAATATTAGCTGAGTTTCTAAATTCATTTCTGTCGGGGTATTTCCATATTTTACAACCAAATCATCATATATAATATCCGGTTGTTTTTTTAGCATATCTGGTATTAATTCTTCATGTTTGATACGCTTTACAAAAACTCCCGTATATGTTTTTTTGATATTTTCAATCATGTCTTTAAGTTTTTTACCGTCAAGTATTTCTGTTTTTTTAAATTGGTATGGATCATCGTATATATTAACATTTAAATATCTGTCTTTAGAATAATCACCTTCCCATTTACCAATAATAACAGGATATTTTTGTGGGTAACTATCAATTCTTGCAGAGAATTTTTTTTCTTGATTAAATGTATTTGATTTAAAAGACAAATTGGAAAAAATTCTTGTATTATGTGAATTTATAATCGAATAATTAGGTGTAATTTTCATAAAAAGAGCCTTTATATTTTGTTTATTCAATGTAAAAAAGAACAAAAAATATTATGCTACATATACTATATTTTTTTTACATTTCTTAATCCAAATGTAAAAAATAACGTTCCATATATTTTCTGTGTATGGAACGTTATTTAAAAATTTTAAATACAAATTATTTAACTTTAATTATTTAAGTTTATATCGAATTTCGGTATATTTACTTGTGCTCCTGCGTATAAATATCTGTTGCCTCGCCATTGCCTTCTAGGGCCTCTGTATGTATGTACTGCTCCAGGGTTAGCTTTTTCAAATTGTTCTTTTGCTAAGCGGATATTTTCAGGAGTTAAAGGAATACCTTGTGCCGTTAAGGCTTCTTTTATTAATTCAGTATATCCTTTGCCTCTAGGAACGGTATATTGAGTTATTTCTCCTGTATCCTCGTGTGTTTCAGGTTGTGAAGGTCTCTCTTCTGTTCTTGGGGTTGTTTGAGGTGCTCTGCCTGTCGAGATTTTTGTAACATATAAACCGGCGCATGCTTTTTTAAAATCTTCCATAGTCATTGTGATAATTTTGTCTGGATACCAAGGGTTAGCAATTTTTACTTCATTTGCGCTCATCCCGACAATAGTGAAAGCATGACCTTTGCCTATTTCATCTCTTCCGTTTATTGTTTGTTTTGATATAAGCATACTGCAAGTTACAAGATGATTATTAAGTTGTCCGTCTACAGCGTAATCCTTAATTATTTCGTCTATTAATTTATCTCTATTTTTATCTTCGTTAGTATATGTTGCTGCAACTGCATTTTTTGTAGCAAGTGTAGAATTATCATTTGGTAGTGTAATATTTCCGTCTTCATCAATTTTAACTGTAGGAGGAACATCATTAGGCTTTCTTAAATATGCTTGCGATGGAACACCGGTCATAACATATATAGCATCGTAAGTTTTGCCCGAGCTCAAATAATCTCCTTCTTCTACATGTTGGTTATTCCTTTCAAATATTCCAAATCCTTGCACGTCATACAGTTTTGGCTTATTAGGGTTTGCTTGTATTGTATCAAATACAGCTTTTCTATATTTTTCGTAGGCGACTTCCATTAGTAAAACATCTCTGTCACCGTATGAATATTTTTCGCCTGCTTTTTTTGCTGCTTCGTTTAATTCTTCTTCTGTTATTTCGTAATATTCTTGAAGAAATACTTTATCTGCACTTAACTTCCCTAAACCCTGCACAGCCTTACCATTTATTAAATCTTGTCTTGTTTTTTCAGATCCTGGAAGTTTTACTCGGTATTTTATTTTACCTGTTTGAGGGTCTACAATTTTTTCAACATTCTCTCCAAAAACTTTTGATTCCAGTGCTGTTCCGGCCAAAGAATTTATTGCTGCAAGAAGATAACAGTCTCCTCTTCCTGCTTGCATTGCCAGGTCAATTTTACCGTCTAATTCAAATGTATCTTTTCTGGTTTCGCCATTTTCTGTAACTTCGCGTCCTGTGTAAACACCATTTTCATCAAAATGATTTACTACGCGGCGTTTTATTGTTTTGTCATCTTGTTCATATTGTATAATTTCAGATGCAAATCTGTTGTTATTAACGCCCATTCTTTGGGCTAAGTTGGCTCCGTCATATGTTATTTCTGTTTTTACTCCGTTTATATACCTTATAATTTTTGAGAATGTAATATTCCCTTCGTTATCATATTTATAGTGTTCCAGGTAATCTTTTCCGCCCGGATGGCTTCTTTCACTGTATTCAATTTTTATGCCTCGTTCATTATTTAGTGTGAGGGATTCTTTTATTATTATGTTATCAGTAATATTTGTTTCGACTTTTTTCTCAGATTTTAATTGACCATTATCGTAGTACTCATAATTTACTATTTCTGTAAAATCTTTGCCATTTGTTTGATGTCTGTTTGTTGTTTCTTTTACTTTTTTATTTTCTTGATTGTATATTATTGTTTTTTCACATTCCATACCGCCTATATTATATTTTGAAATTTCTTCTTTGTGCCCATCATTAAACGTTGTTACAGTATAAAATTTATTGCCAGCACGATATTGATCTACTATATTCCCATTTTCATCTATACCGGTTGTGTGTTCACGCCCCATATTATCAGTGTATGTTTCAACATTTTGAAGGGTTATATTGTTATTATCACGTTGTCCTACCATATTGATGGGTTGAGAGTTTGTAGAACTTATACGTGTTTGAATATTAGGATTTGTAACCTGTGAGTTTTGATTATATATGTTTAAATTTATTTTGTTAGTCATATTCTATCCTTTCTAAATATTGACCTTTTACATATGTACGTATGTCGACAATTTTTCATTAAAACTTTAATTTTTTTTACATTTCTTAATCTGTTATATTTTGTTTAGTCAGATATAATATTAATATGGCTGATGTTATTCAAAATAAATTATTTGAACAAAAATTATCTTTAAAAAAACATACGGAAGATAAACAGGATGCATCTTCTTTTCATAAGTATGCTCTTTGTCTTGTCAATATAAAAGCTATGGGGGTGCGGACATTTAGCTACGAAATTCCTTTGCATTTTCAAAATAAAATAAAAATCGGGCAAGCTCTTTTAGTCCCTTTTGGCAGACAAGGTATGGTCAATGCTTTTTGTGTCGGTTTCAGTGAATATTTACCACAAGAGATTAAAGCCAAACCTATTACAAAAATATTGGAAGAAAAGCCTTTATTTTCTGCGGAATACTTAAAGCTTTTAGATTGGGTTGCAAATTATTATTGTACAGATTTGATAACTGTTTTAAATGCCGCTATACCACTAAAGTTAATTGAAAAATCTTTAAAAACGGAATTAACAATAGAATACGTAAGAGATTTTGGAGCAACAAAAAGACAATTACAAGTTCTTGAATTGCTTAAATCTAAAGGTAAAATGAGTCTTATTTCTTTTGAAAAATTTGCAAAAACAACTCGAGCTACAATTAAAAAACTTGAAGCTCTTGGGTGCGTGAGGATAACTGAAGAAGAAATTTATCGCAACCCTTTAGACATACTAAATATAGAAAAAATAGAACCGCTTAACAAATTATCAGATTTACAACAACAAATATATGAAGGAATTTCTGAGCAAATCAAGCAAGAAAAGTCCGCGCAAATACTGCTTCATGGGGTTACAGCCAGTGGGAAAACAGAAGTATATTTTAAACTAATAGATGATACTATAAAATCAGGTAAAAATGTTTTATTTCTCGCACCTGAAATTGCGCTTGCATCTCAATTAACAAAACGTTTGGCGCGTAAATTCGGGACTAAAGATGTTGCAATATGGCACTCAAGTATTTCAGAGGGCGAGCGTTATGATGTATGGCAAAAACTATATAAAAACGAAATAAAAATTCTTGCAGGTGCAAGGTCTGCAGTATTTGCACCATTACAGAATATTGGTTTAATAATCATTGATGAAGAACATGAAGGAGCATACAAACAAACAACCCCTGCTCCAAGGTATGATGCGAGATTAGTTGCTAAAAAATTAGCCGAATTTAATAAATGCCCGCTAATATTAGGTTCTGCGACTCCTGATATTTCAAGTTATTATTATGCAATAAATTCAAATCATTTATACGAAATGCTAAAACGCTATAATAATGCAAAAATCGCACCGGTAACAGTTATAAATATGCAGGAATACGGGCAAGGTGCATATAAACATTTGATTTCTCAGCCGTTACAAACTGCTATAAAAGATACATTAGACAAAAAACAACAAGTAATACTACTTATAAATAGAAGAGGGTATTCAACATATACTCAGTGCCAAGGCTGCGGTCATGTTATTGAATGCCCGAATTGTGCAATTCCAATGATATGGCATGCAAAAGACAATATGTTAAAATGCCATTACTGCAACCATTCTGAATACTTTCCTGATACATGCCCAAATTGCGGATGTGATGTTTTGAAAAACTCCGGAACAGGTACACAAAAAATCGAACAGTATATAGAAGAAATTTTTCAAGGTTATAATATTGCAAGAATAGATAGTGATATTTTGACAAGAAAAGGTGAACATGTAAGACTTTTAGACAAATTCCAAAGAGGGGAAATAGATATTCTTGTTGGTACTCAAATGATTGCAAAAGGTTTAGACAATCCTAATGTAACTTTGGTTGGTGTAATTTCTGCTGATGCGAGTTTCAATTTGCCGGACTATAGAGCTTCTGAGCGGGGATTTCAATTGTTAACTCAAGTTGCAGGCCGTGCAGGACGGGGAGAATTTAAAGGCAAGGTATTTTTCCAAACTTATAACCCTGAATATTATGCTCTGGAAAGTGCAAAATCACAAAATTATCGTGAATTTTATGATAAAGAAATTAAATCGCGCAAAGATTTTGATTATCCTCCGTTTAGTCAAATAATTAGAATAATAATTAGTTCCCAGAATAAGTATAGAGCCGAAAAATCTGCACAGGAAGTCTCGCTGAGATTATCCACAATGGTAAATAAATTCGGATTTAGTGAAAGATTAGATGTTCTCGGGCCGACACCATGCGTGATAGAAAGAATAAACAGTCTTTGGAGATTTCAAATAATTATAAAAAACAGATTGGAAGAAAAAGGACATAAATTTGTTTCAAGTTTTTTATCTAAAATAAATGCGCCAAAAGATATTCGCATGACAGTAGATGTTGACCCGTTAGATATCTTGTAAACAAAAAGCCGTAAGCGATTCTTACGGCAAGCAAAAGGATAAACATACACGAGAAACTTTTAATTTATATAACAAGCCAATAGCTCTTGGCCCGATTCTCTCATCTTTTTGAGAGCTCTTAGTTCAGTCTGACGGATACATTCTTTTGTTACACCGTATAAATTGCCAATCTCTTCTAATGTGTATCTGTCAGAATCACCTAAACCATAACGCATTTTAACAACTTCTCTTTCTCTGTCTTTTAAAGTCGAAATGACATTTTCAATATCATTTTTTAATCCTTGATATTCAATGTTTTCGGAAATTAATGTTTTTTCATCCGCTAAAATGTCTGCAACATTTAATTCTTTTCCGTCATTTTTTTCTATGCCGTTTTCTATAGAAATTGTTTTTGTATATGCGGATAAAAAAGTTTCAATTTTATCAGGGGATATATTCATTTTTTTAGCAACATCTTCAAGTTTGACTTGAGAATTTGAATCCTGCTCCATAGAGGATTTTAATTTTGAGTATTTTGATAATGTTTCTTGTATGTAGACAGGGATTTTCATACAATGTGATTGTTCAGATATAGCTTTGAACATAGCTTGTTTTATCCACCAGCCGGCATAAGTTGAAAATTTGTAGCCGAGTTTGTAATCAAATTTGTCAATAGCAACCATTAAACCGATGTTACCTTCTTGTATTAAATCAACAAAAGGTAAGCCAGACATATGAATAGCTTTGCGCGCTATTGTTACAACTAATTTTAAATTTGATTGAATTAATTTTTGTTTAGCCGAAATATCTCCTTCAGAAATCCTTATAGCAAGATTTCTTTCCTCTTCTAAAGATAATTGAGGATATGATGAAATCTCCCTTATGTATGTATTTAATTCATCATTTTCATCTCTTGGTACGCTTCTTCTTTCTTTGCCATTGTAAACATTTTTCATCTGAATAAGCACATTTGAATCTTTCATAAACATTAAACTCCTCTTTTGCAACGGATATTTACAGCATACTCAATGCTGTTTTGGGGTATGTAACACGAGGTCAAATAGGGTATATATTTAGTATATACTATTGTATATACTATTTCAAGTCATGTATTAAGATATGTTAAGCTTTTGTTTAGAAAAGCTTATTATAATGCATTCTTCATATGTTCGTATTATAATTTGAGTGGGGATAAAGGAGTAAAAAATGGACACAAATAAAAAGTTGAATGTAATAACATGGTTACTAGCAATCACTCTTATATTATCAATTTTTAATGCTTTTGGTACTGTACAAACATTTATGAATTCCAATAGTGATATGATTTTATCAGCTCAGCCGGCAACAAAAAGGCCTTCTGATTACAAATTCGGCAAAGATTATCACAAATCATTAAAATCTGATAAACCGATGATAGTTTTATTTTATGCAGATTGGTGTCATTACTGCATAAATTTCATGCCGATATACCAGTCTTTGTATAAAAAGTTTAAAAATAAATATAATTTTGTAAAAATAAATGTTGAGGATGCAAAATATATAAATGAAGTTAGAAAATATCAAATTGCCGGATTTCCAACAGTATTTCTCGTAAATCCTAAAAAAGATATTCACGTCCAACTTCAAAATCGTGATTTTGGCGATATGGATAAACTTGAAAATGAATTAAAAACCTTTTATAAAACGAACAAATGATAAGGTCGAAAATCAATAATTTGCTCGTTTTTTAAATAATAATATTTAAAAATTGTAAATATTTCTTAACAATATAAAAAATAAATAGCAATTTTTTTCGTTTTTTGAGTTCTATATATATGGAAGGTGTGCAAGTAGTATGAAAGTAGATATTGTAAATCAGAATTTTAATTCTGCTGGGGTCAGAAAAACTGGCAAAGCCGCTCAAAGCTTTACAGGTATTCCTCGCGCTGAAAGAGAGTTAATGGATTTAATTTACCATAAGAAGGCCATTTTAAAGATGAAAAAACTTGAATGGCTTAAAGGTGAAATTGGTGGTATTTTACTTACTGCACTGGGAACAGGTGCAGTTGCTCCAATATTCATAGGCTTTAATCCTTTCGTTAAAACTAAAAAAGATGCAACACCTGAAGAAAAACAAGATTTAAGAAATACAAAATTGTATACTGCAATGCGTCAGCCTATTTCGGCAGCACTTGCAATTTTGTTCCAAGCAAGCATTCAAAAGTACATTGATAAAGGTTTGGATTCAATATTTAACAATCCTAACAGAGCTAAAAATTTCAGAGAAAATCTTGACCAACAAGATTTGAATACTGAAACATTTATAAAAGCAAACGTTAAAAAAGAATTGAAAGAAAAAGGCATCAAAAAACCTTCTCTACTTTCAACAGTATTTGGCAAGAAGAAGATTAGAAACGGCGAAAAGTTAAATCCTAGAGCTCAATATAATTTACTTGTTAATGACAGAGTTGAATATTTAAGGGGTAAACAACTACAAAAAATTGCAGATAAATTTCTTGAAACCGGCGAAATTAGAATGGGTGCAAGAGCGTTAGATAATAAAACTCTTTCTGAATTAATCAATAGCCAAATCGGAGAATACATAAAAACAGCAACAAAACTTCAGAAAACAGATGATCAAATAGCAATGTATGCAAAAAAAGCTGATACATTCATCAATTACGAAAAAAGAATCAGAAAAATGTTTGCTGATAATCCTTGGGAGCAAATAAAGAATACAAAAAATCCTAATGAATTAAAACAATTGTATGACAAAACAACACAAATGCTTGAAAATATAGTTAAAAATGAGCCAAAACAGGAATTAAAAGATATGGCTGCAGAACTTTTAAAACTTCCAGAAGATTTAAGAGCATACAAGGTAAACAGAACATTAAAACGTATAGATTATATTAAAGATTTATGTAAAGATGTTGGCGGATACACGCATGACAAATATATAGAGGCATTAGTAAAAAGAAATGATGTTTTAGCAATTAAGAAAGCAAAACTTTCTGAATGCGTGATAAAGAATCCTGAAGCAATTAAAGATGGTAATGCAATAAAAACAGCCATAAATAGAATAGTAAAAGCATGCAGCTTTAAAGAAGGCGAAGGTCTTACGGAAGCCGTATTAAGAAATACGAATACTTTTAGTGACAACACAAAAGAATTAAGGAAAAAAATATTTAAAGATGTCACAAATAAATATAAAAAACTTGTAGAAAACAATTATAAAAGCTGGAACCAAGTTTCTAAAATTTTAGTCGGCGTATTTATTACTTTACCGATTACATGTACTGCATTAAACTGGGTATATCCTAGATTTATGGAAATCTTCTTCCCTAAACTTGCAGGAGCAAAGAAAAAATCCGGTGCCGCTCAACAACAAGGGCAAAATGCACAACAAGCTCAAAAGGTTGGAGGTGATAAGTAATGGCTGTTATCGATGGAATTTCAAGAGTTATGGGCAGAATGTCATATACTAAACCTCTTACAAAATTAGGGAATTGGTTTCAGAAAAATCCTGAAGGAGCTTTAGCAGGTGCAGTTGTTACATCAATTCTTTTAAAAGACGGTATAGGCTGCGCAATGTATGTAACACAAAGTTTAAATAACAAAAAAATTCCTGATGAAAAACGTAAATTCGTAGCAGCACTGGACTTAACAAACGGCGGTTTGATGATTGTAGCACAGATTGCAGCATTCTTTGCAATGAGAAAATATTCAGGACCTTTCTTTAAGAGAATATTTAATAAATCATTCGGCTATATAGCTAGAAGTAATACAATTTCAAGATTTCGCATGAATGCTATAAAAGCCGGAAAACAGGCTGTTAAAAAGCTGGGCGTTGAAAAAATATTTGATAAAGTTGAAAAATCAGGTTTAGATGTATTTAAATTTATACTCGATACATCTGCTGCAACAATTCTCGGTAAGCGTGTAGTTGTTCCTCTAATTGCTACACCTTTTGCCAAAAAAGTTGAAAAATGGATGAGTAATAAACCAGATAAAAAACAAGATGGAAAAGTCGAAAATGATAAAGTAAATCAAGGGTCTTCTAATATAAACAACAATACAGAAAAAACAAGTGCAATGACCTTTACAATGCAGCCAAGAATGGCAAATCTGATAGAAGTATCTAAGAAATAAAGAAATAAGTAAATATAAAAAAAAGAGCTAAAAATTATTTTTTTTAGCTCTTTTTTTATATTGTTTTATATTTATTGTTCTGAGTCTTCTGTTGTTTCTGTTAACAAGCTTGTTTGTTGAGCTTCCGGAGCTTCAACATCCGCTTCTGCAGTGTAAGATTTTATTGTTACATCATCTTCATCAGGATTTAGGATTTTATTAACAGATACAACGCTATCGCCCTCATTTAAGTTTTGAGCTCTAACACCTGTTGCAGGTCTGCCCTGTTGAGATATAGAACCGGCATTTATTCTTGTTACAACACCATTTGCTGTTACAAGCATAATGTCATCAGAATCTTCAACAATTGTTAATGCAACAAGACGAGAAGATGAAGTCTTAAATTTAGTTGCAATTAAACCGATGCCGCCTCTGTTTTGTGCTCTAAATTCAGAAAGTTTTGTGCGTTTCCCAAACCCGTCAGATGTTACTACAAGTAAATCTGCATCATAGTCTCTAGGTACAATATCGCAGCCTACAATTTCATCTCCTGAACGTAATTTCATTGAAATTACACCTTTCGCACTTCTGCCTAAAGGTCTTAAATCTTGAATAGAGAATCTTATTGCCATACCGCAAGATGTACCGATTATGATTTCATCTCTTGCAGTTGCAAGTTTTACCCAATTCAAA
>ERZ842401.7791-NODE-7791-length-10802-cov-5.851493_pt1 | contig 10802 bp, 5 predicted proteins | sample MGYA00521270_ERZ842401 | MGnify/ENA primary metagenome ERZ842401 (study PRJEB31892, sample SAMEA3878208) | bioreactor metagenome | biome: Moose rumen | place: Sweden | collected 2011-10 | study: EMG produced TPA metagenomics assembly of the PRJEB12797 data set... | reverse complement strand
CCTCCTTGAAGGTGTCGATGTAGCGGTAGATGGTTCGCTGCGAAGTCTCCAGCTCTGCAGCCAGTTCATCCACCGTGTAGATGCGGTTCCCTGACATCAGGACTATCAGACGCAGGATGCGGGATATTTTGGGCTGGTCCATGGGCTATTCAATGATTTGAACTGACAGAATACCTCCCACATAATCAGGTAGATACTCATCTAGGAGAATCCATTGTATATCGAAACTGTGCTCAACTTGTAAATCAATATAGAACTCGAATCCCAGGTCTATTGATAATTTTTGCATTACTGACTCAGGTGAAAGTTCAAAATAACCATCGTGTTCAATCGGTTTTTCTGGATTCCACATCCATATATAATTGTCCGGGCCAGTGTAAGGGATAGTTGCATTCAGCAAACTTCTCCGTGTTTCACGAGGCAGTGCAATCATTGCCCCTCCTGGCTTCAGCGGTTTAACGTATTGATACCGCTCCCGACTTTTCTGTTTGGTATATACCTTGACCTGCTCTGGAATCTTTACGTACACCTTTTCCTCACCAGTCGGAGAATTCCCATCGTTCTTCAAACGGAGCGATACTCGCGCGAAACGGTTATTCAAACAATCACGTTTGACCGCAAGTTTTTGATATGCTCTTTCTTCGTCAAGGTATTCCAATCTCTCTTCATTGTAATGCGGAGACCATGTGCCCTGCAAAGCCATGATTGTGCGTTTTAAGTCAGGAATAGCACCTTCATCCTCCTTCTCGATAATGATCTCTGGCACCTCTTTTTCAACTGCTGCCATTCTTTCTTCAACGATTGCTTCAACATCCTCCTCTTTGTATCGGTTGAATGATATGGCTGTACAGCCATCTTCAAATTGAATTTTAGGATCGGGGACTCTTTCTGTGGCATCTTTAAGTTGCTTTTCTAATTCCTCAATCCGCTTTTCCGCCTCTGATTTTTCTGGCTTGAGTTTGTATTTCTCATCAAGGAACAAATGCCCAAGGTTATGGTCCATCGCTCTGAAGATGTTGTTTCTGTCACCTGTAACGAAAACGATATCATCAAGATTATAACCAGACTTCAATGCTGCCAGTACTATCCGATTATCGTTGACAGAGAGGTCCATCCTCAATCTGTCTTCCTCAGTCGGAACAGGCTCCTTACATCTGACAATTGGCACCCGACATTCTTTTTTCCCAATCAGATAATCGAATAGAAGACTCGACATTTTACGAGCTCGCTTCTGAATCTTCTCACGGGACTGATCCTTGTGTTTATCAAGTTCTTGCTGAACAACGGGAGCGATCACAATAGTGAAGTCATCCGACACCAAATCCTTCCAAGGAATGTCCTCGAAAGAATTGTAATGAAGGAATACATTGGTGTCCAGAAACAGATATTTCATCTATCGAACTGTTTTATTATTCCGTTTCGGCATCGCCGGCATCGAGTTGATCTTTGTATTCTTCGAAGCGTTCGCGGTCTTTGTCGGTCATCTTGTATTCCAGGATGTCTTCGATGTTGTAGTCGACTTCCCACTGGGCGCGGTTGCCGTAGGCCATTTCGTGACCGGTACCACGATTGGTGTAGACAATGTCGGTATCCTCGTACTCGTGGGGGATGAGGTCGTAAGGATGGGACTCATCCAGTTTGACGAGGAGTTTGGAGCCGCTTTGGTCGCGGGAGCAGCGGAAGTGGATGTATTTGACGTCTTTGAGAAGGTACGGGAACTGGCCGTTTACGACGTCATAGACGCTGTATTCTTTGTCTGTGGGGATGCCGGGAGCCAGGATGAGGTTGCCTCGTTCATCGCGTGCCAGGTACAGGGACTGGGTGGTGGGTTTGATGAGGCGGTGTTCCACCTTCTGGATGCCGAGGATGATGTCCATGAAGGGGCCGAGTTCCATTGTGACGTTGAGGACCTGTTCTTTGGGAAGGGTCTTGAGCATCGGGAGTTCGATGGCCGGCTTGGGCTTACGCATCCGCTTTTCTGCATTGATGGTAAAGATGCCGTCCTGGGTGTTCTCGGGCGTGAAGAGGAGCGGCCAGTAGAAGGGTGCGTTACGCCAGCCCTGGGACTGGGAACCTTTCTCACGGAACAGGAGGAGAGCCGGGCGGTCGGTGGCCACTTCAGCGGGTTTATCTGTACGACCATCATCCGGAGCGTCACGGAATTTTCCGTTCTCACGCAGGCGGCTGGAGTTGCGGCCGGTGCGCTGGAGGCACCAGAGTTTGCCGTCTGTATTGTATGTGAGATTGTCCAGGATGGTGAGCATCTCGTTAGGGTCCCAGCGATAATCTACGTTTGCATACTCTTCACTGTAGATGAAGGTGTCGTTGATGAGCTGGATGATCTTGGCAGCCAGTTCAAAGTCGATAAGGAAGTAGTCATCCACCTTGTAGCCGGGAGCGGACATGATGAGCTTGTCTATCTTGTCAACGATGCCGGCGATTTCATCATAGGTGCCGGTCTGGAAGCCAATGGGCAGGATACGCTGCTTGGCTCGTATGACACGGGTATTGGCCGGGCGGAATTTGCTCTGGGCGCTGGGCTTGATGCGGGAATCGTAACCGATGACGATGGAGGTGACATCTTCAGTGCGGACATTCTCTTTGTGCTTGATGAGGTAGTCACGGAGGATGTCATCGAAGGTGTTCATCATCTCCAGCACCTGATAGATCTTGGCGGTGGTATAGAAGCGTGTGACGGCCATGTCTTCCTTGTCACGTGCGCCGTACATACGGGCGTGCTGGATGACGGTGTCCATCTGGAACTTCTTGGGGTCACGGCCGTAGAAGAAGCAGAGCATGTTGTCCAGGGTGATGCCGCGGTCGAGGATGGTTCCGCCGATGAAGAAGTTGGCGGTACGCGTGAGTTTGAGCTGGCCACGGTTGTCGAGCATGGTGCGGACTCGTCCCGGGTCGGAGGAGTTGACCACGTTAATGCTGTAGTCCTGGAAACGGAGGATTTTCCGCATTCTTGCCTCAACATCTGACCAGGAAGGGAAATCTTCGCGGATGAGACCGGCTTCGCGGGCTTTAATGTTGGACTGCCGGAAATCTTCGTAGGCATCCTGCTGAATGCCCAGCAGATGGAGGTCTGCATTCTGGGATTTGAGGAAGGATTCGCGGACGTCCTCGATAATGCTGGTGATGAGTTCTTCCTGCCATTCGTGGTATTTCTTGTTGATTTCCACGTGGATGAGGCAGGAGGACTTGTAGGTCTGGCCTTTCTTCTCTTCCTGGATGCTGCGGATGGCCGCTGCCATCAAGTAGCCAATGATGGACTTGGAGAGGTCCAGGATGTTATCAGAATGAGCACGGGAGGTTTTGTAGTCCTCTTTGCGCTCACTGAGCTGCTGGATGCAAAGGTCCGTCACCTCTTTGTGGAGGTGCGAGTACATTGAGTTGTCATCTTTGGACTCAACGTAGTATTGATGGCCACCGATGTATTTGTCGTGGACTGGTACGAGGCCGGTGTAACGCGGTAACCAGGGCGAGGCCTCCTTTCCTTCGCGAAGCTGGATGGAGCCATCCGGCTGGAGGTAGAGGGAGTATGGCGTGGCGGTGACTTGCAGATAGCGGTGATAGCGAAGGACGCCGCGGAACTGTTCGATTTGGTCGGAAATCTTGAGCAGTTCGAATTCGCCGGCACGCTGATAGTAGGCACGGGAGGCAAAGTCTGCCTCATCATCCACGATAAGTACTTCCCTGCGGGCCAGCTCCGGACTCTTCTCTGTAAAGAGCGTAATCAGGTGCTGGAGGTTTTTGTTCTCTTTCTTACAGACGATGATGAAGCGGTTGCGCGGATCTTCTGCCATTGTACCAAGGTCCTCGTGGATGAGGTCCATGATGTCGAAGATACGGACAATCACCTTCTGGGTGGTGGTGCCGTTCTCAGCGAAGTACTGGAAGTCGTTGCGGAGGCGCTCTTTGGTCTGCTCTGCCAGCGTGTTGGAATTCTTGGTCAGGACTGTGCAGACATCAATGCCCTTGTCCATTGCCAGACCCATGATGCTTTCGAAGGTGTCGGTCTTACCGCACTGGACGTTGCCGAGCAGGAGGCAAGGATCTGTTGCGCCCGGGCCTTCCACGAGGAGCTGGTCCACCATCTCGCGGACACAGGCTTCTTTCTCATCTGACATAAACTTGTTGTGGGCCTTCATCGTGGAGAAGATGAACTCGTTCTCGTCGATGCGCTCACGCTCTTCAAGACGGGCTTTCTGCTCGTAGAGTTCCGGAGGAACGGGCATTCCGCACTCTTCGAGGTTGTGCATGAAGTCCAGTAGCTTGGCAAGGGTATCAAATTGCTTCATGGTGCAGTATCTGATTACAGGTCAAGGAATTCAAAGTAAGGGTTGGTGGATACATCCGCGTCGGTGGGAATCATCGGATTGTGCTGGAAGAAAGAGCGTTTGTAGGCTTCCAATGCCAATTGGGAGTATCCGGAGTGGTGGATGGCCTCAAAGAAGCCGGGACGGGGACGATGGAAGAAACCGGCCTCGATGAGCATCGGGATGATGCAATTCATTGCGTTGGGAAGGCTTCGGTTGGAGCCATACTTCTCTGACAACTTGGAGGCCAGCAGGGCTGTTGTAACCTGTGTCTGGACGTGGAGGTATTTGCCCAGGATGGCGGTGAGGTCGTAACCAAAGGAATATGCCGAGTTGATGACCGCAGCCAGGATGATAGGACGATCCGTCTTGCTACGAAGAGCTGATATGACGGAATCTTTGTTTTCCTGCAGGAAGGGCATCAAAGGATTGCGGTTGGTGAGACGGCCCATCACGTAGGTGGACTTGCGGATGCGGTTTTCTCCCTGGTATTCGGTTGAGGCCAGTTCTGCAAAGTATTCGGGTGTGCCCTGCCCTTCTAACGTGGCCAGAAGGGCCATCTCCAGCAGTGAGATGGGAATGCGCTGATTGATGCCTATTTCTATCTTGTTTGTCATTGTATCGTAATGAAAGGTATGGCCACTTCCAGCAAGTGGGAGCCGCCGTGGGTAATTTTCCGTTTACCGGCTTTGTTGAAGGCCTGCTCTCCCCGGTAAGCAAGCCAGTTGTCGTGAACCAGGAAGGAGGCCGCATCGTGTGCAGACATAAATTCCTGCATTGGCGCAGTGTCCTCATAGATGAGGTGCCGGGCTCCACGGGAACCGTCTGCGAAAAGGTGTGTCTTCTCTGCAGAAGAAAGCGTGCCTGCACCCGAAGAGAGGACATTGCCGTGGTCTGTGGTAATGTAGATGGTGAATCCCTGACTCTTGAGAGCAATTATTGTCCGTGCAAAACGACGTGCCCAGGCTTCTGTGCAGGCCAGCAGCAGGTCCGGAGCATCGGAGATATGCATCACCTCATCCAGTGTGACGGAGACCAACGCCAGGCGGCGTGTTGTTGACCAGATTTCCGGCTCACTGTCTCCATAGATGTACTGGATGTCGGAGGAAGGGATGCCCTGCTCTGTCCACCAGACAGACCAGAGTTTCTCTTCGGAAGACGGGCTTTGCTTGTAATCCAGCACGGGATCTGCTCCGCGGAAGATGGCCTGTCGGGAAAGCATTGTGATGGTGGGTATCCACGCAAAGATGGTGGAATCGGATGTTTTTACGCCTTCCGCAATTAATTTCTCACGCAGCACCAGGTACTGCCAGTATGCCATGCCGTCCACAACAATCAGGGCCACTTTATCCTCTGCCGTATGCTTGAAGGTGAGGTATGGGAGAATCTTGTTTACACTTCGCGGTCCCAGTACGTGGCTGGCATGAAGTGCGGCAAAGTAGGCTTGGTCCAAGAAGGACTGGAATCCGTCGTTAAGGCCACTCAAAACCGGGCGGATGGAGTCGTACTTATCCTGACGGATGGCTTCCAGTACGGCGGCAGAAACAGCCGATACGGATGCGCCGAGGTCCTTCCAATCCGGAGTCAATGCGGCCAGGTCCGCCACAGGGTCGGAGACCGGCGCAGCCGCAGAGCGGGATGCAAATTCTATCTCCAGCAGGTGCCGGGACAGGTCGGTGGCCGTCACAAATCCCGGAATGTGCTTGGCATAGAGGGATTCCAGCACGGATGGCGTCTGGGCCGTAAGCGTAGCGCGGTCCTGGATGTTCGGGAACAGGTCTGTTACAGCAAAAGAACAAACAAAGGCATCAGAAAGAATATCCGGCAAGAGCAATTCCGGCCGCTCACAGATGTAGCAGAAGCGGGTGTCCGGCGCTGTCTTGTACTGGAGTTCAAAATGGAGCCTCAACGCCAATGGAGAGCCCGAGACGAATAGGACACCAGATTCAGCCGTGAGCGCACGCTGGACGGCGGAATCCGACAAGAATCCGTCCAGGTTCCGGACGATGGACAGGCGCTTGTATGGCACCGAAATCCTACCGGCTATGTCGTGATAGAATGCGCTCATCAAATTCTATTAGGCTCGCTTAAAAACAGCAATAAATTGGCTTAATTGCCAGATTACGCATTACATGCTGATAATCAATACTTTAAATAGTAATCTCTTTTAATTAAACCACAATTTCGTTTAAAAGTCATTTGACAGGATACCACATCCGTTTCTCTCCACTCTTTATCTTTCCATTGGTCCGAAGAGAAGTGAGCAAGTTTGTAATCTTATACTTCTTCTGTTGAGGCGTCAAGTTGTCTGAAAGTTTCCCGAGCAACAAATCATCTATCTCTTTACGAGACGCCTTTCCGAACTTATTAATATACTCAAGAACCAATTTCTTGAAGTATTCGTCATCAAAACTCTTGTTCTTGATATAAGAAGACTTAAGCCCGACATGTTGGCTGGCTGTTGCAATTTTTGAGGATAGGAAAAGATTATTCTTTCTTCCTTCTACAAATTTCTTCTTTCTCAGATATGCAATCTGTTCCTCTTTCAACGGTTTGTGTTTTTGCACTTTGTCCAACAACATGACATCCGGTAGTGTCAGAGAAGGATTATTCACCAAGATACGGGCGAATGTCTCATCGATTACACAGCCTTCTATCTCAACTTTTACCATGTTGTTGCTGAGATCGTATTCTGGAAGCGGGAAAAATCTTTTCTGCTGCTGCTCGAAGAGTTTTTTGATGCCACCACCTTCGGTTTCTACCATATGCACATTGCGCATCGCTTCAACAAGGAACGGGTTGCGATAAACTGATTCCGGACTATCATCCATTACGACCTTCTCAACCGTACCTGGCAGGAATGAACCATAATTGCGGAAGACTAATTTTTCGTTCTCATACTCAATCACTTCTATCCTTGCTTTTTTCGAATAATCCTGGTGTGCAATAGCATTGTTCAACGGCTCTCGTATCGTAAATACGTCATAGCGCGGCATTGTTTCTGGGAACATACTACCTTGAATGGTGTATTCATATGTCGTATTACGGATAGATTGCCTTATCGCCTCTATGGAAAGAATCATTGGGATGGTAAAAATATGGAAATCAAGATTCTGTCTCGATGAATCCTTCAGTTGCCAACGGACCTGACAAACGGCCGGAGACAGGTAATGTTCCGATTCTGCTCTTCCCAAAAGGATGATCGCAGCAATGGTAATCTTTCCTTTTCTTGTAATTTTCGCTTTGTTGAGAAACTTCACGTCATCCCAAGTATCCACCTCCTTGGCCTTTGACGGATACACTTCCTTGAACTTTTCTCTTGCCAAGGCAATTGCTTCCGGGTCCAAATCATCAATCGTTGCGTCATGGAGAATCGTTGCTGTCCAGTCTTTTTCTATCAGCGGTTCGGAAAGAATAGCGTCCATTCTTTCACGCGTTATTTCCACCAATGAATCTTCTTTCCTCTGAAATGCCTTGTTATGGGCATAGACAGGCTGTCGAGGCATGTGCTTGGGAATATGGAAAACCCAGACACGCTTGTTCGTGTCTTCGGTTACAAATTCATCAACACTCAGACCTTCAGAAGACAAGTTCGGGCACTGCTCAGTCAGTCGAAGGACGATGCTTTGACGATTATGGTTGTATGGATCAATGCCTATTATATCCAGACTCTTATCCTTAACGCCAATCACCAGATGTCCTCCTTCCATGTTTGCGATGGCTGAGACATAAGAGATTACATCATCCTTTGAAGAGCCACTGAAAGAATTCTTCAGACTCTTGAACTCCTTCCACTCACAATAGCTATTCTCCTCAGGATAATTCTCCTTAAGATATTGTATTAATTCTTGCTCATTCATTTGATTCGCATTTTATTATATTTCAGATGGTAAAGATACTGAAACCCCTCGGATAGCAGGCTAAAAATCGCAGAAGTCGAACATTTTAGCCCACTATCGACTATAAGCGTGTACGTGCGATGTCGTAGAACTGGAGCAGGATGTCGTCCTCCGTGAGCAGGTTCTGCGGAATCTTGTCACCCACCAGCACGATGGTGGCGAAGTCCTTTTCCATATAGCATTTCTTGAAGCCGGCACGGATTGCCTCAACGCGCACCTCTTTGATGCGAGCGTGAGGTTTACTTGCAGCCTCAACGTATATCTTAAATTCCTTCAACAAAGCCTTCTCGCGGAGCTTATCTTTATCTACGTCATCCTGGATATTTGGCAAACGCCATTTACCACCAGCTTCTTGAATGAAGTTTTCATCAAGGAGGTCACTCAATTCGGGCAATATATCTCCCTTCCGAATGCCATTAATTGCTTGCATCCAATCAGGTTGAATCTCCTGATACGTTTGAGGTTTATCGCGAAGTCTATTCCTCAGCCACTCAATTCCATCAGCCTCATTCGAGACAATGAGGCCCATAGGAACGAATTCGGGGGCCTGTTTCTTCTTCTCCAGATACTCGTTTAACTGCGACGGCAAGAAGAACATTCCGTCGTACTCCTCAAAACGTTGACGAAGCCCACTCTGGAAATCGGCAGCATCCATCGGTAGTTGTAAACCACGTTGAACATAGTATGAAATCAGTCTGTCGAAGAGGATCTTGGGACTCCTCTCAACCACAGTGGTGGTTGCATTACTTTTCTCAATATGTACCGGAAGGTGATGCAGGTATTCTTCTATGAAGTCCCAAATTGAATCTTCATTATTGAAAGAAGAATCGAACTTTCTTACGAATTCAGCAGTGGGTTTGAAACATGTAATAACCAAATCTTGTTTAACTGCCGTAGTCGTAGTAACGGCCTTAAACGAACCTTGCTTCTTGTCTAACGCTGCGACATTAGCGACTACAAAACCGACACCCTGCAGTGCATTTTGAATCGAATTCCACACAGCTGCCGATGTATTGCTGAACTCCATTGTAATCCATTTCCCAGGCTTTAGAATGCGATAGAATTCAGCCAAAGATTCATTCATTAAAGTCTGATAATCGAATAACGATTTGTTAACCGCCTCATTTACTATCGCTTCTTTTTCAGAATCAGTTTTTAAACGCACCCATGACTCGGGTATAAAATTCAATTCCGAATACATAAGGTTCGCGCCAAAAGGAGGATCTACGAAGATATAGTCAACAGAATCACTTTCTATCGGCATATTTGTCGCACTCCCAATCATCGAAGCGTTCGAATAGAAATCTGGCAGCGCTGGGCTGACCTTATCGAATAAGTTCAACTTACCCTCAATCTGTTCCAGAACTGAAACTTCCATTGGCAATGCCGGCATGTAAAGTGTTCCACTCAATCCAGTGAGGCACCATCCACCACCGCCGTGGAAATAGTTACGAGTACTGAATCTGTTCATCTTAGTTGAGCGACTAATCATGCTCGTGAAGAAGAACATCAGTTTTGAGGATAACGGAGACTGCTGTATTTTGTTATAGAAAGCCGACAGTAAGAGCAAATTTCTTCTTGTGAAGAACTGGTGAACATGTGTAATGTTATAGCGATCGTTTCTTCTGGATTCACCCCCTTCTGGCATCCGATCGGTAGGATAGAACAGATCAAAATTTAGATCCTCTATCTTCTTAACGACTTCGAAATCAAAATCAGAAGGCGCTATTTCATGTCTTTTGTTATCCTTTGTTGTACATACAATCAAGACGGGTACACACTTCGGAATTGATACAGATTCTCCAAGATTTATGTCGAACTTCGTTTCTAAAGACAGCTTTGAATCTTTACTATTCTTAACCTTGCAATGAGGGCACTCGAATTCATCAAGAATTTTTGCTTCCTTCCTATCAAGAGCAGCCTCCCAATAATTGATTTCCTGCCCACAGGACTTACAAATGTATAGATTGCTCCATACAACATAGTTTATTGTCGCATCTTTACCATTAACCTTTGTCTGATACACCCACCCGTACTCCTGAAGAAGTTCCTTGTAAATACGAGTTATCTCCTTTTTGACGGATACCTTATCAATTGGAGTTGTATAGTTATACGAAATCAGAGATGCATAAGGAGAAAGGTCATTGCAAATAGCATGACGATAACCCCACTTTGGCTTGGCATTGAAGAAAGTTTTCCAGTCGTTCTCTATATTTAATTTCTCTTCTGGCTGAGGCTTAGCACATGCAGATGCTGCCACGGCAGTCATTCCTGTGCCAGCGAAACCGTCCAAAACAATGTCGCCTGGCTCCGTGTAGTGCAGAATATAACGCATAATGGCCGGATGAGGAACTTTAGTATGGTAGGTGTGGGCCATATACACAGGATTACCTTTCCCTTCGCTCACATCACTGGCATAAGGCTCAGTTACCACCTTTTCAGCCGAGCGTTTACCTTCTGCAAGAAGAAGCTTCTTCTCCTCCTCCCATTCCGCCACAAAATCATTCAACCACGGATTCGGGCAAGCGGTATAATACGGCGGGTCAGACAGCGCAATAATATCATCGTCCTCCCCAATCGG
>ERZ842401.7790-NODE-7790-length-10807-cov-44.385696_pt1 | contig 10807 bp, 8 predicted proteins | sample MGYA00521270_ERZ842401 | MGnify/ENA primary metagenome ERZ842401 (study PRJEB31892, sample SAMEA3878208) | bioreactor metagenome | biome: Moose rumen | place: Sweden | collected 2011-10 | study: EMG produced TPA metagenomics assembly of the PRJEB12797 data set... | reverse complement strand
TCTCCTTCCCTTTAAACGACTTCACCTTCATACCCAGTTTGTCGGGCATGATGGCGTTGAGGAAGATGCCGACGATGGCGGCGATGGCGAGACCCGACAGGTGGATGGGTCCGAGGGCGATGTCGTCGTTGGCACCATACTTCACACCGATGGCGAGCACCAGGATGAGGGCAGCCACAAACACGTTGCGCGAACTTTTCAGGTCCACCTTCTCTTCCACCAGATTGCGCACGCCGACGGCCGAAATCATGCCGTAGAGTATCAGGCTGACGCCGCCGATAGTGGCAGCGGGCATCAGTTGTACCAGACAGGCGAACTTAGGACAGAAGGCCAGGATGATGGCCAGGCAGGCGGCGATGCGGATGACGCGCGGGTCGAACACCTTCGTCAGGTTCAGCACGCCCGTGTTCTCGCCGTAGGTCGTGTTGGCCGGGGCGCCGAAGACTGAGGCAATGGCAGTGGCCACGCCGTCACCCGTCAGCGTCCGGTGCAGGCCGGGCTCAGCCAGGAAGTCCTTGCCCACGGTGGAACTAATGGCAAACATATCGCCGATGTGCTCCATGATGGTGGCAAAGGCAATCGGCATGACGGCTAGGATGGTTGACACCATCAGCGACGAGTTGCCGTCCTCGAAGACGGCCAGGATGGTGCGCTCCTTGGCGATTGGGAAGCCTACCCATGCGGCATCACCGAGCGGCGTGAAGTCTACCTCGCCGAAACAGGCGGCAATGACGTACGACACGATGACACCCAGCAGCACGGGGATGATCTTGACGATGCCCTTGCCCCATATCGACGCCACGATCACCGTGACGATGGAGATGATGGCCAGCAGCCAGTTGGTCTGGCAGTTGGCAATGGCCGACCCCGAGAGCACCAGTCCGATGGCAATCACGATGGGACCCGTCACCACGGGCGGGAAATACTGCAGAATCTTCTTGATGCCGAAGGCCTTGATGAGCCCCGCCATCACGAAGTACATCAGTCCGGCGCACGCCACACCTAAGCAGGCATAGTCCAGCGCCAAGGTCTCCGAGAGTCCCTGCGCCACGCCCATCTCCTTCACCGAGGCATAGCCGCCGAGGAAGGCGAACGACGAGCCGAGGAAGGCCGGCACGTTCCATTTCGAGATGAAGTGGAATATCAGCGTGCCGATACCGGCGAAGAGGAGCGTCACCGACACATCCAGTCCCGTCAGCAGCGGCACGAGGACGGTTGCTCCAAACATCGCAAACAGGTGTTGCACACCGAGAATCATCATGCGAGGCCTGCCCAGCAGGCGTGCATCGTAAATGGCGTCATGTTGTTCCATATCGTTTTATGCTTTATTTTGCTGCAAAGTTACAACTTTTTTCTGACATTGCGCGCTCTTTTTCCACAGAAATTTGTACCTTTGCAGCATATTTACTAACAATTAAACTGTAATCAAATGAACAAACTAACTCGAATGGCTATTTTGGGCAGCATGCTCGCCCTGACGGCCCTGCCGATGAAGGCACAGAAATGGGAACATCTGGCTGACACCCCACAGATGGGATGGAGCACGTGGAACAAGTTTCAGGGGAATATCTCCGAGGACATCATCAAGGGCATTGCCGATGCCATGGTGGAGAGCGGACTGAGGGATGCCGGCTACACCTATATCAATATTGACGACTGCTGGCACGGACAGCGCGACGGCAACGGCTTCATTCAGGCCGACCCGGTGAAGTTCCCCAATGGCATGAAGGCCGTGGCAGACTATGTACACATGAAAGGACTCAAATTAGGTATCTACAGCGATGCAGGAACAGGCACCTGTGCCAACATGCCCGGCTCGCTGGGGCATGAATATCAGGATGCCCTGCAGTATGCCCGCTGGGGCGTGGACTATCTGAAGTATGATTGGTGCAACACCACCAACGTGAATCCGCAGGGTGCCTACCAGCTGATCAGTGATGCCCTCCGCGCTGCCGGCCGTCCCATCTTCCTCAGCATGTGTGAGTGGGGCAACAGCCATCCCTGGAAATGGGCCCGCGAGGTAGGACACTCCTGGCGTACGACTCCCGACATCTGGTGCGACTTCGACTCACTGCGCGTATTCCCCGGTTACACTCAGTTCGGCGTGATGCAGTGCATCCAGTTCAACGACTCGCTGCGCCAGTATGCTGCCCCCGGCTATTGGAACGACCCCGACATGCTGGAGGTGGGCAACGGTATGACCGAGAACGAAGACCGCGCCCACTTCACGATGTGGTGCATGATGGCCAGTCCACTGATATTAGGCAACGACCTGCGTAACATGAGTGAGGCCACCCGCAATATCATTATGAACAAGGAGATGATAGCCATCGACCAGGATCCACTCGGTATCCAGGGCTGGCATTGTTGTGACGCCGACGGACTGCAGTTCTGGCTGAAGCCGCTGGTTAACGACGAGTGGGCCTTCACCATCCTGAACCCCACGAAGCAGGACATCACCTACGAGTTGAACTGGCAGGACTTCAATCTGACTGACAAGGACGTCAGCAACCGCAGCACACAGTTGAATACGCAGGTCTATCAGGTCTACAATCTCTGGACGCACAAGGCCGAAGGCAAAACATCACTGAAGAACAAGACCGACCGCAAACTGATCGTCAAGAGCCGCGATGTCATCTCATATCGGCTGACGCCCAAGAAGAGGTAATAATATTTTAGCCCATCACCACGTCGAGCACCATCATCAGCACAAAACCGATGGCAAAGCCGATGGTGCTGAGGTTGGAGTGCTCGCCCTCAGAGGCTTCGGGGATGAGTTCTTCAACGACGACGTAGAACATGGCACCTGCGGCAAAGGCCAACATATAGGGCAGTACCGGGAATTGCAAATTCCCTCCAACAGTCATCAGCGAGGCTAACAGCACCACAGCCAGACCGCCGATAGGCTCGACGGCTCCGCTCAGACTGCCGATGACGAACGACCGCCACTTGCTGTTACCCGCTGCTCGCATGGGCATGGAGATAATGGCCCCCTCGGGCACGTTCTGGATGGCAATGCCTATGCTGACGGCCAGCGCGCTGGCCAGCGACAACCCTGCCGCACCATTGTCAGCCCCGGCAAACACCACGCCCACAGCCATGCCCTCGGGCAGGTTGTGGATGGTGACTGCCAAGGCCAGCATGGCCGTGCGCGACAGATGCGAACGGGGGCCTTCGGGCTTGTCGGTGCCGATGTGCAGGTGGGGGGTCAGCTCGTCGATAAGGAGCAGGAAGCCCATGCCCAGCAGAAAGCCCGCTGCGGCGGGGAATACCGACCATGCTCCACTGCCCTCTTCCATCTCCATCGCCGGAATGAGCAGCGACCAAACGGAGGCCGCCACCATCACGCCGGAGGCAAAGCCCAGCAGCGACTTCTGCAAACGGGGCGACATTTCGTCTCGCATCAGAAAGACGAACGCCGCCCCGAGCATGGTGCCCAACAGGGGAATAAGTAGTCCGATGACTAACGCCATTTATCAGAAGGTTATAGTCTCTACCAGTTCCATCATCTTGAAGAAGTCGGCCTTGGCATCCTTCAGATAGTACATCACGCCGTTCTCACCACATTCACCGAGAGCGGGTTTCAGCACGGGCATCTTGTCGACCAGCGCCTTGCCCACCTCAGGGCGGTTGTCCTCTACCAGCTTGCACTCGATGCGCAGCGTCTGGCCCTTGAAGGCACAGAACATAGGCCCGGGACAGGTAAGCGAGCGCACCACAGAGCTGTTCATCGCGTTCATGCGGCTGCTGAACCAGCATTTCATTGAGCATCACGACATCGGCTTCTATGCCGAGCGACTTCATATCACCACCATCCACCTCTCGTGCATCGTACGGCAGGTGACGGGCCGTACTGTCGTAGACTACATCAACCAGATGCTGCTGATGGAAGCCTCGTGGCTGCTGCAGACCACCGACCTCAGCATTGCCGCCATCTCCGAGCGGCTACACTTCGCCGACCAAAGCAGCTTCGGGCGGTTCTTCACACGCATGAAAGGCATTTCGCCAAAATCATACCGAATGGAGCACTGATTATTCTATTCAACTTTCGCAAGCTGAGCAAATTAGCACACAGGGGAGCAAAAAAGGGGCTTCATGCCCCCTCTGGCACTTTTAAAGTCGAAATGAATGGTATTTCAAAATAAAGTTGTATCTTTGCAACCCATGAACGAGCATACAGCAGCACCTATATTGGAACTCCAGCGACAGCAACTGCTGCTGAAGATGGAGTATGAGGAAGAACAGAAGGCGTACGACCAGAAGGTCGATGCCATCGGACTACAGCAGCGCCTGAGACGGGGCGACGCCTGGTGGCCCGTGAACGCCACACGCAGCTACTACAACTCGCTGAACCAGCTGTGCGTGGAGATTGTGCGCAAGCCTGCTGGCGAAGAAGACAGCGAGGATGACCATAACTTTGAGTTCGGCCGGCCTGTAAAGTTCTTCGTCAGTGACATAGGGGCTGTAAGTCCTACAGGACCTATAAGCCCTATAAAAGGGGTGTCGGGCACTGTCTCATTTGTCGACGGCGACCGCATGGTGGTGGCGCTGCCCGACAGCGCACGGGTGGCCGACCTGCAGCAAGAGGGGCTGGGCGTGCAACTGGGGTTCGACGAGACAAGCTACCGCCTGATGTTTGAAGCGCTCGACCGCACTATGCGCGCCAAGGGCCGCCATGGCTATCTGCGCGACCTGTTCTACATACGAGGCATGCGGGCAGAGACTTTTGCCTTTGCCGACATGCACTTTCCCTATCTGAATCCCTCGCAGGAGCACGCAGTCAACGAGGTGCTTAGAGCCAAGGACGTGGCCATAGTGCACGGCCCGCCCGGCACGGGCAAAACCACCACGCTCGTGGAGGCCATCTACGAGACACTGCGGCGCGAACCGCAGGTGATGGTATGCGCCCAGAGCAACATGGCCGTTGACTGGATTTCGGAGAAGCTCGTAGACCGTGGGCTGAGCGTGTTGCGCATAGGCAATCCCACACGTGTGGACGACAAGATGCTGTCGTTCACCTACGAACGACGCTTCGAAGCCCATCCCGACTATCCGCAGCTATGGGCCATACGCAAGGCCATACGCGAGCTGAGGGCCCACCGTAAGCATGGCGACCAGAAGTGGCACCAGAAGATGGAGAGCCTGAAAGGACGCGCCACTGCCCTTGAGATAGCAATCAACCAGGAGCTGTTTGCCCAGGCCAACGTCATAGCCTCAACACTGGTGGGCAGTGCCAACCGCCTGCTCGACGGCATGCGCTTTGGCACGCTGTTCATCGACGAGGCAGCTCAGGCCCTCGAAGCGGCCTGCTGGATTGCCATCAGGCGCTGCTCGCGCGTAGTGTTAGCGGGCGATCATTGTCAGCTGCCACCCACGGTGAAATGCTATGAAGCCCTGAAGGGCGGGCTGGGCAAGACACTCATGGAGCGCATCAGCACGCAGAAGCCAGAGGTGGTGACACTGCTCACGGTGCAATACCGCATGCACGAAGACATCATGCGCTTCTCGAGCGACTGGTTCTACCACAACATGATGCAGGCCGCTCCTGAGGTGAGAAACCGCAGTATTCTGGATCTCGACCTGCCAATGACATGGATAGATCTACCCAACCAACAGGGCGAATCGGCTGGAGGCACTTCTATCAGCAACGCTGCCGAGGCCCGCCTCAGCTTGCTTGCGCTGCAGGCCTACTTTGAGCTAATAGGTAAGCAGCGCATCCTCGACGAGCGTATAGACGTAGGCATCATTTCACCATACAGGGCACAGGTGCAGCTGCTGCGCCAGCTGCTGAAGAAACAGGAATTCTTCAAGCCCTTCAGAAGCCGCATCACAGTGAACACGGTCGATGGTTTCCAAGGGCAGGAACGCGACATCATCGTGGTGTCGCTCGTACGACAGAACGACGAGGGACAGATAGGATTTCTGCGCGACCTGCGTCGCATGAACGTGGCCATCACCCGTGCCCGCATGAAACTGATCATCATAGGCGACCGCGCCACAATGACGCGCCACCCGTTCTACCGCAAGCTGTGGCAATACATACAAGCACTGAAATAGCACGAACACATGAGCAACACCAACGACATGACGGTGGGAGCGCCCACGCGGAAGATACTTAGCTTTGCACTGCCGCTTGTACTGGGCTATCTGCTGCAGCAGTTCTACAACGTGGCCGATGCGGCCATTGTGGGACAATACGTAGGTGTCGGGGCACTGGCAGCCGTAGGTGCGTCGTCGAGCATTATGTTCCTCGTCATGGGGTTCTGCTGCGGCACCTGTCAGGGGTTTGCCATACCCGTAGCCCATGCCTTTGGTGCCAAGGACATGCCGCTGATGCGCCGCTATGCCGCCCAGGCCATACGCATTGCCGCAGTCATTGCCGTTGTGATGACGGTGGCCACCTGCCTGAGCTGCCACTGGATACTGCGGCTGGTGAACACGCCCGAGGCCATCATGCCCCAGGCCAGCCTCTATCTCTACCTGCAATTCCTGCTCATCCCTGTTGCCATAAGCTACAATCTGCTGGCGGCATTCATACGTGCACTGGGCAATTCGCGCCAGCCCTTCTACTTCCTTATCCTCTCGTCGCTACTCAATATCCTGCTCGATGTGCTCTTCGTAGCCATCCTCGGCTGGGGCGTGGCTGGCGCAGGCGTGGCCACCATCGCAGCGCAGGCATGGGCTGCATGGCTCTGCTGGCACTATATCAGGCGGGAGCTGCCAGAACTGGGCATAGGCCACCACACCTGTAAGCCCTGTAAGGCTTATAAGAACGTTAAGCCTTATGGGGGCGAGCCATCCATCACCAGCATACTGCTTTGGAACGGGGTACCCATGGGCTTGCAGTTCAGCATTACCGCCATTGGCAGCATCATGCTACAAAGCTCAAACAACGCACTGGGCACCGACTACGTAGCCGCCTTCACGGCCTCAATGCGCGTGAAGTATCTCTTCACCTGTGTCTTCGAAAACATCGGCGTGGCCATGGCTACTTATTGCGGACAGAACCTTGGAGCCAGACGCATAGACCGCGTGAGCCAGGGACTGCGCTCGGCCATGCTCATCACGCTGGTCTACTTCCTGTTCACGCTGGCCATCATCTACCCGCTGGCTGACCGCATGATGATGCTCTTCGTCGACCCGTCAGAACAACTCATCGTCAACGAGGCAGCCCGCTTTATGAGGTTGTGCAACTACTTCTACCCCGTCTTGGGGCTGCTCACTGTGCTGCGTTACAGCATCCAAGGGTTAGGCTATGCCCACCTGTCACTGCTGTCAGGCGTCATGGAGATGTTAGCTCGCACTGGGGTTAGTCTTTGGCTGGTACCCGCACTGGGATTCACGGGCGTCATCATGGGAGACCCCGTGGCCTGGCTGTCGGCAGATGCATTTCTCGTGCCCTGCATGCTGGTGCTGCTCAGACATCTGCGCCGCACTGAGGCCACAAAGAAAGGAGGTGGCCAATGACGCTCCGATTGCCTGCCCGCGACCGACAGATACTGCTGCTGGCCCTGCCCAGCATCGTGCAGAACATCACCGTTCCGCTGCTGGGTCTGTGCGACGTGGCCATTGCGGGCCACATAGGCGACGCCACCACTATCGGTGCCATTGCCGTAGGCTCAATGATATTCAACGTGATGTACTGGCTATTCGGTTTCCTGCGCATGGGCACCAGCGGCCTCACCTCACAAGCACTGGGCGCCCGACAGCTAACCGAGACAACACTGGTGCTGCGGCAGGGACTACTCGTGGCATTGTCGACAGGACTGGCCATTGCTGCCTTGCAGTGGCCTCTGCGCAGTGTGGCTTTCTGGCTCATGCAGCCCACAGCCGATGTGGCTGCCCTCTGCCTACCTTATTACAATATATGCGTGTGGGGCGCACCAGCCGTGCTGGGCCTTTACGCACTGACTGGCTGGTACATCGGAATGCAGAACACACGCACACCAATGTTCACCGCCATCGTGCAAAACGTGGTGAACATCGTTGCCTCGCTGCTGTGTGTGTTCGTATGGGACATGGGCATTGAGGGTGTGGCCATAGGCACGCTGGTGGCCCAATGGACGGGCTTTGGCTTGTCGCTGCTACTGCTGAAAAAGTTTTACGGGAAAAAGATAGGTGCCGCCAGAAAAGCCAACGGCGCAAAGGCAAATAAAGAAAGACGAGGCCAGCTGTGGCGCTTCCTCAGCATCAACCGCGACATTTTCCTACGGACACTCTGTCTTGTGGCAGTGAACCTCTACTTCACATCGGCTGGTGCCCGACAAGGAGCCTTGATGCTGGCCGTGAACACCCTGCTGATGCAGCTGTTCACACTGTTTAGCTATTTCATGGACGGCTTTGCCTACGCCGGCGAGGCTCTTGCTGGTCGCTACTACGGAGCTGGCAACCACACGGCACTGAACGATACTGTGAGACGGCTGCTGCGCTGGGGTGTGGCAGTGACCATGCTGTTCACCCTGCTCTACTGGCTTGGAGGCACGCCTTTCCTGCGCTTGCTCACCGACGACACAACGGTGGTGAGTGCTGCCCGCGACTATCTGCCCTGGGCACTGCTCATCCCATTGAGCGGCATGGGCGCCTTTGTGTGGGATGGTATCTTCATCGGCCTGACCTATACGCGAGGCATGCTCCTTAGCTGTGCTGTAGCCACTGCGGCTTTCTTCGGCCTGTGGGCATGTCTGCAACCAATATGGGCCAACCACGCCCTGTGGTTAGCCCTTATTGTCTATTTGGCTCTGCGCGGCATTATACAAAGTCTGCTCTATCGACAGAGATATGGATTGCGAAACAGTTAATGACTACTGGATAACAGTACCGTGATGGCCATCGATAGCTGTAGCCAGGGTGATGACTACCTTGTCGACGCCCGCCTCGACGGCCTGCAGCGCATTCTCTATCTTAGGAATCATACCGCCCGAAATGGTGCCGTCGGCCTTGTAGCTCTCGAAATCGCTACGGGTGATGGTAGGAATGACACTCGCCTCGTCATCGGGGTCGCGCAACACGCCAGCCTTTTCGAACGAGTAGATCAGTGTTACATCGTACAGGCTGGCCAGTGCCTTGGCCGTCTCGGCAGCTATCGTGTCAGCATTGGTATTGAGCAGTGTGCCTTGCCCGTCATGGGTGAGCGGTGCAAGCACAGGCACCAGCCCCTGCTCTATGAGGTTGTGTAGCAGCTGTGCGTCTACAACATCTACGTCGCCCACGAAACCATAGTCTACCCCGTTCTTCAGGGGTCTGCGATGCGAGCGCACAATGCCCGCGTCGGCCCCCGTCAGTCCGATGGCGTTGATGCCGCCAGCCTGCAGCCGAGCCACCACGTTCTTGTTTACCAGTCCACCGTAGACCATCGTCACCACACTGAGCATGTCGGCGTCGGTGATGCGTCGTCCGTCCACCATCTTTGTCTCAATGCCCAGGCTGGCAGCCACCTGTGTGGCTCTACGGCCTCCGCCGTGCACCAGCAGCTTGCGCCCCTCCACGTTGCTAAAATCGCGGAGCAAGGCGACCAGCTGCACATCGTTCTCAACGACGGCACCGCCCACCTTCACTATTGTCAGTCGTTCCTTCATATCTAAATGATTATGGTGTTATTTGCCCGCAACGATCCGTTTGATGTCGTTGAGCTTGTTGAGCGCCTCTACGGGCGTCAGGTTGTTGATGTCGAGCGTCAGAATCTCGTCGCGTATCTGGCAGAGCACAGGGTCGTCCAGCTGGAAGAAAGACAGCTGCATGCCTTCGCGTGTATCGGCAATCTGTGCTGTTGGCTTGCCCGCCTTGCCTACGCCCGCATTGTCGGCCTCCAGCTGCTTCAGTATGACGTTGGCACGCTTTACGATACTGCGTGGCATGCCCGCAATCTCGGCCACATGAATGCCAAATGAGTGCTCGCTGCCGCCGCGCTCCAGCTTGCGTACAAAGATAACCTTGCCCTCCACCTCTTTCACGCTCACGTTGTAGTTCTTTATGCGATGGAAGTTCTTCTCCATTTCGTTCAGCTCGTGATAGTGGGTGGCAAAAAGCGTCCTGGCGCGAGCCTTAGGCGTTTCGTGCAGATACTCTACAATGGCCCACGCGATGCTGATGCCGTCGTAGGTAGACGTGCCGCGCCCCAGCTCGTCGAAGAGCACGAGTGAATGCGGCGACACATTATTCAATATATTGGCTGCCTCGGTCATCTCGACCATGAATGTCGACTCGCCGAGCGATATGTTGTCCGATGCCCCCACGCGAGTGAATATCTTGTCCACCAGTCCTATCTGTGCAGCCTCGGCAGGCACAAAGCAGCCCACCTGTGCCAGCAGCACGATGAGGGCCGTCTGGCGCAGCAGTGCCGACTTGCCCGCCATGTTGGGACCAGTGATGATGATGATTTGCTGTCGCTCCTGGTCAAGTCGGACGTCGTTGGGCACGTATTTCTCACCCACGGGCAGCTCGGTCTCGATGACAGGATGGCGTCCCTGCTTGATATCGATGGTCTCGCTGTCGTCGACCACAGGCCTCACGTAGTGGTGTTCCTCGGCTACCTTGGCGAAGGAGAGCAGACAGTCAATCTGTGCCAGCAGCGTAGCGTTGATTTGTATCTGCGGTATGAACTCCTGCATGGAGAGTATCAATTCGCTGAACAGCTTCTGCTCAAGTACCAGTATGCGGTCCTCGGCACCCAAAATCTTCTCCTCATACTCCTTCAGCTCCTGAGTGATGTAGCGCTCGGCCTGAGCCAGTGTCTGCTTGCGTACCCACTCTGGTGGCACCTTGTCCTTATAGGTGTTGCGCACCTCCAGATAGTAGCCGAACACGTTGT
>ERZ842401.7789-NODE-7789-length-10808-cov-5.224031_pt1 | contig 10808 bp, 10 predicted proteins | sample MGYA00521270_ERZ842401 | MGnify/ENA primary metagenome ERZ842401 (study PRJEB31892, sample SAMEA3878208) | bioreactor metagenome | biome: Moose rumen | place: Sweden | collected 2011-10 | study: EMG produced TPA metagenomics assembly of the PRJEB12797 data set... | reverse complement strand
GTAGCGTCGAAGTGAATCGACTGAATCTTAATTTCCATAGTTACCTCCTATTTTTAAAGGGTAAATAAAATAAGGTTAAGCCCTTGGATGGGCAATCTCATAGACTTTTTTTAATTGTTCAAACGTGGTGTGCGTATAGATCTCCGTCGTCGCCACGCTCTCATGGCCCAACAGCCGCCGTACGCTCTCCAGCCCTGCCCCATTGTTCAGCATGGCCGTGGCAAAGGAGTGGCGCAACACGTGGGGAGACCGCTTCTTGAGCGTCGTCACCATTGAGAGGCCCCGCTTGACAACATTCTCCACTTGGCTGCGGGTAATGCGGCACCCTTTGTCATTGAGAATGAGCGCCTGCTCTTGTCGCAACGGCTGCTCGTCACGCAACCGCATATACTCCCTCAGCACTTTTGCCAACTCATCACCAAAGGGCACGATGCGCTGCTTGTTGCGCTTGCCCGTCACCTTCAGTTGACGATTGACGAAGTCGACATCCTTATCGTCCAGCCCAACCAACTCTGCCAACCGGATACCCGTCTCATAGAATAATATAATAATAGTACGCGCGCGTACATCTTTATAATTATCCTCCCACATCTGCGGCAGGTCAATGAGCCGGTTCATCTCATCCTCACGCACGAACTGGGGCAACGGTTTCTGTTTCTTGGGACCCTTCACATTGTATGAGGGATCGCAACTGACCAGTCCTCTCGACAAAGCGAAACGAAAAAAGGATCGCACGGCACTCAACGAGTTATTCACTGTCGATGCCATGTCGCCTTTGTCCATCATGCTCTCCATCCAGTCACGGATGACGTCCGAGTCTACCGACTCCCACGAGAGATGACTTTCCCGATTTTTGAAGTACGATTCGAAGTCTCTCAGGCTCCTCTCGTAATTGCGCACAGTGAGTTCGGAACGGTTCCGCTCATAACGCAAGTAGTTCAAAAAATCTTCTATCATCATATCGTTGCTTCACGTTTTCGGCAACGAATTTACGGAAATTTCTTCAAACTACCAAATTTTTGGCGCACTTTTTTATTCTTCGGTAGCGCGCAGCTTCTGTACGTAAATAGCGTGCTCCATCTTCAGGCGCTTCAGTACAGATGGTTTGTCGAACTGCTGACGTGAGCGGAGTTCCTTAATAACACCTGTCTTTTCGAACTTTCTCTTAAACTTCTTGAGGGCCTTCTCGATGTTCTCGCCTTCCTTTACTGGTACGATAATCATTTGTTTTTTTGTTTTTTAATTTTTATATTATTGCTTTGTATTTCAGTGCCTTCTGGCATAGGTGCCACAAAAAGCGGGTGCAAAGTTACAACAATTTCGCCAAACCGCCAAGTTTTTCTTCAACTTTTTGCACCAAGAAAGCAATATACATATCTTATACATATCTTTATGCAGAGTTACATATCTTCATAGCAAGTGCAAATGTACGAAAGTTTTCCGATTTCCTAAAGGATTTCATTGAAAAAAAGGAAATACGTAAAAGCAAAAACCCTTCACCTGAGAGCAAACGCCCTGACCGTCTACTTGTTACGGTGAAGGGTCTCTTTTGGGGATTCGGGAAAGCTTTTTCCTCCAGATGTTGAAAACATTGCAAAGAACTAATATGTCAGCCCCTGATTTCTGTCTTTCTTTCTCTACTGACGAAGGTCGGTAGAATTGCTGACGATTGACAAAAACGTTGCTGACAAAGGTCAGCAACGTTTTGCACAGCAAAATCCATGCTTTAGACCATTTCCGTTGACAAAACAATGACAAAGCTGCAGAACAAAACCCTTCACCTTAAACACCTGCTTTACAACAACTTATACGCTTCGTGAAGGGTTATTTACAACCTTATATAGAACAAGTTACGACTTTTTCCGTTCTTTCGTTTTTGCCCAGCTAACGACACATTACCTCGTAGGTACTGCGCTCAATAGATTAAGCTTGCCCAACCTTGGTATGCGGAAACTCCCATTGCGACATTGAAGCCATAAAGGGGCAGGCCCCCTAATGCGGTATTTGGGCCAATTTTGAAACATTAATGTAAATATGTTTGTTGTTATGTGAATAATTTATTATATTTGCGCCCAAATCCTCTAATGTTGGGCAAAGAGCAACTAAAGTGCGATATGGATAAAAAACATAATATAATAAAGAAAGCAGCGCTTCTTTTGTTCCTATTTATGAACACATCGATAGCTAATGCGCAAAGTCTGAATGATTATCTTTTTGACCGGCTTACGGCATCTTGGCAATGCCGTCAAGTAGATTATGAAGATATGATAGATGTTGTACTTAATAAGAAAGACAGCCTTGATTCATACCTACGAGGACTTGCATTTGTTGAAATCATGCGTTCCGAAGGTAATGATTCTATGACCATAAAGATGATAGACAAGTTATTTGATTTGATTTGATTTGTATGATGACAATCGTATTACTGGCATGAGAAACTACCTTCTTGATACAAAAGTTAGATTGCTGATTTTAAATAATCGTTACGTCGAAATAGGGAAAACTGCTGATTATGTTGCTAAACGTTGGTCTCAAGACTCAGATTTGCAACAATGGGCTATCCGTCACAAGCGACTTGCAGAAGAAGCAAGAGAGTTTTTAAACCGGTAATCGTCTCTTCCTGTTTATGTTTCTGACGAAGAATGGCATTGATAAAAGAAAATCCTACAATTACCACACACGAAATGGCTTCTTTAATAGGGATAGACAGGAGAAATGTTTCAAGGAGCATTAAGAAACTTCAAGAGAATGGCATTGTTCGTCGTGTAGGTCCAGACAAAGGTGGGCATTGGGAGGTAATAGAAGACAAATCAGAGTAACGCTTATGGAGATTGAATATAAGACGCTCGCCCTATGAAGAAAGATTATTGCGACACTGTCGCAAACATTGACGTGGAGTCATTTTCTGGAGCTTGTCACAATTGAGGATGGTACAAAACATATGCAGCCGGATGAGAATCCACCTATCGGCCTTCTGTTGTGTAGCGAAGGTAATACTGAGCATATAGAACTTTTAGCCTTCCCGTCAGCATGAGGGGACAGCAGCCTGACTACAGGGGCTTTGTGGCCTCTCGCAGCCACTCCTGCTCATCGGAGGTCAGGTGAGGTGATAGCTTATCATACACCGTCTGGTGATAGGTATTAAGCCACTCCACCTCGTCTGCAGATAGCAGTTCCTGCAGAATGGGCGACTTGTCAATGGGACATAGCGTCAGCGTCTCAAAGCGCAAGAATCGGCCACACTCTGTCTGCTCGGCTTCCTGTACCAACAACATGTTCTCTATGCGCACGCCAAAGCGACCCTCCAGATAGATGCCAGGCTCGTCAGTGACGGTCATGCCCACATGCAAGGGAGCAGGTTTCCACTCCATGCGAATCTGATGCGGTCCCTCATGCACATTCAGATAGGAACCTACGCCGTGGCCCGTCCCATGCAGATAGTTCAGCCCCGCCTGCCATAACGGTTGACGAGCCACTGCATCGAGCTGGGTGCCACTGGCCCCATCAGGGAAGTGGAGTTGCTGCAACCGGATGTGCCCTTTCAACACCAGCGTATAGACACGCCGTTGCTCCTCTGTCAGCGGACCAAGGGCAATGGTACGGGTGATGTCCGTCGTACCGTCCTGATACTGCGCGCCACTGTCCAGCAGCAACAGGCCTTTCGGCTGTAACAGGGCATCAGTCTCAGGCGTCGCCTCATAGTGGACGATAGCACCATGTGCCTCATAGCCCGCAATGGTGTCGAACGACAAGCCCCGATATAGCGGTTGCTCAGCACGCAGAGCCTCCAGCCGCTCGCTGACACTGATTTCCGTCTGGCCACCAGTCTCCACAGCTGGTTTCAGCCACCGCAGGAAGCGCACCAGTGCCACACCGTCACGCACCATAGCCCGACGGAATCCCTCCTGCTCGGCCGCGGTCTTCACCGCCTTCATCTGGGGCACGGGCGAAGTCTCACTGACTATCTCCTGAGCCTTGACGGCATGTGCCAGCGTATAGTTCACCTCGTCCGGGTCAATGAGGATATTGTAATCCGGATAGCGGGCCAGGGCTGCAGCCACGCCGTCATAGGGAGCCGTGGCTATGCCGTAGGACAGCAACCCTTGCCGGGCAGCGGGAGAGAGTTTCTCCTTATTAATAAATAAGGTGACGGTCTGGGTGGTGATGAGCAAGTAGCTCACAAACACAGGGCAGCAATAGACGTCAGCCCCACGCATGTTCAGTGTCCAAGCTATGTCATCAAGCCGCGCCATCAGCATACCGTCAGCATGCTGTTCACGCAGGGCACGACGGATGCGCTGCAACTTCTGCGGCACATCCTCGCCCACCAGCTCAAAGGGCTGCACCTCTACAAGACTGTCAGGCACTGCCGGGCGGTCTGTCCAAATGCGGCTGAGCGGATCAAAGTTGGTGCGCACGGTGATGCCGCCCAGCTTCCTCAAGTCCGTTATCAACTGTTCCACATAGCCGGCCGATGATGTCATGCCATCTATGCCCACCTCCTTCTCCGTCATGCCGGCCAGTTCGCCCCCCAGCCACTCGCTGATGCTCGGAGTGCCGTCCACTTTCAGTTTCATCAACTGGAACTCCGTGTCACGCAACTGCTCTGCTGCCGCAATAAAGTAACGAGAGTCCGTCCACAGGGCCGCACTTTTCTGTGTCACCACCGCCGTACCTGCCGAACCGTTAAAGCCGCTAATCCACTCGCGCCCTTTCCACCGTTCTGCCGTGTATTCACTCTGGTGCGGGTCGCTGGTGGGAAAGACAAAGGCCCCCAAATGCTCGCGCCTCAGTTCTTCGCGCAGTGCCTCCACGCGCGCTGCTATGGTCTGCTGTCTGTTCATATCTGTTGATATTTAAGTGAGTCGTTTTTGTATCCGCAAAGATACTAACTTTTCCCGCATCTGCCAACAAATTCCACGACATCTTTTACCTTTTTTTGAAAATTACAATAAGGATGTCTGACTGGAAAGGGGGCAAAGACCAGTCCGAAAAGGCCCTTGCAAAGGACTGATAATTGCAAAACACAGATAGCAAAGCGGCGGCGATTTAGATTTTATAACAAAATTATTCGCCATCCACAACCGAGAATTCATAATAATTATGTAACTTTGCAAGCACAATGAAATAATAACTATCAATAATAGACAAAAGATTATGGCATTTTTAACAAACGACAAACTGACCATCGTCGGCGCAGCCGGCATGATTGGCTCGAACATGGCTCAGACCGCCCTGATGATGGGTCTGACAAGTGAAATCTGTCTTTATGACGTTTTCTCGCCCGAAGGTGTGGCTGAGGAAATGCGCCAGAGCGGCTTCGACAACGTGAACATCGTAGCCACGACGGATGCCGAGGAGGCTTTCCGCAACGCAAAGTACATCATTTCCTCTGGTGGCGCCCCCCGCAAGGCTGGCATGACGCGTGAGGACCTGCTGGCCGGCAACTGCAAGATAGCCGAGGAGCTGGGCCAGAACATCAAGAAGTACTGCCCCGATGTGAAGCATGTGGTCATCATCTTCAACCCCGCTGACCTAACTGGTCTGGTAACACTGCTGTACAGCGGACTGAAACCTGGCCAAGTCACCACGCTGGCCGGTCTGGACACCACCCGACTGCAGTCGGCTCTGGCCAAGAAGTTCGGTGTGATGCAGAACCAGATTACGGGCTGTGCCACTTATGGTGGCCACGGCGAGCAGATGGCCGTCTTTGGCAGCCATGTCGTCGTAGCCGGCCGCAAGCTGACTGACATTATCGGTACCGCCGAGTTCCCCGCTGAGGAGTGGGAGCAGATGAAGATTGACGTGACGAAGGGCGGTGCCAAGATCATCGAACTGCGCGGACGTTCGTCGTTCCAGAGCCCCTCTTACCTCTCTGTTGAAATGATTCGTGCTGCCATGGGTGGTGAGCCGTTCCGCTTCCCCGTAGGTACCTACGTGAAGACCGACAAATACGACCACATCATGATGGCCATGAAGACCACCATGACCGCAGAGGGTGCCAAGTTTGAAGTTCCTCAGGGCACTGCTGAAGAGAACGCCAAGCTCGACCAGAGCTATGAGCACCTATGCAAGATGCGCGATGAGCTGGTGACGCTGAACATCGTTCCTCCCATTGCCGAGTGGAGCAAGATTAACCCGAACCTGTAAGAAAAAGGGAGAAAGGCAAGAAGGGGAAAAGCCTTTTGCTATAAGAATCGGGGCGTTCGCTGAAAGTTTTTGCGGACGTCCCGTTTTCTGTCTACCTTTGCATCGTCAAAAGACAACAAGACAGATAATGAATAAGGTAAGTAGTTTTTTCATGGTAATTGGATTGACCGCCACTCTACATGTGAATGCACAGGGTGGCGGTTTTAATGGCAACTCGTTCCACGGGGGTGGCATGATGATGCAAGGCCAGCCACCGATGGGACCGCCACCCGCCATGAACGGTGAACGCCCCATGCATGGTGAAGGACCCATGCCAGGCATGATGCCCGACAGGAGGAACGACATGAAGACCACCACCGTGATGAACGATTTCTGCATCAACAGCGGCACCGTGGTGCTGAGGGATGTCAGCCTCAGTCTGCCAAACAACGAACTGATGCGCGTCCGCCGTGACAAGCGACGCAAACTGGACGGCGAAGGACACCTGCAACTCTCGACCGACTCACACCACACTTACTGGGGCAATGTCTATGCTGACAAGCGCAGCACGGTAAGCGTCAGCGTAGACCCCAACGTAACCTGGGAGGGCGCGCTAAACCCTAACAAGCGCTGCCGAAAGGTGACTGCCGTCATCAACGGCACTTGGAACATGACACAAGATTCATACATAGATAGGTTAGTAATTGGAAAAGATGCCGTGATTAACACCAATGGACACAAATTGAAATACCACTCTCTTGATAATCAAGGTATGATTAACTGAACAAACAAGGCCTCGTCGCGACGACGGGGCCTTGCTCTTTTCCTTACACTTAATAGATGATGTCCTGCTCTCGCTGACTTGGCGTTACTTGCACACGAGTAACCTGTCCGCCCTTCAGCTCCGCCTCTACAACGGTGTTGCCCGAAGCATGCAGCCGGAAGCGGATGTCGCGGTGACGGGGCCAGGCAGGAAACAAGTGGAGTTTGCCGTCAGGCATCTCCTGCAACAGCATTTCCTGCAGGGCTATCATGCCCGATCCGCCCCAGTTGTGGTCGGGTGTCCAGTCATAGCCGGGTCCCCAGAAGGCGGGAAAACGATGCGGCCCGTTACCCAACTTCAACTGCACCAGCCGCTCTGCCTCACCAGTCATGCCAAGGCAGGCCGCCCAAATGGCATCTTGCTTCCAGCCGACGTGCGAACGGAACTTCACGGCCAGAGAGTCCTGTTCGTAAGTGCGGCGGGCCACATCCAGGCCGGGCCGCCCTACCCCATAGATGCGCCATGGAAAGACTGGATAGAGCTGGGTGGTCTCCACGTTCTGCACCCGCTCATAGTGCAAGGCGGGTTGCAGCATACCGTCACGCACGGTGATGTCGGGCAGACGGGAGGCAAGAGATGAGAGATAAGAGGTCAGCGAACTGTCGCTACGCTCCGCAGCATATTCCATCAGCGACTCTGTCACCGTTCGGAGAGCGGCGATAGTGCTGGTAGAGTTATAGGCTCCCTTGTAGGTCTCGCCACCCGAACCTGGATAGAGCACAAGCTTGCCGTCGCCGTCTAACCGCTTGGCTCCGCGCCGGTTGGCCAAATACTGATAGTGCTCATCGAAGAATGTGAGGCACGAGCGTATCATGGGTATGTATTTCTCTATGTCAAGGTTGGCATAGCGGCGGGCCTCCAGCGCCATCTGGCAAAACTCCAGACAGGTGTCCCACTCATACTCCAGCCACGCATTGCGCTCCATGCCGGGGTCGAACCCCTCGGGACGCTTGGTGCCGTACTCAGGATAGCAGGGCAGCCCGAAGTTTTCCACCTGCTCGGTCAGACAGGCACCCTCATGGCCCCAGTAGAGGCGCGAGCGCTCCTCGGCATTCTTATAGATGTTCAGATAGAAGTCCAACTGTGGCAACAGCAGGTCGTAATCGCCGCTTTTCAGCATGGGCCAATAGACCAGCCGCTGGTTCTGCGCCGTGTGCACCCCCCCACCCCAATTGCGATAGTCGGGCGACAGCTGGTATTCGTCATCCGGGTTGACATGCTCTGGATCGAAGGTGAAGAGTCCGCCATTGAACTTGGTGGGCCAAGGGCCGCGCGAGTTGCACCCCAGCATGTAGCGGAACAGCGTGTAGTTGCGACTCAGCGAGTCGGCGCCCTCTATATAGCTGCGCTGCCAGAAAGCGTGCCACCAGTCGCGAGTCAGCCGCTGGTCACGCTTGGCTTGTATCTGGCGCTCCGTGGCTTGCAGCAGCGACTGCCAGTCGGCCAGCGAACCTTGCAGGGTGGCCAGCGTTATCGTGAATGCGTGATGCCGGGCAGGGCGGAGCGATTGGTAGGTCCATCCGTCATAGTTGACGCTGGCATAGCGCCCCTGTATGTGCGCTTTCAAACTGAGCTGGTCACCATGCAGCCGTCCGCCAAACGTGAGGTTTTTCAGCGGATTGTACAGACGATCCTTCACAGCATCCATGCGCTGCTGGCTGACGGTGGCATCAAAGATGGTGGTCTCGCCGTTCCTGTGCAGGAAGGTCAGCGCATCGTCTTCGACCACGATGCTGTCATGCCGGGTGACGAGTCCCTTAGGTGCCGCAAACTTATAGCTGGTCTGGAAACGCTCACGCTTCGTAAGTTCAATGTCGCAGGTGCGCCACGACTCGTAAGTCACCTCCACATTGGCTTTCTCCTTTTCTATCGACACTTCGACATGCACCACGGGCTTGTTCACGTCGGCCCATATCTGTATCCACTGCTGCCCGTCGGTCACTTGGCAATAGCCATCGCTTAGCACCAACTGCTGACGAAACGATGACATGCGGAGCGGCTTCGACAGATGGATGCGGAAACGGCCCAGCTTCAGCAGCGTATTGTTCTCGTCGAAACAGCCACTGCGGCTCAGGTAGAACAGCACGTCACCCTGCTCCACCCAGACGTTCATGCCTACGTCACCACCGCCACAGGGCATCGACTCCGAGGAGTTCTTGCTCGGCGTCCGCCACTCATAGGTGGCCGGCTGGGCCTGTAAGTGAGTAAATAAAAAATAGAAAATAAAAAATAAAAAACATTTCTTCATATAGTATAATGACGGAAAAAACATAACTTTGCACCCAAAATCGTCAATGGTAAATCTGCAAAACAGCAAATAGTAAATTTTAATATCGTAAATGAAAATGGTTTGGATGATGGCTTTCATGCTGCTACCCCTGCTGGGCATGGCATATATCGGCTGGCATGTGTGGGTACTGCTGCCCACCACGTGGGTATGGAAAACACTGGTCATTGCCCTTATGGTGAGCTCGTTTCTGCTGCTGTTCCTCAACATGGGACGCCGCTTCGACAGCCTGCCGTTAGAACTGGCCTCGGCTCTCTACGAGGTGGGCACGTCGGGCATCTTCATCATGCTCTACCTCGCCATGTTGTTCCTTGTCCTCGACTTGGGCCGACTGGTGAGGCTCGTCCCGCGTACCTTATTATATAATAACTGGTGGACGGCAGGTGCCATCTGCGTGGCCATGTTTGTCCTGTTCCTCTACGGCAACCTGCACTATAAGCACAAATATCGCGAAGCACTGAGCCTGCAGTCGGCCAAGGTGTCAAAACCCGTGCGCGTGGTCATGATGAGCGACCTGCACTTAGGCTACCACAACCGCCGCGCCGAGTTGCACCGCTGGGTGGACATGCTCAATGCTGAGCAGCCCGACGTCATCCTTATTGCAGGCGACATCATCGACGGCAGCCTGCGCCCACTCTTGGAGGAGGACATGGCACAGGAGATACGCCGACTGAAAGCACCCGTCTATGCCTGCTTAGGCAACCATGAGTTCTATGCCGGCGAGGCAGAGGCGCAGCGCTTCTATTACGATGCGGGCATCCACCTGCTGCAAGACGGCATCGCCACCGTCGGCGACCTGTGCATCATAGGCCGCGACGACCGTACCAACATGCGCCGCCAGTCGGTGGCCGACCTTATGAAACAGGCCGACCGCTCGAAGTACACCATCCTGCTGGACCACCAACCCTACCACTTGGAGAAGGCAGAAAAGGCCGGGGTAGACTTCCAACTTAGCGGACACACGCACTACGGGCAGGTGTGGCCCATCTCGTGGATTACCGATGCCATCTACGAGAAGTCGTGGGGCAGCCACCGTCGTGGTAATACCGATTATTATGTATCATCCGGCATTGGCATCTGGGGTGGTAAGTTCCGCATCGGCACGCAGTCGGAGTATGTCGTTGCCACCATTAGTAGTAAGAAGTAATCAAATGTAAATGATATGAAGAAGTATTTAGTTTTAGTTTGTGCAGCCGTAGTGCTTATGAGCGCCGGCAAGAAAGATGATGGTGTTATCACCAAGGAGAACGGTGTCACTGTTGTCAACACTACCACTATCGCAAAGGATGTAGAGGGTTACAACGGTGTAGTGCCTGTTAAGATATACATCAAGAAGAACAAGGTCGAGAAGGTTGAGGTCCTGAAGAATCAGGAGGGTCCTAAGTACCTGGCCAAGGTGAAGAAGGCCATCCTCAATGCCTGGGACGGTCTGACCGTCAAGCAGGCCAAGGCTAAGGAGGTCGATGCCGTCACTGGTGCCACCTTCACCTCAAAGGCTCTCATTGAGAATGTCAATCGCGGCCTTGACTACTATCAGAAGAATAAGTAGTGCATGAAACGTCTGAAAAT
>ERZ842401.7788-NODE-7788-length-10813-cov-3.226250_pt1 | contig 10813 bp, 9 predicted proteins | sample MGYA00521270_ERZ842401 | MGnify/ENA primary metagenome ERZ842401 (study PRJEB31892, sample SAMEA3878208) | bioreactor metagenome | biome: Moose rumen | place: Sweden | collected 2011-10 | study: EMG produced TPA metagenomics assembly of the PRJEB12797 data set... | reverse complement strand
GCAGGTCAGGTAGTAGACGCCGTTGTCGTAGTTGTCGCCGGTGTTGATCTCGAGCTTGAACTCGACGTCCTCGTTCCCGATGATCTTCAGGGCGTTGTCGGTGACGAGGCTGTACATCTCCTCGATGGCGGACTTGTAGTGGCCCTCGTCGGGGATGTACCTGTCCACCATGGCGCACGCGATGGTCATGGTGATCTTCTTGTCGACCCTGGAGCACATGACCTTGACGTCCTGCCCGGTCTCCCTCAGCTTCTTCTTCATGGCGCCGTTGATGTACTCCTCGGTCTGGAGGGTGAGCCTGTCGGTGATGGAGTAGGGGGCGTAGCCTACTCCGAAGGAGGTGTCGTTGGCGAGGACCCCGGAGGTCTTGTAGACCCCGGTGAGGTCGTCGGACCCCATCCCCATCTTCACGTCGAGGATGATGTCGGAGTCGACGTCCAGGTTGGGGAAGGTCTTCCTGAGGTAGGTGTCGGCGGCCTTGAGCGCGGTGGGCTTGCAGGGCAGGTTCTTCATGTCCTTCCCTTCGCCGACGTGGGTCGTGGCGCGTCCGACGAGGAGGATGTACGCGGGGTCGGTGATGGTCCCTCCGCCGAACTTGGGGGAGGCCTCCCCGGCGGCGATCTGGGTCTCGTCGGTGTTGTGGTGCAGGACATGCCCGAACTCCTTCTTGTACATCCTGCACAGCGCTTTGCTGACCTCCTCCGCGAGAGCGTCGGAAACGCTGTCGGGGTGCCCGATTCCTTTCCTCTCGACGATCTCGACCTTTTTCATGGGAGCGGGGATCTCGTTGAGACCCTCTACATAAATGTTCTTAGAACTCATGGTACTGCCAAGGTTAGTTAAATAGTCATCATTTATAAAGAATACGCATGTTAATATTCAAATAAGAATAAGAGATACGCATACACGATGAGATTCCCCCCGTCCACCGACGTCAAACGCATCAGGAAGTCCCTCGACGTGACCCAGACCTGCCTCTCCCAGTAGTCGGGGGTCAGCCAGAGCACCATCGCCAAGATAGAGAGGGGCAAGATCAAGGCCAGCTACGACACCGTGGTCAGGCTATTCGAGACCCTGGACGCCATGAAGCAGGAGGGGAGCGACGAGCTCACGGCCATGGACGTCGCCTCGAAGGACATAGTGAGCGTCCAGAGCGTCGACACCGTCCATCACGCCTCGGAGATCCTCAAGAGCACGGGATACTCCCAGCTGCCGGTGCTGAGGGGGGACGCCCCTGTGGGCAGCATATCCGAGAGGGACGTGTTCGAGATGATGAGGCAGGGGTTCACGATGGACCAGATGAAGGCTACCCAGGTGGCCAAGGTCATGAAGGAGTGCTTCCCGATCGTCTCGGACAGCACCCCGCTGGCCACCGTCACGATGCTTCTGAGCGAGAGCAACGCGGTCATCGTCGCCGAGAAGGGGAGGATGGTCGGGCTCATCACCAACGCGGACATGCTCAAGCTGATCTGAGCTCGGAATGCCCCTCTCGGGAGTCCGGGCGCTCCACGTCCCTGATCGAGCGCGGCGAGACGTCGATGTGGTCGAAGTCGTCCACCATGCGGGAGTTCTCGAAGACGCCCCTGGCTTCGGCGAGGACCTCGTCCCTGTAGTCGTCGTACCTGCCGCTTACGTGTGTCAGCAGCAGCAAGCGGACGCCGGCTTCCCTGGCCACCTCCGCCGCCTGCCTCGCGGTTGAATGAAAGTGCTCTTCCGCCAGCCTGGCGTCCCTGTCGGCATAAGTGGACTCGTGGATGAGCACGTCCGCTCCCCTGGCGGCCTCCACGACTGCCGGCGACTTCCTGGTGTCCCCCGTGTACACCGCGCGGACGCCCTTTGTGGTCGGGCCGACCACCTGCTCCGGCCTCACGTCCCCGACGGCCTCGCCCCTCTTGAGCCTGGCCATGTCGGGGCCGTCCCTTATCCCCAGGGAGAGCGCCTTCTCGCGGTCCAGCCTCCCCGGGAGGTCCGGCTCCGCCACCGAGTATCCCACGGACGGGACGCCGTGGTCGGTGGCGAACACGGACACTTTCATCGACCGGACGAGGAAGAAGTCCCCTGGAGCGACATCGGCGACCTCCACTTCGTAAGCGGTCTCGCCGTCGGTGGCGGCCATCATCGCCCCCAGGGCCCTGGCTGTGCCTTCCGGCCCATAGATCCTCAGAGGCTCCGCCCTTCCCAGGAGGCTCATGGTCTGCAGGAGCCCCGGGAGGCCGAGCACATGGTCGCCGTGGAGATGCGTCACCAGTATGGCGCGTATCTTCATGAAGGACAGCGGCGACACCATCATCTGCCTCTGCGAGCCCTCCCCGCAGTCCATCATGACTATGTCCGAACCGCTGCGAAGGGCTATGCAGGAGGTCGACCTGGCCCTGGACGGGACGCTGGCTCCGGTGCCCAGGAACAGGATCTCCATCGGATTCCCCCACGGGATCAGTAGACCTGATCTAGCGACCTGTCCACCTTGGTCTCCTTCTTGAACTCCCTGTAGTGCTCCTTGCACAGATGGATCTGGCGTGCGTCGGGATCCTTGAGGGAGAGCTTGGACTTGGACACCTGCTTGATGTTGAAGGACCTCTCGGCAGGGTTGCTGCATCCCTCGACGTCGCAGATTTCCGGTTCGGTTCCATGCTTGGCTAAAGACATGGGCTCCGAATCGTCAACATACCGTATAATTGTAATGGGGGTCGTCTTTCAGCTGCGCCCGGTAGCTCGCTCGCGCGCCGTTTCCCCCGAGCAAAACATCGGGAGCGCCCGTCCGCTCTGGGATTTGCCTTTTCGATGATCATCGCCGGTGTTGGATTTATTCCCTATGTGCTCCGGAAGGTCGAGGACGCCGCATGGACGACGTCCTCGTCCTGTCTGGCTCAGGCCGCGGATGATCCGCCGGAGCCGTGGCATTTTCGAATGTTTGGATATGCACGATACATCCAACTATTAATGGTCCAGATTAATAAGTTTTATAATATATCATCAAAATATCATATTGGATTATTAATCCCAGTGATATAATGGACAAGAAAACTATCTATGCCGTAGTGTTCGCGGCGATAATACTGGCCGCCGCGGCGGCCGTGGTCCTCCTGCTGAACAACAGCGACAACGGACCGAAAGGGGACTATTCGTCCTTCGACGTGAACACGACGAAGAACCTGGTCTTCGGAAACGCCAACAACGACAACTACCTCGACCAGTCGGACGTCGACATGATCCAGGAGATAGTCGACGGGAAGAGGACGTGGGACAAAGCCAAGTTCCCGCTGGTCGACGCCAATACCGACGGTGTGATCAACTCCAAGGACGTGAACCTTGTCAAGAAGTTCCTGAACGGAGAGTCCTCCACCATGTACTACATGAACTGGTACAAGGACGTGGCCAGCGTGAACTACCCCGTATCCGGCAAGGTCTCCGTGGACTACACCACCGCTTACGACATGCTGGTCATCCTCGGATGCCTGGACGACCTGGTGGGCACCAGGGACACCCCTGCCGTGATCGCAACCTACAACGACAGCGTCTATCCCGGAGTCAAGGACAGGATACAGTCCATCAGGACCGACGCTGGAAGGATGGATCCCGAGAAGATGTACGCCCTGGGGACCAAGCTCGTCATCGGGGACCCATACGACGCGACCCAGGAGGTCTCGGAGGCCATGCACAAGATGGACCCGGCATGCAACGTCCTGGAGCTTCCTGTCAACAGGGTGGTCAACGGGATCTACTACTCCCACACCATCATCTCGCTCGGAGTGATGATGAACCGCCAGAGCAACACCGCGGATTACGTCAAGTACGTGGAGAACGTCGAATCGGAGATCAACAAGAAGGTGGCCGAGTCCAAGTCCGCCAACAAGACCGTCCTGATATGCTACAACCCCTCCGGGCCCAACAGCATCAACCTCGACATCCTCGCGACCGGGGCATCCCAGTACACCGACGTCACGAACGTCCTGAAGCTGCCCCTCACCATCCCGCTCCCGCGTATGGAGAGGGACAACGGCGGATACATGAGCGGGCAGGAGATCGCCAAGATAATGGAGATCGATCCCGACGTGATCGTGCTGGACACCTACAACCTCGCCGCCCAGAACCTCCCCAACGATGAGTACGACAAGATCGTAAAGGAGAAGGTCGAGTACTTCAAGGAGACCAGGGCCTACAAGAACAACATGATCATCACCTGCGCCTACGAGGTCATAGGCGGGGCTGCCGGGATCTCCACCCTGCCCTTGATGGGGCACTACATCTGGGGCGACTCCCTGTTCACCGAGAAGGAGGGCTGGGACTATGTCAACGAGTACTACCAGAAGTTCACCAACTTCGGAAAGGACGTCGACATGAGGAACCACAGAGGGTACGGGCCGGAGCAGTTCGGCGCCACCGTGGGATGAGTTAAACACAGGGGGCGATGCCCCCGAACTCCTCCCGGGAGCGCACCATGGCATTCTACAGCAATTCCGAAGAAGACCCCCTCCTGGGCAGTTCCGTGCTCGAGTCCGTGAACAGCTGGGACATGGGGGTAGCCGAGGACGACGGGAGATTCACGGACACCCTGAAGCAGTATGTGCGCCTGATAAAGTTCAGGTACATCTTCATCGCCGCGTGCATCGTCGTCATACTGATCGTGGCCGGGTACTCCATGACCCTCGGCCCGTTCAACATATCGTTCGCCGAGACCTACGAGATCCTCTGGAGCCACATAACCGGGAATGCGTATCCCGACACGGCGAAGGACTACATCGTCTGGGAGACCAGGCTTCCGCGCGTCATATTCGGCGTGTTCGGAGGGGCGTCGCTGGCGGTGGCCGGGGCGGTCATGCAGAGCATCCTGAAGAACCCCCTGGCGGATTCCTACACCACCGGCGTGTCCTCCGGAGCGGGATTCGGGGCGACCCTTGCGATGGCCGCCGGATTCACGATCGGAGGGATGACCAACGTGGTCGTCTTCGCCTTCCTGTTCTCCCTGATCCCCACCGCGGTCATAGTGCTGATGTCCAAGATATCCTCGGCGTCCCCGACCACCATGATCATGGCGGGGATCGGCGTCATGTACGTGTTCAGCGCGGGAACCACCGTGCTGATGCTGTGGTCGGACCCTCAGGCCCTGTCGACGATATACTCCTGGCAGGTAGGGTCCCTGTCCAACCCCAACGTCCTGTTCGTGAACATCCCGATCATAGTCGTCACCGCGATAGCCGGGATAGCGTTCATGTGCGCCATGTCCGGGAAGGTCAACGTCCTGGCCACCGGCGACGAGAGCGCGAAGGCGCTGGGCATCGATGCAGACAACCTCAGGATAATCCTCCTGCTGGTGTCCGGCCTTCTGGCCGCCGCCATCGTGAGCTTCGTCGGGATCGTCGGATTCGTCGGCCTGGTGAGCCCGCACATAGTGCGCATGTTCATCGGAGCGGACAACAGGTACCTGCTGCCGGCATCCGCCATATTCGGAGGGATGCTGATGATCGTCGCCGACCAGATAGGCAGGGTCGCTCTGTCCACGCCGCTCCCCGTGGGAGTGGTGATGGCGTTCCTGGGCGGGCCGCTGTTCCTCTGGCTCATACTGAGGCGGAGCAAGGACGTGTGGTGATCCGATGACCTCCATAGAACTGAAGAACGTGTCTTTCGGATACACGGAGGACAAGATCGTCCTGAACGACGTCAGCCTCGTCATCGACAGGCCGGGGTTCTATTGCATCATAGGCCCGAACGGAGTGGGGAAGTCCACCATCGTCAAGTGCCTGAACAAGATCATAGAGCCCCAGAAGGGGACCATACTAGTGGACGGGGAGGACATCAAGAACCTGAAATACAAGGACCTGGCGGTCAAGATAGGCTATGTGCCCGTGTTCTCCAACGACGCCTTCTCCATGAGCGTCGTGGACACCATAATGGTCGGCAGGTTCAACCATACCAAGACCTGCTCCCGCAGCGAGAACCTGAGAAAGGTCTACGAGACCATGCGCCTCCTCCATATAGAGGGGCTTGCCTACAAGAAGTTCAACGCCATCTCGGCGGGGCAGCATCAGAAGGTCGCCATCGCGAGGGGCCTCGTCCAAGAGACCCCGGTGCTGATACTGGACGAGCCCACCGCCAACCTGGACGTCAAGTACCAGGTCTATGTCATGGAGATGCTCAGGGCCATATCTGAGAAGAAGGGCATGATAGTCCTCACCATCAGCCACGACCTAAACATCACCGCGAAATACGCGCACCAGGTGATAATGCTCGCCAAGCCCGGCGTCGTCCACGCCGTGGGGACTCCCGAAGAGGTGCTCACCCAGGAGAACATAACCCACGTCTACGGCGTGAACTGCAGGGTCGTGGAAGACGACCAGTGCATATCCAATCCCAAAATAGACAGGAGCTCGAGCATGTCCGTCCCTCACATCATCCTCGGCGAGGCCCTGGACATCGACGAGGGCGAATGACAAACAGGCCGGCGGGGCCGGCCGCCTTCATTCCGTCTCGAACTGGTTGTCGTAGAGGGTCTTGTAGTATCCGCCCAGGCCCATCAGCTCCTGGTGCGTCCCCGCCTCCACGACCCTTCCGGAATCTATCACCAGGATCAGGTCGGCGCCCCTTATGGTGGACAGCCTGTGGGCTATGATGAACGACGTCCTGCCTTCGACGAGCCTGTCCATGGAGTCCTGGATCAGCGCCTCCGTCAGGGTGTCCACGGAGCTGGTCGCCTCGTCCAGGATTATGAGGGGTGACCTCCTCATGAGCGCGCGGGCTATGCTTATCTGCTGCTTCTGCCCGACCGACAGCGACAGCCCCTCGCCGATGACCGATTCGTACCCTTCCGGCAAGGACTCGACGAGCCTGTCCAGGCCCACGGCCCTGCAGGTCTCGGACAGCTCCTCGTCGGTCACGTCCGTCCTGTTGAAGACTATGTTCTCCCTCACGGTGCCCTTGAACACCCAGGTGTCCTGGAGGACCATGGAGAACAGCTCCCTGACGCGCTCGGTCTTGATGTCCCTGACGTCCATGCCGTCGATGGTTATGGACCCGGAGTCCACCTCGTAGAACCTCATGAGCAGATTGGCCAGGGTGGTCTTCCCTGCACCGGTGGGACCGACGATGGCCACCGTCTGCCCGGGAAGGATGCGCATGCTCATGTCGTGGATGCACTCGGTCCCCGGGACGTACGAGAAGCGGACGCCCTTGAACTCGCCCTCCCCCCTGACCTCCGCGGGGCCGTCAGACTTCGCGGACTCGTCCCCGACCTCCTCCAGGTCCAGGAACTCGAAGACCCTCTCGGCGGACGCCACCATGCCCTGCATCCCGGATATCGTGTTGCTCAGGCGCTCCAGCGGCTGCGAGAACTCCCTGATGTATATCAGGAACGCCACGACCGCCCCGTATCCGATGACGCCTTCGAGGATCAGCATGGCCCCGGCGATGCACACCAGACCGTAGCTCAGGTTCCCGACAAACGCCATCGTCTGAGGGATGATCTCCGTGAAGAACCGGGAGCGGAACGCGCTGGCGTACAGCCTGTCGTTGACCTCCCTGAACCTGCTCGCGTACCTCACATGGGCGTTGTACGCGTCCAGGACCTCCAGCCCGTAGTACGACTCCTCCGCCATGGCGTTGATTGCCCCCATGTCCCTGGCCTGGTCCTCGAAGTGCCTCTGGGAGACCTTCAGGACGAGCGCGGTGACGCCCAGCCCCAGGAGCACGGGGGCGACCGCCACGAGGGCCAGCATCCAGTTCAGATACAGCATCATCCCGAAGGAGCCGGCGATCATGACCGACGACGTCGCGACCCCGTTTATGCTCTCCGCGGAAAGCCGGCGGATCTGATCGGAGTCGTTCGAGAAGCGGCTCATGATGTCCCCCACGCTGATGCGGTCGAGGACGCGCTGGGGGATGCGCTGTATCTTCCATATCAGCCCTACGCGCACGAGGTTGGCGTTGAGCTCGGAGGACGTCGGTATGTAGAACTGGGTCACGGCGCGGAACGCAGCCGACGCCGCATAGATGGCCAGGACGGCCAGCATGAGCCCCGCGATCGCCCCGAGGTCCACCTCGCCCCCTATCCCGTCCGAGATGAGGTCCGTGACCTCCTTTATGTACTGGGGGGCCAGAAGGACCAGCAGCGACGATATCACGGACGCCGCGGTGCCCAGTGCTATGCGCCACTTGTACTTCCCCACGTACCTGCAGAGCCTGAGGAAGCTGGGCCAGAACCTCTTGGCCTTCTGGACCTTCTCCATGCGGATCGGGGGCGTCGGGATCCCTCCATCTGGGTGCTGACGATCTCCGCGTACTCGGGGCACGTACTCATGAGGGCGTCGTGCCTGCCGATGCCGGCCACCCTCCCGTCGTCCAGCACCAGTATCTGGTCGGCGCCGATGATCGACCTCACGCGCTGGCTGATGATTATCTTGGTGCGGCTCCCGAGGGATTCCCTGAGCGCCCTGCCCAGCTCCGCGTCGGTGTTCATGTCCAGGGCCGAGAACGAGTCGTCGAGGACCAGTATCTCCGATCCCCTGCAGACCGCGCGCGCTATCGCTATCCTCTGCTTCTGCCCCCCGGAGATGTTCCTCCCCCTCTGGAGGATGACAGCGTCCAGACCTTCGGGCATGGCCCTTACGAATCCCTCGGCCTGCGCGATTCTGAGCGCCTCCCACACGTCGTCGTCCGTGCGGAGGTCGCCGGCGTCCCCGAAGCTCACGTTCTCCCTGACCGTGCCTTGGAACATAAGCGGCTCCTGCGGAGCGTAGGCCATCCTTCCCTTGAGGTCGTCATGGCTGTACGCCCTGACGTCCTCCCCGTCCACGAGTATCTGCCCCTGGTAGGAGTCGAAGTGCCTCTGCAGTAGCTTGGCCACTGTGCTCTTGCCGCTCCCGGTCCTCCCGATGATGCCCAGGGTCTGGCCCTTCCCCACCGAGAAGCTCACGTCCACCAGGGAGTCCCTGCCGCTGCCTGGATACCTGAAGGTCACGCCCCTGAACTCCACGGTCCCGCGCTCGGGGACGGGAGGCCTCCCGGACGCGGGATAGCTGACGGAGGGCTCCCTCGAGAGGACCTCCTCCACGCGCCTGACGCTGACGATGACATGCGGGTAGTCCTTGATGAGGTCGGCAATCATCACGAAGGCGTTCAGAACCTGCAGGCCGTAGGAGGAGAACGCCACCATGTCCGAGAACAGCCTCATCTGGGCGTCCGCGGTCCCTGCCCCGCCGATCAGGATCGCCCCGATCCAATAGATCGCCATGGTCAGGAAGTTGGACACCACGGAGGGCAGCATGAACAGGGGGAAGCGGACATGGAAGAGCCCCATGTAGTTGTCCAGCATCTCCTCGGACGCCTTCTGGAACTTGCGGCCTTGGAACTCCTCTGCGTTGTACGCCCTGACTACCCTCGACCCGACGATGCTCTCCCTGGTCTCGTTGTTGAGGGAGTCCGTGAGGACCTGCGCCCTCCTGAAGTACTTCACGCTGAGGGCAGTGATCAGGGAGATGGCCGCGACCAGGAAGACGACAGCGGCCGCGGTGGCGACGGTCCACTGCCACCCCCCGCCGGATATCTTCGCTATCGCCCACACCGCGAGTATGGGTGCCTTGATCACCGTCTGGAGGGCGGTCGCCACGAAGGTCTGCACCTCTTTGACGTCCCCCGTCGTGCGGGTTATCAGCGAAGGCGCGGAGAAGAATTCGACATCCTGAGGGGAGAACCCCTGGACCTTCGCATAGACCTCGTTGCGCAAGGTACGGCTCAGGGACGAGGATATCAGGGCTATCAGGGTGCCGGCGCACAATGATGCCCCCAGGCTCAGCAAGGCGCAGGAGATCATCCTCCACCCGTCGCCGGCTATGTGTTCCAGAGTGGTGCCGGTCTGCAAAGCGTAGGTGATGCTCTGCATATACTCGGGGATCTTCAGGTCCAGGTAGATCTGGGCCACGACGAAGGCGACGACGGGGACCAGGAGGAGACGATCGCGCCTTGTCAGATACCGGGTTATCATCCTCTGCTCAAGCCCCCTGTCCGGACCGTGCTGCCGTGTTCAGAGGCCCGTTCGGCCAGTGGATTATATATCCAAATATAATTTCTGCGCCGCGGCTGTGCTCGGCGACTCGCGCACATGGCACGCACCTCGCCCTGTTTTCCCTGCACTCGTCGAACACCTCGGCATCACGCTTGTCTTTCACAATTAATATAAAAGCATAATTTTATCTATAAGAAATATAAATGAAATTAATAATACTACTATCAATATTTATATATGCATTAAGTTTAAATTCAACATATTATATGGATTGCAAAGATGGTGCAGATGATCTATTTTTTATTACAAAATCCAGATGTAACCAATATAATCCAGATGGAGGTTACTGTTGCTATGTAAGGTTGGAAGATGACGACGATTTTTTTTTTGAGATTCATGATGCTTATGATAATACTAGTAAATTCAATTCAACAAAATTAAGAAAACTCTATCAAGATGGATTTTGTTTAGGAATCTCAAAAGAAGGATATGATAATATAGAACAAGTAGTTAAAGAATTAAAAAATAATTACGAAGTATATGAAGTCAAAATTTATTGTTGGCAAAAATATATAGAATTTAATTTCTTAATTATTCTTATTTTATTATTAATTGCTCTTATTTTTTAAGCATTTTAAAAAGAAACTTTACTTTTTTTGAATTTTTTCCATTTTTGTTTTTTATTTGTATTTTTTTATTAAAATGACTATTTTTTTTATTAATTTAAATAAATAATTAAAAAATTTTTACTTTTTTAAGAATAAAATATTTAGTGGGGATTGGGGATTGGGGATTGGGGATTGGGGATTGGGGATTGGG
>ERZ842401.7787-NODE-7787-length-10815-cov-3.588755_pt1 | contig 10815 bp, 11 predicted proteins | sample MGYA00521270_ERZ842401 | MGnify/ENA primary metagenome ERZ842401 (study PRJEB31892, sample SAMEA3878208) | bioreactor metagenome | biome: Moose rumen | place: Sweden | collected 2011-10 | study: EMG produced TPA metagenomics assembly of the PRJEB12797 data set... | reverse complement strand
GACGTTCCCGGTGAAAGTTTAAGCCAGGTTATAATCGTAAAGCTGCCGTTTGCCGTCCCGAACGACCCGGTTTTTGCAGCCCGAAGCGAGCAAATCGCTAAAAAAGGCGGGTTTCCGTTTATGGAACTGAGCGTTCCGCAGGCGGTGATAAAATTTCGGCAGGGATTTGGTCGTCTTATCCGACGGGGGGATGACAAGGGGTGCGTAATTTCCCTTGACAGGCGGATTATCGAAAAATCATACGGAAGGATGTTCACGCAAAGCATACCTAAATGCGAAATTTTGTACGAGCCTTTGGAGAAGATTTTGGCTCGCGTGAAAAAGACTTGCGGGAATTCCTGAAAAACGCTAGTTGTCAATTAAATGAAAAAAATTTTAGTTTTAATCCTAACAATCTGTATGCTACCTATTTTTGCAAATGCACAAACCAAGGTAAAAAAAGGTAGCGTTCCAAAGACAATACGCACAACATACCTAAAAGCAAATTCTAAAGGCAAAAAAGCCCAATGGTACAAACAAGGTAGCGACTACATGGCCGACTACAACGGAACTCAACATCGCTACACATCGGGGGGAAAACTTGTATGGACACTTAAAAAACTATCTGACAATGCAATACCATCATCAGTAAAATCTGCATACTCCACCAAATACAACGCCGAATACCCTCTTCAAGCAGCAAAAGAAGCTACCCTCGCCAACGGTCAAAAATATACTTTTATGATTGGTCAAAAACAAGGCAACAATTATTATTTTAAATACGATAGCAATGGAGTTATGGTAGAAAAAACCTCTACCAACAAATAGAACATAACAAAAAAGGGCGACCTATTTTTATTACAAGGTCGCCACGTTAGTAAAAAAAATGAGAAAATTTTTACTATCAATAATATTTTTAATATTTTTATTAAACCAAGCTTTTGGACAAGACCAAGGTTATGCACGTGCAATACTCCAAGACCTTTGCTCTCCGCAATTTTATGGACGTGCATATTCTCTAAAAGGCGACAAAAAAGCCACAGAATACATCACTCAAAAAATAAAAGCATTAGAGTTTAACCCACAATTACAATATTTTCCAATAACAGTCAATTGTTTTGAAGGTAACGCAGAAATAGCAATAAAAAAACATACACTTAAAGCAGGAAAAGATTTTTTGGTAAGCCCAACATCAAAAAGTTTTTACGGACAAAGAAAAACCATCAATTTTAACCCAAACAAAAAAAACAGCATAAAAAAAATTAACAAAATACTTTCTAAAAAAGATAGTTCATACTCTATAATATTCGACACATTAAACGCATCAACAGAAATAAAAAACAAATACATACCCAAAATAAACAACCACAATCGCAACTACTCTAAATTAGAAATTATTACAACCCCAAAAATCACTTTTCAAGGCATAGCATCAAAGCAAGACAACTATACTACCGTAAAAATAGCCAACAAATTATCTAAGAAAAACAAAATTAACATAAAACTCGACGCAGAATTAAAACAAAGTTACCAATCGCAAAACATAATAACCAAAATAGAAGGTCAAATACCCGACACTTTTATAATAATATCGGCACATTACGACCATATTGGCACACTTGGGAAAAACACATATTTCCCCGGAGCTCACGACAATGGCAGCGGCACAGCAATGCTGTTAGACCTCATTAGACACTTTAGCCAACAAAACATAAAACCCTACTATTCAATTGTTTTTATTAATTTTAGCGGAGAAGAAGTTGGACTTGTAGGTTCGGAATATTACGTAAGACACCCAATAATACCCCTCAACAAAACAAAATTTTTGCTCAACCTCGACATGCTTGGCAGTGGCGACGATGGCATAATGGCTGTTAACGGTAGCATATACAACAAAGAATATCAATTATTTGTAAAAATAAACCAAGAGTACCAACTACTAAAAAAAATAGACAAACGCGGAGCTGCTGCCAATAGCGACCACTACTTTTTTTATAAAAAAAACATACCATGTCTATTTTTCTACACAATGGGACAATACAAAGAATATCACAATATAAACGACAAAGCAGAAAATCTGCCAATGCCAGTTTACGACAACATTTTTAAACTAATAACAGAATTTATAAAAATATATAGGTAAAAAATGGCAAAACTTTACATAGTACCAACCCCAATAGGCAACATGGAAGACATCACACTCCGCGCTTTAAAAACTCTCAAAGAGGCGGATTTGATACTTTGCGAAGACACCCGTACAAGTGCCATACTATTAAAAAAATTCGACATCGCAACACCAACTGCAAGCCACCACAAATTCAACGAACACGAAAACACAAATTACTACGCCAACAAAATACTTGCAGGGCAAAACATAGCACTTATCTCCGATGCTGGCACTCCTGCAATCTCCGACCCCGGATTTATGCTCGTTCGCGAATGTGTGCGAATAGGTGTTCAAGTAGAATGTTTACCCGGTCCAACGGCTTTTGTTCCCGCATTAGTAAACTCTGGCTTTGGATGCGAAAGTTTTGTATTTGCTGGTTTTTTGCCACAAAAAAAAGGAAGACAAAAAAAACTCGCAGCCTACGCCGCAATGGATTTAGCCATAATTTTTTACGAATCTCCATATCGCATCGTTAAACTTCTACAAGAAATCAACGATGTTTTTGGCTCCGAAAGAATGATAAGCGTTTCAAGAGAAATTTCAAAAATACACGAAGAAACATTGCGTGGAACAGCCAAAGAATTAATAGAAATTTTCAAACAAAAACCTCCTAAAGGCGAATTTGTTGTTATAACAGACAAACCATCTGGACAAAAAAACAATGAAGACGAAGATTAAAATTATTTTATTAACTCTTATTTTGATAGAGATGAACATTTTTGCAACAGCACAAAACGCTATAAGAAAATATAAGGAACTCGAAAAACCAGAAAAACAATGGACAAGAAGGCATCCAATAGCCGCATTACGCACCTATAAACTCTCACAATTGGCCGCCAACGAAGCAATTGAACGTCTCAACGACAAAGATTTTGATGGAGATGGCAACGGTGGAATGGTTGACGCTTTTAGACACACTCTTTGGATGGCTCTTACAACACAAAAAATAGGACGACGCAAAGCTCTTACATTAGGAAAAGCTCACGAAGATTCAAACAAAATTTTCTACGAAAAAAATAAACTCGAAGACGGCTCTCTTCCCGACAGCATTAGTTGCGAAATGGATTTGCTTAACAACGAATGTGGCGCAAAAATTGGTCAAAAATATCCAAAAGCATCTTTCCAAGAATTAACAAATATTGTTAAACAAGCAGTAATATCTGGACAATGTTTTAAAATAAAGAAAAATGCCGCTGGCGATTATCTCGACTACAACGGCAACATCATCGACCCAAATGAGTATCTCGGACGTTGGCACACACCCAAAATTTTGGTCAAAAGCAATTTCAAACAATAACAATTAAATACGCTCGTAAACCGAAAAGAAAAACGGATACTCATTTTTCTCATCGGCTTGGTATTCGTCTGAAACCGAAAGTATTCTCCATTTATCAACATCAATCTCTGGGAAAAATACATCCGCGTCTTCAAACGTATGACGAATACGAGTAAGATAAATTTTGTGGGCTATTGGAAAAAACTCTTCATAAATAGCCCCACCTCCAATAACAAATATCTTTTCGTGTTTTTGGGTAAGTTCAAGCACTTCTTGCGCACTTGTACATGTATAACACCCAGGGAAACGCGTTTCGCTTTTACTCATAACAATGTTGGTACGATTTGGTAACGCCCCCTTGGGCAACGACTCAAATGTCTTGCGACCCATCACCACAGGATGACCCGTCGTAAGTTCCTTAAAGTTTTTCAAGTCTTTTTGCAACCTGCACAACAAACCATTATCTTTGCCAATAGCATTCTGCTCGTCGGCTGCAACTATTATGTTAATTTCCATAATTACAATAACACAAATTTTCTTTTGTTCAAAACAAAAACGCCCCGCCTTAAAATTGCGGAGCGGTAACAAAAACAAAAATTATGAAAATGTTATTACAAATTCCTAACAATCAACGTGGAATTTGTGCCACCAAAACCAAACGAATTAGACAAAAAAGTATCAAAATGAGCAGAAACTCTCTGTCCTGGTATGTTTAGTTTTGCAGAATCTTCATCTGGATTTTCAAAATTTAGGTTAGCAGCCACAAAATCGTTTTTCATCATAAGCGTCGAATAAATCACTTCGCTTGCACCTGCCATCCACATTTCGTGGCCAGTCTGCGACTTTGTAGATGTAACATAAGGTTTATGGCTACCAAAAATTTGATCAATAGCCTTTGCTTCGTTGGTATCGCCAATGTGAGTAGATGTAGCGTGAGCATTAACATAACCAATAGTTTTAATGTCAACACCGCTTAATCTTACTGCATTTTCTAACGATTTGGCTGGACCTGCAACATTAGGCGACGAAATATGATCACCATTTGACGAAAATCCCCAACCAAGTATTTCGGCAATAATGTTGGCACCACGTTTTACAGCATGTTCATAGTCTTCTATAATAACCGTTGCTGCACCACCGCCAGGAACCAATCCATCTCTATCGCGATCAAATGGACGCGAAGCCTTTTCAGGTGCATCTTCACGCGTTGAAAACGCACTTATACCATCAAAACTGCCAACCGCATAAGGATTAACTTCTTGTGCACCACCACAAACAACCATCTGTTCAAGACCATTACGAATAAGCAACGCACCAAGACCTATGGCATGGCTACCACTGGCACATGCTCCTGATATTGTAAGATTAATGCCGCGCAAATGGAATATGCAACCGAGGTTCATGGTTACCGTGGAGTTCATAGACTGAAAAATGCCACCAGAACCAATTAAAGTGGTATTCTTTTTTTTGAACATAGTGTCCACACTTTTGTAAACTGGCTCTGCACTGGAATCATTTCCATAAAGTAAACCAACATCATTTTTATCGAGATAATCTTGGTCTATGCCTGCATTTTTCAAAGCCTCAACAGTGGCAACATAAGCATATTTTGCCTGTTCTGGCATAAAAACACGCTGTCCACGCGAAAGTTGACCCTTTAAATCGGGTACATCAAGCTTTGATGTCAAACCCGAACGAAATCCCATCTCTTTACGCACTTGGTCGAGTACTATACCCGATTTTCCATCATAAAGAGATTGTTTTACTTCGTCAAGATTTTTTCCCAAACAGGAATAAATTCCCATTCCGGTAATTACAACTCTTTTTTCCATGTATTTTTCGTTAATATATTGTCCAATTTGTTAAAAATATCTTTTCTTAATTGTATTGTTTCGGCAAGCCCTGCCCCTCGTTTTAAATTGCGGCTGCGATTGCTTCTTATTTTAAACCGCCATTCACGTTTCAAATTAATAAAAAATTTGCGATAATTCCAAGCAAATAATCCCAAAAACGGTAAAAGTGCAACATGTATAGCGGCAAATTTCCACGAAATATTAAATCCTTCTATCAAAAATGTAAGAAGATAAATCAACGGAAACGCCACCAAAGCTCCCACCGCAAAACGAATTCCGCCGACAAACATAGCCATATGTCCTTGTTGTGCCTTAAATTTTTTGGCAAGTGGATATGGCGACAAAAATATTAGTATGTTGGGTATTGATGCTGCCACAAACAACGGGAACAATGCCACCAAACATACCAATCTTATAGCAAAACTTATTGGTTTAAATGGTATATCAAAGTTCTCGTCCGTTATTTTAAAACGTCTTATATTTTTTATAAGTGTTGAAGTGTCGTTATACAATCGATCTACCTGCTCAGGATATTGCAACTTGGCGGCTTCAAGCTCTTTGTAAAGTGCTTTGTCGCTTTCTAATTTGTCGGGCAAGTATGTAAAATCTCCTCCACAATCGCTACAATATTTCTTTCCATAAGAATCACGTAGATAATCTATCTCATAATAATGGTCGAGATCCTCAATGTTGAGCATCAAATCAGAAATAGATTGTCTTACCAACGCATTAACATTGCGTTGCGCTGTTCTTGGTTTGGTTTTATAAAGTTCGTAATACGGAGCTAATGATATAGGCTTACCACACTTTATCATCATATCCTCTCTAAACTTAAAATAATTGCTATAATGGTTACAAATAGGAAGTATCTGAATATCTGTTTTAAAACCATCTTTTTCTGCTGTTTCAAATGCCATACGCAAATAGCCAAGCGAAAACTCCCCAAGCCAACGCTTATCTTGATTTCCTGCTTCGGGAAAAATAAGCACCGAATTCCCGCTAAGAATACGCTCTCCTGCCTCTGAAAAAATCTCATAATTGTTTTTTAGTGCATCCATACCATCAAAACGTATTCTATATGCTGGCAAAAGATAAATACTGCGCAAAAACTTTCCAACTACTGGCTTGTTAAACGCATCGGCTCGCGCAAAAATACTCACCACTCTATCCTTAAAAGCAAACTCCACACCAAGGGCATCGTTTAGTGCATTCTGATGATTGCTGGCTATAAGTAGCGGTGTTCCCTTTTGAGGTATATTCTCACGCCCTATTACGTAAATGTTTTTATAATAAAAAACATTGTGCATTATGCGTAGATAACTCCGCAACACCCTAAATATTACTTCTCCTATTATACTGCGTTTTTTCTTAAACATCTGTTGGTTTTTCTATTAACATTCTTTTTGTCAACATTCTCAAACTCTAAACATTCTTTTTACAACAAAACTTGTCGAGCATATTTTTGCGTTTAAGCAACCTCTGCACGGCAAAACGTCCTGTAACAAGTGCATTGGGCAAACCACCAGGAGTTTGTAGCCATTGACCTGCCAAATAAAAATTATCAAGCCCTGGCAACACACCGCAATGTACTTCTTTTTTTACGTTTGGTGTTTGTATAAATCCCATGTACGAACCTTTGTACGACCCTAAGTAACGGTTAAAACTCTTAGGCGTAACTGTTTCAAGCACAGTAATTTTTCCTTGCAACTGTGGATAATGTGCTTCAAGCCTCAACATAATATCCTCGGCTATACGCGCCTTTACTGCTTTGTATCCTTCTCTATCGTTGTTGTATAAGTTTTCCCAATACTCATATTCATAATCATACTGAACAAGCAACACTTCTATTATGCCTTTGCCCTCTGGTGCAAACCCAGGTTGATCGGCAAAATTGTTCATTATTATAAAATGGTGATTGCGACCTGCTACTTCAAACTTACGAGTGTTAAATATCTCCATAGTCGGCAGTTGGTCTGTTGGGCAATCTACTGCATAATAAGCGTTGAAATCGCTAAACACTGGAAACTTACTTGGATTGTCGTAACAATATCTAAAATGTTGATCCATGTATTTTTCGCCTATCAACTTAAATATCACCGAAGCATCAACAGCACATATTATATCTTCGGGTTCAACCGATGTACCATCTTCAAAATTTACCTTTTTGCACACACCATTATCTATGTCTATCGACGTGGCTTTTTTGCGTGTATGTATTTTTCCGCCAAGTTGCAAATAACGGTCGCGCATTTTCAATGTTATATTATCAGACCCACCCAACGGTAAATCTGCGTTGCCTGCCGAAAACATTGCATACATATAAAACATAGATATAGCATAATATGTGTCGGGTACATAGTTGTGTACCAACCTACGAATAACTGGGCTCTTAAACCTTTCGGCATACTCAGTAAGCGTAAACTTCTGAAACTTAGCAGCTACGGGTATTGCCTTAAACATTTTAAACAATAGTTTCATATTGTCTAAAAACCCCATCTGCTCTTTTGGTTTAAGGGCTGGCAATTCTATAGTTTGAAAATTTTTTATAGCCTTAACAAGTATTTTTATTTCCTTTTCGTCTTCAGGTGCAATGGCAAGTAATTCTGATTCCAACTTATTGAGGTCGCGCCACACATGACATTTTACACCGTCAATATCTACTTGAAGAAAATAATCGTATTTTATCATCTTTTGACCTTCGCCAACTACGCCAACATCTTTCCAAACTTGATATATCTCTTTTTTGGGTGATGTGCCTGTCATCCAATGTACACAATTGTCTATATGATAACCTTTTCGTGTCCACGATGTACACTGCCCGCCAATTACAGAATGTCCTTCGTAAATTTCGCTATCAAGCCCACTCATCTGCGCATATATACCTGCAGCCAAACCTGACACTCCGCCACCTATTATTACAATTTTGCCCATTAATAACTTATGTTTATGTTCATACTTCTTTTTGTTTATGGGTTAATGCTTTTTGGTGTTTTTAACGCAATATACGTGCTAAAAGTTTAATATTTGCAAAACTACACATTTTTTGAATAATGGTTGTATTTTTTTATAAAAAAAATCGGCAACCATAAAAAAGTTGCCGATTTACACATAACCAACATATATAACCCATTAATTCACAATAATCTTTTACGGGAATCTAAAAATTTCTCTTTTTTTGTTACTCTTCAACCTCAAAAATACTTATTTACAATCAGTAAACTTCGTTTTTTTGATTTCGGGTATCTTGAAATCCTAATTTTTAAAAACTCCAACTTTCTGCCAGCCAACTGCCAACAATGGATTCTAAAGTTTAAGAATATTATCTGCTATTCTTAAGCAACCAATAGTCGAGCGATGGATGGTTTTCTGTTATGGCTTTATATTGTTTAACAATATCTGCAGCCGAGTCGCTTTGACCTACAATCACCCTGTGTTGTGTGCCAATCGACAATATATCGCTATCTATATTTTCGGCTTTGAGTTCGTTTTTACGTTTTTTAGCGTTAGCCTTAGTTGTAAAACTGCCTGCCACAAGATAGTATTTTTTATATTCGTCGCCAAGGAATATTGGAGTTACATGGCGGAAACCTGCATCAGAAAGTATCTTTCCATCAGGATCGGCAGCGTCAACATCTACCTCTGGTTCTGGCCCTGTAACATCAACAGTTGGCGTTGAAGGTTGTGCTTGTTCTATCTGCGCTGGTTTATTGGTTTGTTTTTGTCCAAACAATTTATCTTTAAACAAGAAAAACAACACTGCCAACAGCGCAATTATTGGCAATATAATAAGGAGTATCTTAAGTTTATTGTCTTTTTTCTTTTCTGTTTCTTTTGGCTTGGCATCAGTTTTGGCAGTTGCAGCCGTTGCTGTGGTTTTAACCGTTGTAGTTTTTGTTGTTTTGGTGGTGGTAATGGTTTTACCTTTTGATGTTGCAGCGCGTTGATTGCCCGAAACGGCTTCTACTTCCACCTGTTCCATTCCATAATTATCAATAGAAAGGTTTGATGGTATAGATTTTAACCCTACGATGCCAGCATCATCTTTATAAAGTATGCCCACTTCGTCAATAACAACATTAGACTTTTCTTTGAGTTTTTCTTCTGTCTGACTAATAAAATCGGTTATCAACTTTTGAGCTGCGTCTTGATCTAATCCTAAATTTTTTGTAAGATAATCGAGCAAAATGTTCTTTTTATCCTCTGTAAGCACAGCATTAAACGAAACTAATTTTGTAGGCGGATAAATTATGCCTGTTTTTTCGTCCAACTGAGCCGACTGGTACGTAGTTTCAAATGTGCCGAAATTTGGCACTGTTACACTGTCTTGGAGCAACAAGACATCTTTTAATATTTGGTTTAGACTTGCCATGATTGATTTTTCAGTATTTATTGGCAAATGTATGCTTAATTTTTTTACTTGCAAAAAAAAATGTGTTTAAAATTTATTTTTAACAAAAAAATCCCGATTGCAAATGCTCTCGGGATTTTTTCTCAAATTCTAAGTACAATTTCAACTCGGATTATCTATGCAGTTACCTCCTCTGTTGAAATTGTGGTTCGGCTTTCTTTTGCCTTTACCTTTACGCTTATTTCTCCAAGCACCTCGTTGGCAATATCGGCGAATGATGCTACAAAACCATCGGAGCCTTCTACTTCGGCTTTGGCATTTACCCAATTTCGCAAATCTTTAAAACATGCGATTGCGTTTTCGGCGGCATCTCTTACCTCGCGTCTTATTACCGATGCTTTAAACTCGCTTCGGCTGGTTAGCAAACTGCTAAATTTTGCAGAGCCTTCTACAAGACTGGTGTACAAACAATCTGCTCCTGCCTTTTTAATGGTATCAATGCCGAGCTCTTTAATAGCACCGAGCATTACATTTAGCACCGTGTAGCGGTATTCGCTTGAGCCTTTGCGAAATTTTTTTCTATCGGCCAAACATGCCAACACTTTTGACGATGCCTCGGCAATTTCTGGGTCCGAAACCCTTGAATTTACCTCCACCAAAAAGTAAAGGTCGTTAAGGTTGCTTTTGTTGATATTATCAACCAACCTAAGCCCAGCGGTGTAATCTTTTGTTGAGCGTTTTTTTGCCAACGCTACACCAAGATTTTTTACAGATGCTTTAAAGTCTGACACTTTGGCTGCACCTAAGCCATTTTCTGATAAGTCAAGCAACGATGTAGCTTCACTTACACGCTCCAGCACGGTATTAATCTCACCTATGCGTAGATGCGAATTTACGTTTCTAACTTTTTTCATTTTCTTAAAATTTTAAAATTGTACTTAATGCCTTATTTTTATTAAGACGATGCAAATATATAACATTTTTTTAAAACTTCCAAATTTTTTAACAACTTTTTCAATATTTTTTTAATTTTTTTTTAAAATCGCCGTTACAACTATCTGTAACAATGATTTTTATAAAACATTTTTTTCTATATTTTTGTTTATTTTTTGCAAAAATTACCATTTTTTTCTAAAATATTTTTATTAATTTAATCAAAAACTACTAAAAAATGTGTAAAGAAATTTAATAA
>ERZ842401.7786-NODE-7786-length-10815-cov-8.857528_pt1 | contig 10815 bp, 11 predicted proteins | sample MGYA00521270_ERZ842401 | MGnify/ENA primary metagenome ERZ842401 (study PRJEB31892, sample SAMEA3878208) | bioreactor metagenome | biome: Moose rumen | place: Sweden | collected 2011-10 | study: EMG produced TPA metagenomics assembly of the PRJEB12797 data set... | reverse complement strand
GCGTGGTGTTCGGCATCATCTACTACCGTACGCAGAGCCTTGTCATCACGTCGCTGTGCCACATCCTGAACAACTCGGCATCGGTCGTGCTCATGAACATCTATGGCGAAGAGACAGACGAACTGACGTTCGGAAACATGCTCGGCACGACCGGCATGTGGGTGACGATGGCCACTGCAGCACTGGCTGCCGCCTATCTGCTATGGGTGTTCTGGAAACGAACAGAGTGTAAGGTGGAGGAAGAATAGAGCCTTTCGGCTGTTTCAAAAGGGAAAAAGTATTCTCGTCAGTACGCTAAACACGGCGTACAGACGGGAATATTTCTTTATGGGCAAGGGAAAAAGCCGGCGTTCGCGGAGCACGCCTATCTGCCGACGCAGCGTGCGGAAGGAGTGTGTCCACCGCCAGACATTAACAATGAAGTCCATCGTGAGTTGCGAAACACGGCGTCGAAAGGCGTCGTTTTCTGTATCCTTCAGCGTTGCGCAGATGGCGTCGAGATAGACAATCGTCGAGAGTGCATCCACCGGGTCGCCGTTCAAGAGAATATCCACCTTCACGAGCTTCGACTCCTGATAATCCGCCAGTTCATAATCCAGCGAAGCATAACCCTTGGTCGCCGATTTCAGGCGGTCAAAATAGTCAAAGATGATTTCATTGAGCGGAATATGATAGGTAATCATTACGCGGTTGGTATCGAGGTAGTCCATATTCTTGAACACGCCCCGCTTGTCCTGCGAAATCTCCATGACCGCCCCCACAAAGTCATTGGGCACAATCACAGTCGCTTTAACAAACGGTTCCTCAATATGCTCAATCTCCGTCTGCGGCGGCAACTCTGCCGGATTGCTGACGTTTAAGACCGTGCCATCCGTCTTAAACACATGATAGATAACCGAAGGTGCCGTCGTGATAAGTTTCAGATGGTACTCTCTTTCCAGACGCTCCTGAATAACGTCCATATGCAAAAGCCCCAAAAAGCCGCAGCGGAACCCAAAGCCCAAAGCCACGGACGTTTCCGGTTCAAAAACCAATGCCGCATCATTAATCTGCATCTTTTCGAGCGCATCCTTTAAGTTGTCATAGTCGGCGCTTTCCACCGGATACAGACCGCAGTAAACCATCGGCGTAACGCCGCGGTAGCCCGGCAGCGGCTCTGCCGCAGGCTTATCGGCAAAGGTAATCGTATCGCCGACCCGCACATCGCGGACATCCTTTAAGGAACCGGCCACAAAACCGACTTCGCCCATATTGAGCTCACCGACATCCACCGGCTGCGGCTTGAAGCAGCCCACATCCGTGACCTCAAATTCCTTGCCCGTAGCCATCATTTTAAGGCGCATGCCCTTTTTGATTTTGCCCTGCTTGACGCGCACATGAGCAATAACGCCCTTGTAGGAATCAAAGAAGGAGTCAAAGATAAGGGCCTGTAAGGGCGCATCTTCATCCCCTTCCGGTGCCGGAATACGCTCCACAATGGCATCGAGGATTTCCTCAATGCCAATGCCGGTTTTCGCCGAAGCCAGCACGGCATCCGTGGCATCCAGACCAATGGTATTTTCGATTTCTTCCTTCACGCGGTCCGGGTCAGCACTGGGCAGGTCAATCTTATTGATGACCGGCACGATTTCCAAATCGTTTTCGAGCGCCATATAGACGTTCGCCAGAGTCTGCGCTTCAACGCCCTGCGCCGCATCCACGACCAGCAGCGCCCCTTCACAGGCAGCCAGACTGCGGGAAACCTCATAGGTAAAATCCACATGGCCCGGTGTGTCAATGAGGTTTAACTGATACATCTGCCCATCTTTGCCCTTGTAGTCAAGGCGCACCGTCTGGGCCTTAATCGTAATGCCCCTCTCACGCTCCAAATCCATGCTGTCGAGAACCTGCGCTTCCATCTCCCGCTGCGTCAGCGTGCCCGTATATTCAATCAACCGGTCCGCAATGGTCGATTTGCCATGGTCGATATGGGCGATAATCGAGAAATTGCGAATATGCTTGTTCTGCATTGTCATTATCCTTTCGAAAGTTCTATCCATATAAATGACATTATACCGCATCTTCCCCCTCTCCTGCAATAAATATACTTCCCTTTTCCAAAAAACTATTGCATTTTGAAAAAGGGCGTGCTAAAATAGCTAGGTAACGAATCATTTGAGGGGGGTGAACTACTTGCCGAATATTAAAGCATCTATTCTTAGTGTAAAATCTGACGCTAAGCGCCATGCGAAGAACGCTGCCGAGAAATCCCGTGTACGCACTGCTTCCCGTCGTGTTCTCGACGCTGTTGAGGCTGGAAACGTTGATGAAGCGAAATCCCTCCTCACGGCTGCTTGCAAGACCATTGACATGGCTGCTGCTAACCACGTGTTCCACAAGAACTGCGCAGCTCGCAAAAAGTCCCGTCTGGCTCGCAAGGTGAACGCACTCGCTAAATAAAAAACTTTCACAGAAAGTTTTTTGTTCTCAGATGAGATAAAAAAGAACCTGCTCGAAAGAGCAGGTTTTTTTGTTTGTCTATATTAATTTCATTCGTAATATTTTTCACTTTTGTAATGTATTATTTCGCTTTTTTTGCTATAATTGTCTTATACTTATCAATCAGGGGATGATTTTATGCACATTCGTCATAGCAAACTTTTAAGCCTTGTCAATCAGCACAACCGCATTGCGGTCACAGAACTGGCCAAAGCCTTGGATGTGTCCGAAGTTACCATTCGCAAGGATTTAAACATCTTAGAAAAGAAGGGGCTGCTGCGCCGTGAGCATGGTTTTGCCCGTCTGACCACCAGTGATGATATCGGCAATCATCTTTCCTTTAATTATGAAGCGAAACTGCGTATCGCCCGCCGTGCAGCAGAGAATATTCATAACGGCGAAACCATTATGATTGAATCCGGCAGTTGTTGCGCTTTGCTGGCGGAAGAACTGGCGGCTAACCGCCATGATGTGACCATCATCACCAATTCTGCCTTTATCGCCGACCATATCCGCAAACATCCCCATGTACGGGTGATTCTGTTAGGCGGCGAATATCAGAAGGAATCGCAAGTAATGGTTGGCCCCATGATTCGCACCTGTGTCCGGGATTTTTATGTAAGTAAGTTCTTCATCGGCATCGATGGTATTAATGATGCCGGCTTTATGTCCAATGATTTGATGCGTGCCGAAGCGGGGCGCTGCATGGCTGAGCGGGCAGAACAAACCATCGTCCTCACCGAATCTGCCAAGTTTAAAACCCACGGCACGGTAAAATTACTTCCCTATAGTAAAGTCGTTTCCCTGTACACGGATGACTTAGCTGACCACGAAACACTAAACAGGCTTCATGAACAGGGCATTCATGTATACCCTGTAAATGGCGAATAAAAAAACTCCCCGCGGGGAGTTTTTTTATTCTAAGTCGCGTTTGTTCATTTCTCTTAAAAGTTCAATAGCACCTCGGCCCATACCGGTTTCTCTGGCAGTATCCTCTACTGAATAACCACTTCTAAGCAGCGCACGCGCCTTGGCCGCATTAGGCGACATTGGCTTTTCCGGTTCCCTTGGCTGGCTTTTGCTCACCATTTTTTCTTCTGCATCTTCCGTTTCGTCCTCTTGCACAGCCAAAAATTCTCCCATTTCTTCCGGGCGGCGATTCATGGCTTCAGCCAAACCTGCCGCCTGTTGGGCATTGATGGCCGGGATATCATTCTCCGCTCGGTCTATAGAGTTTTGCAATACTGTGGCAAAATCCTGTGCGTCTATACGTTCCTGTACGGGAACTGCCGGCATTGCCTGCACCATATTCATCATGGGAGCAGGCTGTGGCGGCACCATAGACTGGCATGCTTTCAGTTCAGCAATGGTCTTTCTGGCTTCGGAAAGTTCCTGATTGAGCGAAGCCGAACGGTCTTCCAGTTCCTGAGCTATCCTCTTGTATTCATTTATCCCCGCCTCCATGCGCACATTGCGCTCATCAGCCTGCCGCAAAAGGCTTTCCAAATGCTGAATATGATTGCCCATACGTCCGATAACAGCATCTGCCGAGCGGGTAAGTTCGGCCTTGAGCTGCTCGGTTGATTCTCGCAGTTCTTCCGTGTCTATACCTTTCTGCCGCTGAGAGATATAACGCACCACCAGCACTAAAAGCGCGCCTGCAATAATAAGAAATCCTAATATTTCTGGAACCATAGACTAAAAATAACACCATCCTCAAAGATTTTCTGTTATGATTATACGCTATTTACAAGCTAATGTCTAATAGCTGTCCTCGCGAAGGATCGGTAGCCATCTTTACCACAGGCTGCTCATCGGATTCTTCCACGCTTGCCGCTCCACCGGCATTACGACGTTTGTCAGCATTTTTCCCTCTGTTGCGCTGACGCTCGGGGTCGTCTTTTATACGGCCATCTTCTAGCTTTTCCTTTTCCCTGACCTGCTTTTGTTTCAGCTGATCCTCTCGTTTCTGCTCTACGGCCTGATAGTCTGCCTGCAGAGCATTTGCTTGGTTAAGGTTATGTTGTACCTGACCGGCATCAGTGGCCCGGGGCACAATCATCTGCATACTCATCGGGCTGACATCCATGATTTTCCCTTCTTTCCCTACATTTTGCTGTAGTTAATACAAACCGAGGGCATCTAACGATGCCCTCCTGCAAGCCTTTAGTAAGTACCAATATTTACACGCTCATCCTTCACGCTCAACAGACAACGGCGGATGCTGGTCTGTACATTCATGATAACCGCATTGATAACGACACGGCATCCCGGGTAAACGATATCGGAAACACGAATCTTGCCATCCTTCATGCGCCCCATAGCTTCTTCCAAAGTCTGAATCTCTTTTTCAGCTCGTTTGATCTTCCCTGCCAGCGGAAACTGTGACCGCGTCAATGCATTAATTTGATCGATACGCTGCTGAGGCAGACGACTAACATCAATTTTCCCCAACGTGTTCAGCATCTGGGTAATTTGTTTTAATCGTGCCTTATCTTCCTTGCATTCCTTACAGAGTTCTGAATACTTCTGCTGTACAGTGGGGTCTACACCTACTGACATTTTGGTTACCACAGCGGCGGCATTGCCTGCAATCTTACACCGTATTTCTTCACCGGCAGCCACACTCCCGCCTGTGATAATCCCCTTACGTTCTTCTACGCATATCATATTTCCGGCCCGCACATTCGAGTGCAGAACGGAATCGGTAATCCGCACATCCCGGCCCGCCTCAATATTGGCATTTTCAGCAAAAAGTGCCTGCACATCCTCTACTGCTTTGACCAGACCACGGTTCTGCCCCGCAATCCCGCCTTTTATCACAATATTGCGTCCCTGCACATCAGCGCCATTCACCATCCCGCCAATTATGACATCCCCTGTGGCTTTAACAACAAACCCGGCTTCGACATTCCCTTTTATGGAAACACTGCCCACAAAATCAATATTGCCGGTGCCTGCGCCTACACTGGAGCGAATGTCCAAATGCGGGTCAATATCTATCTTCCGTGTGGAATCCACAATCTGACCGCTAATGGATGCATATAGTTCATTATCGTTACGGATTTCCGTATTTTTTCCCTGTGGTATGGGAATAGGACGACCTGTACGAGCCGGCACATCAAGACCAAAAACATTTTTGCCTGCGGTGCCTTCTGTTTGCGGAATCCGCACAGCCAGTAAATCACCTTTCTGCGCCAGAACAAACAGTCCCATATCCTTATAATCAGCCCTGTTATATTCGTCTATCTTGGGGCGATTCTTTACGGACAGGTCAAATTTCCGTTCAATTCTGGCGTTCTCGCCATGCTGCACCTGCTTGCCCTCAGCCGCTACAAAGGGCGTAAGTCTTGTGACTCCTTTTTCAATGGCTTCATCATTTATACCGAAGACAACACCTTTTTCATTCAATGCTGCTCTTACCTCATCTGCTGTAGGCAGTTTTGAGCCTTTGTTGGTGTCATAACGAACGGTAGCAATCATCTGATCACGGCTAATATCTACTATAATACCTGCCGTTTCCCCTTCATCAACTGTTTCTTCAGCTTCAGATTCATCTGCCGAGGCTGCGATTTCATGTTCCTCTTCCGGTACTATGTCCACAAACCCGTCAGCTAATCTGCGGGGCACTCCCGCAGCTTCCCGAATAATTTTTGACAGCTCAATAACATCATAATCGATAACACCGTTATCCTGTAAAGTCTGCCGCACATCAGAAAGCTCAAAAAGCATTTCCGTGCCATCACTGGGATAAACCGTCACGAAAACGCCATCCTGAAGGAATTCAAGCAGATAACCTGCGTCCTCTCCGCCGACTGCCGGGCGTAATGTCTGGTCATCCATGATACGTCCCCCTTAGGCTTAAATGATTTCTATACTAAGCTCGCCTTCATCCTGGCCAAATACCCGCGCATACGGAAAATCGCCTTCGTATGAAGCTGTGATATTCGCGCTTCGGATAAATTAAGGATTAAGCTGATTTCTTTCAAAGTCATTTCTTCATAGTAGTATAAAGCCACTACTTTTTTTTCCTTTTCCGGCAGCCGCTCAATGGCTCCTGCCAGAGTTTCCCTAAGTTCTTCTTTTTCCATACGGTCCGAAGGACCTGGCTCTCCGGTAATGGGTGAATCCGCCCGCAGATAATCATCGAGAGGTATGACGGTTGCCACACTTATCTGACTTTCCAAAGCCTGTAAATCCTTTAGCGACATCTCCAGTTCACTGGCTAATTCCTCATCAGTAGCAGAGCGTCCCAAGCGATTTTCCAATTCAAAGACCGCTTGTTCATATCGCCGAATACGCTGCCTGATAGCTACCGGCAGCCAGTCTTTTGACCGCAAATAATCCAACATAGCTCCACGTATACGAATTCCGGCATAAGTCTCAAATTTATTCTTGCGCTCAATGTCGTAACGGTCAATGGCATCCAGCAGACCAAAAAAGCCGCTGGACAGCAAATCATCCCTATCCACATGAGCTGGAAGACTAATGGCGAGCCGTCCGGCAACCAGCTTAATCAGAGGCAAATAATACTCTGCCAGCTGGTTGCGCAGCTCCACACTCTTGTTTGCAAAAAAACTTTGCCACAGGGAAGCGACATCTATCGCCGGCGCTTCATTTGCCATGTCCAAAGAATCCACTCAAGCGCCCTCCTCCCATCAACAATTAAAAATCAGTCATCATTCCGGCGTCTCCATATGCGTCAAATCTTTACTGTTTAGAGGTTCAAACTGTGCCGTATCGCCGGATTCAGCGTTTTCCGCTTCGCCTGCCTCCTTTTCCTTTGTCTCAACTTCGGCAGTTTCTTCGCCACCGGAGGCTAAAAGGTCTGCATTCTCCATTTCCGCCAAGGTTTCTTCATCCTTTGCTTCCACAAAAGCATCCATATCAAAGATATCCTTGGCGGCGAGAATTTTCTGCACGATGTAAACGAGCAAGCCTGCACATACAAAACCAACTATACTGCGAAAAAACACCGTTATGGCCCGCGCATCGCTTGATAGTCCCGTAATCACTATCACCGTGGCGGCAATAAAAGCGAAAACTGCTGCTACGTATAACTTAGCCAAAATATTTTCACCTGCAAATCCAGTCTAATAATTAAATTTCTTTTTCGCCTTTATCAATGGTCTTAACCTTGTATACGCCGGTATTCAAGTCGATAGATACCGTGCGGCCATAAGTACCACCAGTATCCTCGGCTACGATTTTAATGCCCTGGGCCTTTAGAATCTTCTTGGCTGCCTCCGCGTTACGGCTGCCGACACGCATGATATCGGTAGCATTCTGGAAGGCAAACATCTGCGCTCCGCCAGCGATTTTGGCGACCAGACGGGCTTTCACCGCCCCCAGTGCCAACACATCCTTGAGCATCAGCGGTAATCCTGTATCCGCAAATTTCGCCGGGTTATCCGTTGGGCGAGCCTGCGTGCTATCGGGAAGCATAATGTGTAAGAGTCCGCCGACTTTCGTCTGAGGGTCATACAGGGAAATCCCGATGCAGGATCCAAGACCATAGCTGATGATTGTTGACGGAGCAGAACCAACTTTATAGTCGGCCATACCGACTCTGATAAGATCTGCCATATCACTCAACTCCTACAGCTTTTATAATCGTCTCCAACGAACCCGGGTCAGGTACAAGGAAGAACTGGCCATTGATACCATCATCTTCCGAAAGGAACTCCGTTTCAATTACCAGTGCCTGATCCCCCATCTGTCCCAATTGAGCCAGAACCACATTCAAGAGTGCTCCCGCCATATCCATAGCCAGGGCGGGGATAGACGGCAACATGGTAATCTTCGTAAAGGTAAAGAAAGCATTGAGGTAAGCCCCCGAAAGGATATTGCCTATCTCCATCAATGCGGATTCATCCATAAAGTCAAGGCTGTTCGTCTGCCCGTGGGGCTTGCCCATCAGTGTATCAACAAGATAGAATGCTGATTTCTGTGGCAGCAGGAACAGGATATTGCTGGGTGCCTTGCCGTAAACGCGGAGGAAAATCCCTACTACGACAGCATCAGGACCACCCACTAAATCCGGTACCACTTCCAGTGGTACCAGTGCCACCTTAGGCACATTCATATCAATTCTCCGGTTGATGACCTGAGAAAGAGCCGTAGCCGAATTCCCTGCACCAACATTACCAATCTCGCGTAATGCATCCAGCTGATTGGCGGAAAGATTCAATTCTTCGGTCATATTCGACACCTCATTTTTTTATTTACTTCCCATCGCCAGTTGCACCAATAATTTCTTCCAGATTCAACATGATGATAAGTCTGCCGTCCACATTGCCAATACCATTGAGGAAACGTGAACCGCTGCGGTCATTGGTAGCCTTCTTGGTATCCACCGTCTTACTGCCAATGGTAAGAACTTCCGTCACCGCATCAACCAGCATTCCTACATGCAATTCATCAATGGTCACGGTGACAATGCGCGTATTCTCCGTATACGGAGTCTCTGCCAGACCTAACCGTTTCTTGAGGTCAATAACCGGCAGTACCGAGCCGCGCAGGTTGATAACACCTTTGATGAAGTCTGCGGCAAAGGGTACTCTGGTAATGTCCGTCATATTGCGGATTTCCTGTACATTCAGGATGCTGACACCATATTCCTCGTCACGCAGCTTAAACGCTACCACCTGCACTTCATCATTCTGTTTGTTTTCTTCGTTTGCCATGGTTACTGCCTCCTTACTGCTGCATCATCGTAGCCACATCGAGAATCAGGGCTACACGGCCATCGCCGAGAACCGTTGCGCCAGAGAACATCTTGAGACCCGTAAAGAGATTGCCCAAGGTCTTGATTACGATTTCCTGCTGGCCAATCAAGTTGTCAACTACGATACCAGCTTTGGCTTCGCCGGCATGTACAACTACCACAAAAATCTCATTGGGGTCTTTCACATGGGGAATCTGCAAGGTTTCTTCCATGCGGATGATGGGAATAATCTCACCACGCAGGACAATAACCTCACGATTGCGAACCGTCTTGATATCCGTAGGCTGAATATTGATCGTGCTGTCGATGGAGCCAAGCGGAATTGCATAGATTTCTTCCTGAACCTTGACCAGCATAGCCTGAATGATAGCCAACGTCAGCGGCAGTTTAATCTTGAATACGGAACCTTCGTCAATCTTGGTTTCTACATCTACATGCCCAGACAGAGACTCAATCTTGCTGCGTACAACGTCCATACCTACGCCACGACCGGAGATATCGGTAATCTTCTCAGCTGTGGAGAATCCGGGCAGGAATATCAGACGAACAGCATCTGCATCATCAAGTTTGTCGGCATCTTCCTGAGAAATCATGCCTTTTTCTACGGCTTTGGCACGAATCTTGTTGGCATCAATACCCTTACCATCATCCGTAACCATGATGACCACGTTATTGCCTTCATGGCGGGCGATAAGTCCTACTTCACCGGTACGCGGTTTGCCTTTGGCTTCACGCTCGTCCGGATGCTCAACGCCATGGTCAAGAGAGTTACGCAGAAGATGCATGATCGGGTCGCCGATTTCATCGATAACGGTACGGTCAAGTTCTGTTTCCTCACCCTCAATGGTCAGGTTTATCTCTTTATTCAGCTCTTTGGATACGTCACGCACCATGCGCGGGAAGCGGTTGAATACTGCACTTACCGGCACCATGCGGACCTTCATGACGATGTTCTGCAGGTCGGTAGTAACCCGATCCATCTGCTCTAAGGTTTCCGTAAGTTCTCCTAAACGGTGAGCCTGCCCTATCTGTTCCAGACGAACCTTATTGATAACCAACTCACCCATGAGATTCATCAGCGTATCCAGTTTATCGATATCTACACGTACCGACTGGCTCTGATGCCCCTTCTTAGGCGCAGCTGCGGCGGACTTGGCTGCGGGTTTTGCAGCAGGTTTTGGAGTAGCAGGTTTTGAAGCGGCTGGCGCAGGTGCTGCTGCAGCCGGTGCCGGGGCGGGAGCAGGTGCCGCTGCAGCCGGTTTATCCGGGTCTACGACTTCCACCACGATCTTTTCAATTTCGGAAATTGTCCCCAGTGCATCTTCTACTGCCTTTTTATCTGCACCAGTCACCATCAGAATATCAAAGCTGTGTTCGAATTTTTCCTGCTCCAAATCCTCTGCCGGAGGAACAGACTTTATGACGTCGCCCAACTCATCCAAGGCATTCATAACCATATAAGAACGTGCCGACTTCAAAAGACAGGTTTCCGCTAAAGTAACCTGAATATGAATGCCGATCATGCCGCCGTCTTTAGCCTGCCGGAGCATGTCCTTATCGGTATCACTAAGCTCTATGCCAGCCACTGCTGCTGGAGCGTCTGCGGCAGG
>ERZ842401.7785-NODE-7785-length-10816-cov-7.453118_pt1 | contig 10816 bp, 14 predicted proteins | sample MGYA00521270_ERZ842401 | MGnify/ENA primary metagenome ERZ842401 (study PRJEB31892, sample SAMEA3878208) | bioreactor metagenome | biome: Moose rumen | place: Sweden | collected 2011-10 | study: EMG produced TPA metagenomics assembly of the PRJEB12797 data set... | reverse complement strand
TCGCTGTACGTGTCTGGACAGGCAAATATTCTGTTGATACTGCGACCACCCCGTCCGGCAAGACATTCAGACTGATAAACCTCCCCTTTTATTATGTAGGACAACTATATAACATATTATCAAAGATTATATAACAGGAGGATTTTTCACGGCCAAAAATCACTTGGGGAAATCTTAATTTGGAGGGGACATATTCTTATGCACCAGAAGGTATGTTCATAAATACTCCCAGTCCGTTTATTGCAACCACGAACATAGCGATTCTTCATATTCTTAACTCAACCATAGCGGATTATTACATTCGCTCGCTTGGTGTAACACGCAATGGCGGTTACTTCGAGTACAAACCAATGTTTGTTGAAAAACTTCCTGTTCCTCAAACAGGATTAGACAAGCTAATGTCATATCCAACACAGCCTTCCCAAAAGCAAGAGCAAGAGATGACATCAACTCTATGGATTATCACAACAAGAGATTGATTATTTGGAAAATAGAGAGTTTTAAGGACTCTCTATTTCACGAATTTCTTCATTTGTAATCCCATATAGTTTGTAAATATGTTCGTCCACATTCTTCGTATCTAAACTGAAAGTTTTAGGTGGTTTGATTACGGGAAGCTTTACAAGTGCATGTTTGTTATACTGATAGCCATGTTCTCCCAACTCTACGCTTGCAAAGATTCTTTTGTAGGCAAACTCAAATAAACGACTTGATAGCGTGTGTTGTAAACACTCTGCATCTTCAGCTATCAGCATGAAACAAGTCTTGTCGATATAAAGCCCTTTATTGTCATAGGCAAAATATGCTCCTTGGTTGTTTCCGGGTACATTACTTTTGGCCGTGAAAAATCCTCCCAATAGCTGATGCTATCATGGGTCTCAAACCACTTGTTATTAGTTTTTTTACGGGCTTTTACCTTCTCTCCATTGACATTATGTGTTTTGCCTGTTTGCTCCAATCTTTTCATACCAAAAGACAACAGGTATTCTTTGACAGCAGGGTATTCTTCAATATCGTAATGTCCTGAAGGAAAGGCCGTTATGAGATAAAGATTAGCCCACTCGTAACCATAACGTTTAATATCCCTACACGAAGAAACGGTTGATTATTACACTATGGCGAATCGAATTAACCCGTTTTAACAATCCGTTGTCCGTTTTTTTTCGTAACTTTGCACTATGGACGACATCATTATCGAAAGCACCCTCGCCACTGTTGCCGACGCCCGTTTTGCCGGCTATCTGTGCCACGCCTACTGCGGCCACGGGCACTGCACTTTCGGCTATCGCGACAAGCACTACCTGTTCCAAGCCGGCGACTGCCTTATAGCCACCCGCTGCGACATCATTGCCGACGTGCGCCAAAGCTCCGACTTTGCGGTGGACGTCATATACGTAACCCAAGAGTTTATCGGACTTTCCACCCCTCACAGCAACTACGGTATGCGCGGACACCTGTCGCTGTTCGAAAATCCCATAATGCGCCTCACGCCCGACATGCAGAAAGTGTGCGCCCTCAATTTCGACTACATCAAACAGCGCCACGCCCTTACCAACCACCATTTCCACCGCGAGGCTATGATAAACGCCATCCAGTGCATGATTATCGACTTTTTCGACTTCCATGCCGAGCTCTACGGCAACAACAAGGTCAGCAACCACTATGCCCAGATAATGGACGGTTTTCTGAACCTTCTCGAAAACGGCGATTACATCACACACCGCGACATCGGCTACTACGCCGACAAACTGTGCATCACACCCAAGTACCTGTCTGAGGTGGCCAAGCAGGTGAGCGGATTTTCGGCCAACTACTGGATAACACGCTACACCGCCCTCGAAATAAGCCGTCAGCTGCGCGACAAAAGCCTCACCCTCACCGAGATAAGCGACCGTTTCGGATTTTCGTCGCTCTCGCATTTCAACCGCTACGTGCAGAAACACCTCAGCGCCAAGCCCAGCGAGTTCAGGGAATAATGGCACGGCATGGCAATATCACGCCGCAAATTGCGTTGTTTCAGCAATCAATATACATTAAAACATGATACTCTACTTTTCCGGAACGGGCAACAGTTTGGCCATAAGCCGCCAGATAGCCGAAAAATTGGGCGACACCGCAATGCTCATGTCCGAGGCCACCAATTGCGACCTGAAGGACGAAAAACGCGTGGGACTGGTGTTTCCCTGCTATTGGTTCAACGTGCCACAAGCCGTGCTCGACCTTGTGCCGAAACTCGACATTCCGCCATCGGCCTACGTCTTTGCTGTAATACCCTGCGGCGCACAGGCCGGCAACGCCATCTGGACGGTGCGCCGACTGCTTGCCGCCAAAGGTGTGGAACTGGCCTACAGCCACAAGATACGTGTGCCCGACAACAGCGCCGTGGGCTTTGGCCGAAACCCCAACCTGCAGGTGTGGAAATTCCAACGCTACGCCTCACGCTTGGAGCGGATTATCAACGACATAGCACACGGTTTACACCGCCGCCACTACGCTTGGTGGGGCGTGCCGGGAGCCATCTGCGCCATGCCCTCGGTGCAACGGCGCACACTGCCAATGCTCACTCCCGCCGTAAATGCCGGGCTGTGTGTGGGTTGCGGCGTCTGCGCTCAGGTGTGTCCGCAGGGCAACATCTCCCTAACCAACCGCAAGGCCCTTTGCGGCGAACACTGCACTCAATGCCTTGCCTGCGTACATTTCTGTCCGCAGCAGGCGGTGCAGCTCAACGGCAAAGCCACACCCAAGGAACATCAGTACCACCACCCCATGGTATCGGTAAAAGACCTCGTTCAACGCAATTTTTCTGATTGAATCGTAAATCTGTTCCCTCGTATCTAATCAACCATAGGGCGGCAACCATATTTGGCAACACGCTGCATGCCAACTTGTGCCGATTTTCGAATTCACGCCAGCCACTCTCCAACTCCACTAATACGTTGAAGCCCCACTGCTTGTCAGAAGCCATTGCCCACCGTGTTTTTCGAGGGTGAACAGCAGCTGCGGCCGCCATGTGTTGTGTCCTCCGCCAAACACAGCGACCGTAACGCGGCTCCGGCCCGCAAAGGTGGCAGTATTGCAGTCGATGCGGATGTCGATACTGTCTTCGATAACGGAAAAGTAGTTCAACGTGCCGTCTGCAATGACCCTGATGTACTCCTGCCTGCTCTGCCGTATCCCCGTCATGTGCACAACCCCAAAATTGTCGGCGTGGATACGGCTCAGCGCGGAGGTGTCCTTGTCAATCATGGCCCGATACATCTGCCGTTTTCTATCGCTTGTCGGTCGGTGGTCTGTGCTTGTGTGATCATTGTCGTTATAGCCAATAGAAACGAGGTGAGCAGTCTCTTCATTGCAGTTGCGATACTCCGTTTGTCGGAACGACAGCCTTTTTATCAACCTTCCTCCGGTATTTGCTTGATAAATTTGGCTGGATTGCCCCCCCCCAACGATGGTGTTCGGGGCCTCATCTTTGGTTACTACCGCTCCGGCGGCCACCACGACATTTTCGCCAACAGCAACTCATGCCAGGATGGTGGCTCCGGTCCCAATCCGCACATTTTTGCCTATGTGCACAGGCTTGCAGGTAAATATCTGACGGTCGTGCAGGTCGTGGTTGTTGCTTATCAGCTGCGCGTTGGCGGCAATCATGGCGCCGTAGCCGATGGTTATCCCTCCACGACTCATCATCAGGCATTTGTTCATTATCATCACGTTTCGGCCAATCGCCACTCGGTCGAAACAAACGCCTGCAAGTCAGGGCATCACTTGCGAATTGTCGCCGAGGTTGTCGCCGAAAAGCTCTTCACCAAAGCGTTGTACTCGTCGGTGTAGGGCATGGTTCAGTTTGAAAAGCACTTGTGCCTGACGTACGGCCTCGGCATGTTCTTCAGGTGTGGTTTTTCGCGGGTCAACTAAAAAGGGTTACATTTTTGTTTTTCGATTTATAAGTTACACGATTATAACAAATTACAATGCCCCGACAATATCGTGGGCTTTGTATGGTTCTTCGATATACGCCATGTCGTCGGCGCTGAGCCTGAGGTCCGTGGCACGCACGGCATCGTTGAAATGCTGCACTTTGGTGGCACCAACAATAGGCGCTGCCACACAGCGCTGAAGTAGCCACGCCAAAGCCACCTCGGTCATAGTAACTCCAAGCTGTCGGGCAACTTCGGCCACACGCGCAACAATCTGCATGTCGTTGTCCTTGGCGTGGTCGTATTTGCCACGCATGGTCTTGTCGGTGTCGCTACGCATGGAGCCGCTGTCCCACTGCGGGCGCGACAGATGTCCGCTTGCCAACGGCGAATAAGGTATCAGCGACACTCCGTACTGGCGTGCCACAGGGATAAGCTCGCGCTCGTCCTCGCGATACAGCAGGTTGTAGTGGTTTTGCAGGGTGGAGAACTTGGTCCAGCCGTTCTGTTCGGCGCAAATCTGCATGTTGTGGAACTGGTATCCGTACATTGCCGAAGCACCGATGGCCCTCACTTTGCCGCTCTTCACCAGCTCGTGCAGAGCCTGCATGGTCTCTGCGATGGGAGTGTCGTAATCGTAGCGGTGTATCTGATAAAGGTCCAGATAGTCGGTGCCCAGACGTTGCAGTGTGCCGTCAATCTCGCGACGAATGGCGGTGGCGGAGAGCTTGCCTTCGTTGAAATAAACCTTGGACGCTATCACCACCTTGTTTCGTGCCACGCCGAGGTCTTTCAATGCTTTGCCCAAAAACTCCTCGCTGGTGCCGTGCGAATACACATTGGCGGTGTCGAAGAAATTGATCCCCAAGTCAATAGCACATTTCACCATGGCCGTGGTGTCGTCCTGTCCAAGGGTCCAAAGAAGGAAATCGTCCGAAGGTTTTCCGTACGACATACAGCCCACGCATATGCGGCTTACGCTGATGCCGGTGTTGCCTAATTCAGTATATTTCATAGTGTCTGTTATGTTAGAAGGTGATTATTTCAAACTGTCAATCCATTTTTCCACTTTGGCTTTGCCGGAGCGCACCTCGTGTCCGTATATGCTGAATCCTTTCAGCACCGAGGCTTTGGGGAAGGCTTTCTTCACATCGCTCACGCACGATGCCAGCCCGCTGCCCTCGTGGGTGGTGAAAGGCACCACCGTTTTGCCATCGAGGTTTATGTCCTTGAACAGTGTGAACATCACTTGCGGGTAGGTGCCCCACCATACGGGACCGCCTATAAACACTGTGTCGTAGCCACTAAGGTCGGGAGCCTTGCCCTCGTAAGGAGGCAGCTCGCCGCGGTTGGCCTCTTCCTTGGCAAGGTTTATAAGCGGGGTGTAGGCCATGCCGTCGTATTTGTGGGTAACAATTTCGAACTGTGCGGCGCCGGTGCGCTCGCTGATGTAGTCGGCCACTATCTTGGTGTTGCCAACTTCGATGTTTCCGACGCTGTAGTTGTCGCCAGCATGGGAGAAGAAAATTACGATAGATTTGCTCATTTTATTGGTTTTTAAATGTTTAACATTTTGTTGATTTGCTCGGCTGGAAGATTCCGTCTTGCCTTTGTTTTGCCCGTTGCAGCCAACAGTCGCAAGTAACGCCATGACTGCCAATAATATACGTTTCATATTCAATATGTTTTTTGATACTGCAAAATTACGACAATGCTTTGGAAAGGCATTTGCCTAAATTGCGGTTTTTTTTTCAAAAAATGGAGAAAACGCCGGTCGATGGGTATACAACAGGCTTATTTGTCCCGCAACAGAGGTAGTTCGGTGGTGCCGAAAATGCAGTGTGGAGCGTGAAAAAACGGGTACGTAGTGCTATGTCGGCCTGCCGTTTCATGCGTCATCGCTCCAATTTCATCACCCTCACGGGGCGGTCGGCACCCACCTCCATATCGGGACACAGCACCTCTTGAGCAGTGGGCACAAAACCGCACTTCTCCATCACTCGTCCCAAGGCGGGATTGTTGGAAAAAAAACGCCCCATAAGGCTGTAAACCCCTTTTCGTCGAAACAATGGCGCCCCACCATGCGCATGGCCTCGGTGCAGATGCCTTTTCCCCAATAGGGACGGGAAATCCAGTAGCCCACCTCACAATGCTCGTTGGCAAGACTCAGGTTGGAGTGCTCCGCCGTGAGGCACTTCACGCAGCCTATAGCCTCGCCTGTGGACATGAGCTCCAGCGCCCACATGGTGTCGCCACCAAATACGGTGCGTATCACAGCCAAGCTCTCCACCACACTTTTGTGCTGCGGCCAGCCGGCGCGGGGACGCACCTCGGAGCCGATGGCGTACCGGAAAAGTGTCAGGCGCCGGTATCGCGCCACGGGCATAGCAGCAGCCGTTCTGTCAACATCATAGTTTTCTCTCCTTTCGCTTAGTGATGCCCAGCACGCGCCAACGCGCCACGGGAATGCGTCGCAAAACCTCGTACAAGCACGGCGGAAGCACAAAAACAGCCACCGTCAGAACGAGACACATGGCCACCGGCGGCAGTTGGGTGTAATCTTTCATCATGTAGCCGTTACCGGCGACGCCTCGTGCGCCGCGGTAATGCAGAAAACACTCGGCGAAAAGCTGTGAAAAAAGCACTGAAAAGCTCTGTTTTTGCTACGCTATCCGCAACAAATTCCTCCCTTTTTGCAAACTGAACATTACAATAATATTACATTTATTTGTTGAATTTAGGATTAAAAGACCTCCTCCAGTTCCCCTTTTTCGGAGTCGATGATAAAACCGCGCACCACCACATCGGCAGGCACAAGGGGGTGAGTTTTAATTGTTTCCACGGTTTTGCGCACCGATTCGTGGGTGTCCTTAAATCCTTCGAGCCAATGACTTAGGTCGATGCCGCATTTTCGTATAGTGTCGAGGGTTTGGTCGGTGATGCCGCGGGCTATCATCTGGTGGTGGAAATGGTCGTAGCTCATGTGGCAGGCACCGCAGTGCGAGTGCGCAACAACCATAATCTCCTGTACTCCAAGCTCGTAGATAGCCACAATAAGGCTTCGTATGGCCGAGTCGAAGGCGGAAATCACCAATCCTCCGGCGTTTTTGATAATCTTGGCATCGCCGTTTTTAAGTCCCAGCGCGGCGGGCAGCAGCTCCGTAAGGCGGGTGTCCATGCACGAAAGCACGGCCAACTTTTTGTCCGGATACTTGTCGGTAACATATTTTTCGTACCCTTTTTGAGCCACAAAGGTTTTGTTGAATTCTAATATTTGGTCTATCATTTTGAAATAGTTTTTTTTTGCGGTACGCTGAAATTCAGGTGATTAAGACTTTAGTTTCCCTTTCAACATTCTGTTTATCACGCATTTAACCGCAGGTTTGTAGTAACTTTGATCCATGATAAGTAGTGTGCGGGAAAGCTCTTGGCCGAGTTCTGGGTAGAAAGCGCACATACGGTGTGCCAGTTTCATGCACACGGCCTGCACCCCCGGCGGCTCATCGAGCTGCGCCATGTGCTGAAGGCAGAAGTCGAGAAAATCGGTGCGAAGCTGCTCTTTGTCGAGCTGGAGCCGCTCCACAATGTTCAGCGACAGCCGCCGCACTGAACTATGCTCTGTGGCAATGCTCTGGTCGATTAACTGGTCGAGCAAGGGTTGCAGCTGCCGAAACTCATCAGCATTGGCTTTGGTAAGTATCCACAAGGCATTGCGCGCCACCATGGGGTCGGGAGAAAAAGCAAAATCGCGGGCAAAATCGACAAAAGCATTGCACTGCCTTATCTGGCGGCAAACGGCTTGGGCGCCAAGTTCGCCACGCACATCAGCTATCTGCTGCTTGTCAAAGTTTTTCATTGGCGTGGCAGTGTAAACATTTGTTTTGTTCTCTTGATTTTGCTTGACGTAACAAAAAACTGAAAAAACAGGATTTTAGTATGCCGAAGTGGAAAAGGGTGCCGAAGTTTTTTTTCTACGGTTATGGCAATAATTTCCCGCAAGGGGGCGTTATAATTACAAAAATTGAGTATATTTAAAAATTGAGTATAATTAAAAAATTGAGAAGGATATGAAAATTTCGGTAAACGACAAACAGATGATTGTGCCCGACGCCTGTACTGTAAGCGTTTTGTGCGGCATTATGAACCTCACGGATAGCGACGGCGCCGCCATTGCCGTGGGTATGGATGTGCTTGCTCCCGCCGACTACCCTACCCGCCAGTTGCGCGAGGGCGACAAAGTTACCATAATTCGCGCCACATGCGGAGGATAGGCATAACGCCCGAACAGCCGGCATTCCGCGAGCAGGAACGCATTGCCGCATGGCTTCGTAACGGCGAGGTGGAGTTTTTCCACATTCGCAAGCCGCAATTTACTGAACAGCAGATGCGGGAGTACCTTTCGGCCTTTGCAACCGACATACGCCACAGGCTTACGCTGCACGACCACCACCGCTTGTCTCTGGAGATGGGCATAGGCGGCATACATCTGAATAGTCGCAATGCAGTTGTGGCAAAGGGTTTGGAGTGCAAACGCATATCCGCCTCGTGCCACAGCGTGGAGGAATTTGTGCGTAGGAGCGGACAGTGCGCCTATTGTTTTCTTTCACCCATTTTCGACTCGGTGAGCAAGGCCGGCTACCGTTCGGCATTTTCGCCGCCGGAGCTGAAAAAGGCTTTCGCCGAAGGGATGCTCAACGAAAAAGCCGTGGCTCTGGGCGGAGTAACGAACAACAAAATTGCTGAGCTACAGGGCATTGGATTTTCGGCCTGCGCCTCGGTGGGCGAACTGTGGGCGTTGCCAAAGGCCATGTTCATCACCCATCACAACGAGCGTTTCGGATATCTTGAATCGGCATTGCACGCCTTGGAGTGCGGCCTGCGTTTTGTGCAGTTGCGCATGAAAGAGGCTTCGGACGAGGATGTGGTGGCCATAGCCACGAAACTGCGTCCCGCCTGCGACAGGCATGCAGCCCTGCTTACCGTGGACGACCGCATACACCTGTTGCAAACAGGCCTGTTCGACGGGGTTCATGTGGGCAAAAACGACATGCCTGTGGCTGAGGCCAAAAACATTACTGGCAGCCGTTTTCTGCTTGGCGCCACCTGCAACACCACCCGCGACGCCATTTCGGCCATAGCCGCCGGCGCCGACTACCTTGGCGTGGGACCCTTCCGCTTTACCGAAACCAAGAAAAAACTTGCCCCCGTGCTGGGGTTGCAGGGCTATAGCGATATTTTGCAAACTCTTGACAAACAGCACTATGACACACCTTTATACGCCATTGGCGGAATAACGCCTGCCGACCTGCAGCAACTGAAAGACGCTGGAGTGTACGGCGTGGCGCTGTCGGGCATGCTGCTCGGCAACGGCCCGGATAGTGCCGGTGAGGAACTGCTCAGGGTGTTCGGCTGAAGAAAGTACGCGGTTTTTGCGCATCCCAGAAAAGTTTTTCACTCTGCTAAACGCTGAAATGACTGTCATACGAGGGACTCTTAGTTTTGTAGGATTGCACCCACATCATCTATTATTTTACAGATAATCCCACTAACATAATAGAAGTGCTTTAATACGAAAGCCCTGCAAAGCATGGACCTTACCACAGGCGAAACGCGCCAAGGTTTTGTGGGCCAACGGTTTATGGACTGTCGGGCACATCGGCGCAGCCAGTCGCCCATTGCCCGAAAAGGGATTTGACAAAGCGACACTAACAGCGGACTCCGCCTCTGACACACCATCACACAATATTTTCAACCCTCAGGCGTTTAAAACAGGTATTCAAACTTACAATCAACAAACAAGAACAAACAAAAACATTATGACCGATTTACTGATTCTTTTGGTTGTGTCGCTCGCGGTTTCGGCTGTGGGCTGGAAGTATTTCATCTATTTCTTCAGTCTTGGCTACGGCTATGGCGTAACGGCCCTTTCGGTGGCCATGCTTATGATGTACCGTGGTGCCGTAACGTGGCCCACGCTTACGCTGTGCGTGCTGCTGATGATGTTCGGCTGCAGGCTGGGCACCTACTTGATTTTGCGCGAACGCAAGGCCGCTGCTTATCGCAAAATACTGTACGACCCTTCGTTGCAACAGAAAAAGCCTGTGGGCGTGGTGCTTAGCGTGTGGCTATTCTGTGCCATACTGTACGTGGCTCAGGTCAGTCCCGTGGCGTTCCGCCTGATGAACACCGCCAACGGCACTCCGGTTTGCGACCTCTGGGCGTGGATTGGCGCCGCCGTGGCTCTTTGCGGAATACTGCTCGAATCTTTCGCCGACAGGCAGAAATCCGCCGCCAAACAGCGCAACCCCAAACGCTTTGTCGATACCGGGCTGTACCGTATCGTGCGCTGTCCCAACTACTTGGGAGAGGTGATAATCTGGACGGGCATTCTCCTGAGCGGCATCGGCGCAAGCCTGCTGTGGTGGCAATGGCTCATCGCCGTCGTCGGATATTTGGGCATCGTTTACGTGATGTTCAGCGGCGCACGCAGGCTCGAACTGCGGCAAAACGAGGTTTACGGCAACGACCCCGAATATCAGGCCTACGTGAAAAAGACCCCCATACTCATCCCCTTCGTGCCCATCTATTCCGTAGTGCGTTACAAGTGGCTGCAAGCTTGACAGATACGTATTTTTCCACCTCTTTCGGGAAACGCTGGGACAGATAATGATGGCTTTAACCATTTAACTGAAAAACAGGCGTTTACGCCTAACAAGGAGATAGAAAGACTTCGTCAAGCCATACAATCGGCCGACGCCGTGGTAGTTGGCGCCGGAGCGGGACTTTCCACCTCGGCGGGATTTAACTACGCCGGCGAGCGCTTCCAACGCAATTTTGCCGATTTTCCTAAATTCCGCAAGTTAAAAAAAATGAACATGCTGGCAGAAAAACAGTGGAGA
>ERZ842401.7784-NODE-7784-length-10818-cov-3.378612_pt1 | contig 10818 bp, 8 predicted proteins | sample MGYA00521270_ERZ842401 | MGnify/ENA primary metagenome ERZ842401 (study PRJEB31892, sample SAMEA3878208) | bioreactor metagenome | biome: Moose rumen | place: Sweden | collected 2011-10 | study: EMG produced TPA metagenomics assembly of the PRJEB12797 data set... | reverse complement strand
CGGCATCAGTATCAGTGTCTGCATCGGTGTCGGCATCAGTATCAGTGTCTGCATCGGTGTCGGCATCAGTATCAGTGTCTGCATCTCCCTCGTCGGGGAACAAACTGTTGATAATGTTGAGTTCGGTATTGCGCGCATTTTTTATGGTGATTGAGCCTGATCCGACCGATACGATTACATCATTGTCCGAGATCAAAGTTGAACAGGTCGCTTGATCGGTGAGCTTGATCGTCGAAGTAGAATCGTAACCGTAAATTGTATCGTTGCCATCGCCTTCGGCATATAGGAACAAAAGATTTTCTCCTCCGTTACCGCTATGTTTACAATTGGAGATGTAATCATTTCCTTTACCGCCACTTATCGTGACTGATTTTCCATAATTCCTGATTGTGTCATCACCCGCGCCGCCATCGATTGAAACATTACTTCCACAATCATAATATCCGCTAAAAATATAATCATTGCCTGCCCCACCGGAGATTGTAGAGTTATTGCTTCGATTATCAATGTAGTCGTTGCCCGAACCGAGATTTATATAAGCACTACTGCTATGCGACCAACTGTTTATAGAATCATCGCCTTCGCCGCCGTCGATTGACGCGTTTGCGCCGCTGTTTGTGATAGTGTCGTTTCCAAGTCCGCCGTTGATTGTCACGTTTTTACTGCTGTTGTCAAGGTAATCATTTTTATCGGTGCCTTCTACAAGAGTATCGCTTGCACGATTATGAACCACATTAACCGAAGTTACTTCGTTAGGCGAAGATACGATATTAAGTGTTCCATTTTTAGAGTCTTTAATCGTAACAGAGCCAACCGTTGAGTTGTCTTTAATAACATTGACGAGGACATCGTTTCCGTTTGCTACAGTTGACCATGTAAAACCTTCGAGGACGAGGTTGTCCAAGACGTTAAAATTCTCGATCGTGTCATTGCCTGAAGTATAAACGTAAACAAGACCGAGTCCTTCATTGCGAACGTAATCGTTACCCGTGCCGCCTTCAATTGTAATATTCTTCGCGTCTCTGTAGCTTAAAATATAATCGTCGCCTTCGCCCGCGTTAATTGAAACGTTTTCACCGTTGCTGTAAATTCCATCGTCACCTTCGCCGGCATCAATTATTCCGTCGTTCAGTTGAATATAACCCATCGCACTCCCAAAAGTGTCACCATCATGGAAATAAACGCCATGGTAAATTGAATCGCTCCCGGCACCGCTTTTAATTGTTGAGTGGCTGGCAGTTGAGAGCTTAATATCGTCATTGCCGTCGCCGCTGTCGATTATGGAGTAATCACTCCAACTGGAAATGGAATCGTCGCCCGCGCCGCTGTTGATATTTGAATTGTTGCCACTGCTGTAGATGGTATCATTGCCGGAACCTGCATCGATTTTAACGTTTTTTATACCGGAGTGACCGCTGTCAACAATTCGATTATTACCATTACCCGCATCAATTGTGACTGAGTCGCCGTTGTCGTTGATAATGGTATCATCACCATCGCCGCTTGCAATTAACACCTTGTTGCTGTAGTAATTATAAATGGAATCATTTCCTGCGCCGCTGTTGATATTTGAATTGCTACCACTACTGTAGATGGTGTTATTGCCATTGCCGACGTTTATGGTAGATTGGTAGCCGGAACTTCTGATGTTGTTATTACCCTTGCCCGCGTTTATCAGGACATTTGAGCCTGAATTAATTACCTTGTCATCTCCGTCGTAGCCGTTTATTGTTACGTTGGAATCGCTGTTGCTTATAAAGTCGTTGCCGTCCGTGCCGTCGGAAGGAGACGGATTATAAATCATGCCGTTTACGTTGACAGTCAAGACGCCGACAATTCTTATCGAGCCGGAACTTGTTTTCAAGATGAGATCACCGTCGGCATCAAGCGTTTCGGTTATCTCACTGCCCGCCAAACTTATCATGTCCATTGCGGGATTGTAACCGACGATGGTATCATTGCCGTCGCCGCTCGTAAATTTTATCGTAGTTTCTTGGGACTTTTCGTCTGTTTTGATTGAATCGTCACCTGCTCCGCCGTTGACTTTAACGTAACTGCTTTGTTCAATGACAATGGTATCATTACCCGCACCTGCATTAATATCCGTTCTATGTGCATAAGTGTTATTCTCAATCAAATCGTCGCCGTCGCCCGTGTCGAGCTTAACAAACATGCTGTATCTGTTGATGACGGTATCATTGCCTTCACCGCTGTTAATGGTCGCCCCACTGCCGCAGTTATCTATGGAATCGTTACCCGCGCCGCCGGAGATAGAAACGCCACCGTCACCGACTTGGTTATAGATAGTGTCATCACCTTCGCCACCGGACATCGTGACTGTTGAAGTCCAATTGTTATGAAGGCAGTCATTTCCTGTGCCACCCAGAATTGTGGTTCGCGATCCCGTATTTTCAATGATGTCGTTGCCTGCTCCTGCGTTAATCGAAACACTCGTGCCACTGTTGATCAGTGAATCGGCTTCGCTTGTCCCCGAAATGATGACGTCGGATTTGTCATTGCTAATTTCGACCATAAAATCGTCTTCTTTTTAAAAGCCATTTAGCACAGTTCGTTTTTTTTTTTCGATTATAGGGCAGAAAAACTTAAATAAAAAACGAAAAAATCTCCGAGCCTGAGCTCGAGGATTGTTTTTGTATTGAAAAAAAGTTGCGTATAACATCGGCTCCGATCATGCCGTGTCAATGCTCACCAATGATATTTCTCGCCGCGAATGATTTTGAATGCGCGATAAATCTGCTCGATCAAAATCACGCGCGTCATTTGATGCGTGAATGTCATGCGCGATAAAGACAAGCGAAAATCGGCAGCCGCTCGGAGCTTTTCGCTCACTCCGAACGCACCGCCGATTACGAATGTCCATTGACTTTTGCCTTCGAGCATCAAGCTCTCGAGTTTCGTCGCGAATTGTTCCGACGACATTTCGACGCCGCCGACATCGAGCAGACACATCCAACTGTCTTTCGGAATGCTCGACAGGAGTTTGTCGCCTTCATCGTCGATCGAGCGTTGCTCGGGGATTTCTCTGATCTCGACCGTCGCGAACGGCTTCAATCGCTTGACGTACTCGGTAACCGCATCCTGCAGGTATTTTTCCTTCAACCGCCCGATCGCCGATATGTTGATCTTCATGCCGAGCGCGGCTCGCTGATATAACTTCGATTTGGCAAAGACTGCCAATTGATGTCGTTTGCGGCAACGAGATATTTTGTCGAGTGAGCCGCCGCAATTCCCGCCGCCTCGCCGATGCTCATGCACGTCAATTGAATGCGCATCGACGCCTGCAGAATGAAACTCGCGCTGATGCATCTGCCGGTTACGATCAAATTGCCGATCTCGTTCGTGATCAATGCGCGATACGGAATTTCATAAAAACCTCCGCGCGGAAGTTTTTCGCTGATTTTTTCGCCGTGCGCATCGATGAACCATGCCGTTCGAGCGACCGCGTCGGGAAATCGACTCTGATTGTGGTAATCGTCCTCGACGAGATAATACTTGCCGCGAATGCGCCACGACTCGCGCGCGCCGAGCATCACTGCCTCGCGAGCGATATACGCGTTCTCGAAGCCCGGCAGGTGTTTGATCAAGTAATTGCCGATATTGCGAAGCATGCGCCGCCCGTACGTCACCGCGCGGCTGTATTCGATCGGATCGGTCGAGCGGAATTTGATCGGAATTTCGGGGCAGTTCATCGACATGGTGCCGTTCTTGCCGATAATCGTATACGCCTGCATGTACTCGGCTTCTTCCTGCGTGATCTCGCCGCTCTCGACGCCGCGCGCCATGAAGTCTTCGAGTTTGTATCGCTGAACACGGTGCATTGCCTCGGCGATCTCAAAATGCGGCAACGTACTCTTACACCAATCCTCTTTCAGCGTGTTGACGACATACTTCTGCAATTTCTTCAGATCGATGCCGCCCATCTCGAAGCGAAAACTCATCGGCTGATTATTACCCGTCTTTTCATAACCGCGTTCGGCGGGAACTCCGACAGTTCTCGCGAGATACGCATCGCCCGTCGAGTCGATGAAGACCTTCGCCTTGACGGCGGCAAGCCCCGCAATCGTCTGCACGATGCATGTCGTGATCTTCGAGCCGATTTTGAGCGCGTCGACGAGCACGGCATTGTAAAGAATTTCAACGCCGACTTCGGCGCAAAGCTCGTCGTAAATCGACGCGAGCACTTCCGGATTCGTCCAAACCTGCCCCGTGACTTTGTCGTCGTAATCAATGCCGTTGTCGATAAGCCGTTGCTTGATGAGCTTGACATACGGCGTATCGCTGTTGGGAGCAAACGTCTGCATGCAAGGAATGACATCGCCGAGCACCGCCAGCCCGCCGAGTGCAATCCCGCGCTCGATCAGAACCGTCGAAACACCGTTCCGCGCGGCATTGACGGCGGCGGCAACTCCCGAAGGACCTCCGCCGCAAACACAAACATCGACGTCAAAAAGCACGGGAATTTCGCGTCCGGCGTAATTGACGGCAGAAGCGGCTTCGGCTTTCGACGGCTTGAGCTGCTCGCCGACCATCAGACCTGCCGCAGCTGCGCCCGCGAGTTTAAAAAAATCTCTGCGCGAGATCGGAAGTAACATTCTTTGTTTTCCTCTCATTCTCAATTACGAATTATGCATTACGCATTACGCATTACGCATTATTAATTGCATTTCATCTTGCGTCATTGATGACTTGCGGCATTTCCTGCAATTCAATGTCGATTTCAGTCTCGACGCCGTCGCGCTCGTATTTGAGTTTGACTTTATCGCCGACTTTATGCGCCGCCACTTCATTGCGAACATCACTGACCGAGTTCACTTCTTTGCCGTTGATCGACAAGATCACATCGCCGCGCTGAAGTCCCGCAATGCCGGCCGGTGCATCGAGCGCAACTTGGAAAATATAAACGCCGCGATCGATCGTCAATTGATAGCCGTAACGAGCCGCCGTCGGCTTGTCGAAAATCGTCACGCCGAGATAAGGACGCGCGACATAACCCTTCGCCATCAGCTCATCGACAATTGCCTGCACGGTATTGATCGGAATTGCAAAGCCCATGCCTTCGACGCCGTCAGCCGCCAATTTCGCGCTGTTGATCGCAATAATCTCGCCGTCGGCATTGACGAGCGCGCCGCCGGAATTGCCGGGGCTGATTGCCGCGTCCGTCTGAAACAGTTTCACGCGACGATCACTCAACTCGAGCGTCCGATTGAGCGCACTGATGACGCCGACCGTCACACTGCCCTGAAATTCCAAGCCCATCGGATTGCCGATTGCGATTGCCGGTTCTCCGACGACCACATCATCCGAATTGCCGAACTTTGCCGTCGGAAGATCCTTTGCATCGACTTTGACAACCGCGATATCGGTCATATCGTCCGTGCCGACGAGCTCGCCGTTGAGAGTTCTGCCATCCGCCAACGAGACGATCAATTCGCGCGCGCCTTCAATGACATGATTGTTCGTCACGATGTAGCCGTCACTTCTGAAAATGACGCCGCTGCCGACGCCTTCCGTTTCGATTCGGCGATTGAAAAAGTCACGCGCAACCGCCTTATTGGTAATGCCGACCACCGCCGGACCGACGGTATTTGCCACACGCACCGCCGGAGTGTTCCGCGCGGACGACATTTTTGCGACTGCCGCTTCCGCCTCGGCGAATTCTTCCTTACGATCCGAAGTCATATTTGACGTGTCAATCGGGGCGGCTTTCTTCGCCACTTCGACCGTCGACTCCGTTTCGGTTTTGTCTCCGCCGATCGGATTGCCGGCGATATCGGTATCGCAACCCGTCAAAGACATCGTCGAAATCATCAACGCCGCCAACACGGCTGCGGTTTTTTTCTTCATGAAACGATCACTCCTTCGCGCCAATTTTAAAATTGCACAGAAAAAAAGTCAAGCGGCTTAAAACTTGACTTTTTACGTATTTTTTTTGCGCTCGATCTGGCGTCGGATCATTTCTTTGACGAGCTCGACCGCGCCTCTGCCCATTCCGAGCTCGCGCGCAATCTCCTCGACGGTTTTGCCTTGGATTAACAGGTTTTTGATCTTGTCGGTGTTCGACGCGATATCCGTCGATTGCAGAGCCGCCTGACGTTGTTGCGGAGCCGCTTGACGTTGTTGCGAAGCCGTTGCGCGTTGCGGAACCGCTTGACGCTGTTGCGGAGCCGCTTGACGCTGTTGCGGAGCCGCTTGACGCTGTTGCGGAACCGCTTGACGCTGTTGCGGAGTCGTTTGACGTTGTTGCGGAGCCGCTTGACGCTGTTGCGGAACCGCTTGACGTTGTTGCGGTGCCGTTGCCGCGCGGCGCGTTTCGATCTTGACCGGATCGGCTTGCACGACATTTTGCGGCTTGTCGGCGGAAGGAATCAGCATCGACGGGCGATCAATCACCGGCTTCGAGCGAACCGGCGGTTTTACTTCTTCCGGTTCTTCTTCTTCCATCGAACGTTTGAGCATTGCCGCGAAGTCTCGCGCTTCATTCGCAACATCTTCGTCGACGTAGTCGATCGGATCGCTGACGTTCGACTGCCGATACACCGGTTCCTGCTGAAAATGCGATTGCCTCATCATCGACGGCGGCGAGATCGGCGACTGCACCTGCCGCATCATCGGCTGCTGTACCGGCATTTGCGATTGCATCATCGGCTGTTGTATCATTTGCGGTTGCATCATCGGCTGTTGCATCATCGGTTGTTGTACCGGCATTTGCTGTTGCATCGGCAGTTGGAGCGGCATTGCCAAACGCGTCGAGATTTTCATTTCGATTGTCTCGAGCTTCTGTTGCAAATCTTCAACATTTTCGCCGGCGTCTTCGAGTTTTTGCAGTAAATCTCTGATCTCGACGGCCTGACTTTCGCCTCGCTTGATCACTTTTTTGAGCTCTGCCAATCGCCCCTCGAACACCGTGCGATTTTTTTCGGCGTCTTCGAGTAGATTTTCGAGATTTGCCGCCTGAGTTTCCATGCGCTGAATGACTTCCGACGCCGTCTTTTCGAGTTCCTGCTTCAATTTGATTGTCGATTCTTCGACGGCGCGCGCCTCTTCGGCTCGTCGTTTGCGGTTTCGCGATGCATTCCACACCACGAATACCATTATGCAACCGACTACTATCAGCGCAATCATCAATTCACTTATCATCGTTTTTCATCACATTCAAAGAGAAATATCGAGACGATGTCCGCGCATCGGATCGACGGCGAATTTTTCCGGACGCGGCTGTTCGGGTTGCGGATTGCGCCGACGCGAATTGCGTTGATATCCGCCGCCGCGCCCGCGCCGATCCGGATCGTCTTTGATCGTGCCGCCGCCTTCGGCTTCGTTTTTGTTGCGGACTTGTTTTTGTTTGAGTTCATCGTCTTGTCGTTGACGAAGTGATTCAAAATCCTGTTGCAAATTCGTTGCGTGATTCAAATTGTGTTGAGTGTTACTCGCTTCCGTCGCGGCAGTCGGATATACCATTTGCATATTGACCGGTGCAATATCCATTCCTCACACCTCCGAAAAGCAATGCGTAATTCGTAATTCGTAATTCATAATTGAAAGAGACGAGCTTTTAATTCCTAATTCCTAACTCCTAATTCCTAATTACGCATTACGCATTACGCATTATTCATTGCCTTTAATACGGTCCGATGACGACTTCGCCTTCTTCGAGATACATCGTACATCGCATATAATTTTTCTGCACGTTTTTGACGACCGAGTTGATTGAAATTCGCGATCCCGTGTAGATACACTCAGACGCGCGGACTTTGCCGTTTTTCATTTCGGCGAGTTGCGCTTCGATCTCGAGAATTTTCTTCTCATCGCGCTTGATTTTGCCCGCGAGCGGAAATTGCGAACGAGTCAGCGAGTTGAGCTGATCGATGCGTTCCTGCGGCAACCGACTTACGTCGATTTTGCCGAGCGTATCGAGAATTTGCGTAATCTGCGCCAACTTCTTTTTCGCGTCTTTATATTCCTTGCAAACGTCGTTGTACTCCTTTTGAAGTGCGGGATCGACTCCAACCGTCACGCGCGTCACCACAAACGCCGAGTTGCCGATCACTTTTGCGCGAATTTCTTCGCCCGCGACCGACATTCCGCCCGTGATCTGCCCGCGCTTGTCCTCGACGATGATCTTTTTGCCCGCGCGGAGCGTAGAGTGCAACGCGGCATCGGCAATGTAAATGTCCTGCCCCGCCTCGAGAACGGCATTCTCGGTAAAGGCACAGCGTATATCGAGTTCGGCATGTACTTTGCCGCGATTTGCTCCCGTGATGCCGCCGCTGATGTAAACATTGCGCCCGCTCACTTCGCCGCCGCTCACACTGCCTTTGATCTCGACATCGCCCGTCGCCTTGACGCTGTAACCTTGCTTAATCGAGCCCGTGATTGAAACGCTGCCGTCAAAATCGATATCGCCCGTGCCCACGCCGACATTGCCTTTGATCTCGAGTCGCGGATCGATGCTGATGCGATTGCCGCTGTCGACAATCTGCCCGTTAATCGTGGCAATCAATTGATGCTCGCCGACAACTTGTGTGTTTTTGCCTTGCGGCATCGGAATCGGACGCCCGTTCGGCGCGGGAATTTTATCTCCGAAAACACTCATGCCCGGCTTGCCCGGCTTTTGCGGAATGCGGATCGCGAGCGTCTCGTTTTTCTTCGCCAGAACGAACAAATTTAAATTCTTATAATCGACGCGATCATATTCATCGACGACCGGACGCCCTTTCACTCCCAGATCGAACTTCCGATCGATGTAAGCATTCTCGCCCGGAATCGCCGCAATGCCTTCCGCCGCCACGAACGGGTTAAGCGATTTGATCCCTTCGTCGATGGCGTCTTCGTCAATGCCGAATTTGACGCGCTTCGCCGCGAGAGCTTCAAGAACCTGCTCGCGCGTCGGCAAACCGGAACCGGAACGCGTATCGTATTTGATCGTTGCCTTCAATCGATCGCGAGTGATCTCGACAATCAATTTCGCGGGAGTTTCGTCTTTTGCCGGTAAATCGACATCGGACATCAGCCTGTCAAGGTCTTCTTCCGTCAGTTCAACCGGATCGCTGATCTTGTGCGGTTGCCCGTCCGCCTCTTTCATGATTTGCGCCAGCATTCCGATATCGTAAGTCATAATGCCGCAACTGCGGAGAATTTGATGCATGTCGGAGAGCTCGATCATGAGGGTTTGTGCAGCATTCGGATAGATCGTCAAATAAATCCCGTCCGGCTTAAACTCGAACATGTAGCCGGCTTCAGACCCGCCGACTATCGGATAACTTTCCCCCATGCCATTCACTCCTTTGAATCACATCAAAATCGACTTCATCTTGGCGAGATTGCCGCGCATGCGCGTGATTGCCTTTGTGTGCAATTGCGAAATGCGCGCTTCCGAAAGATGCATGATCAGACTGATCTCTTTCAACGTGAGCTCGTCGTAATAGTAAAGCGAAACGACAAGCCGCTCCTTCTCCGGCAATTTGTCGATTGCCTTCGCGAGCGTGTCTTTCAATTCGAGATATTCCGTCGTCTCGACCGGATCGGCATCGAGTGCCTCGGGCGAGTCTGTCTTCAAATATTCTTCGAGCGGAATGATCGTCGACGAATTGAATTGACTTACAAGAACCTGCAACTCCTTCGTCGTGATCTCGAGCGCATCCGCAATTTCGGCGTCCGTCGCGCTCCGTCCGAGCTCGCTTTCGAGCTGATAGACTTTCTGTTCATAACGGCGAAGTTTTTGCCGCATCGTCACCGGTATCCAATCTTTTGAACGGAGATAATCGATCATCGCGCCGCGAATGCGAACGCCCGCGTAGGTCTCGAATTTAATGTTTCGATCGATGTCGTAGCGATCGATCGCGTCGAGCAGTCCGAAAAATCCGCTGCTCAAAAGATCATCCCGATCCAAATGCGGCGGTAAACTCATTGCCAATCGCCCCGCCACGACTTTAATCAACGGCAGGTAATGCTCCGCCAGTTGATTGCGAACCTCAATCGTCTTCTTGCGGCGGTAGCTCTCCCACAGCCTCCGAATATCGTCGTCCATCTCCATTGGAACACCACCTCTCATTCATTTACGGATTGTTTGATTGGGATTGTTGTTGCGCCTGTTGAGCGGCGTTTTGATTTTTGACTTTGTAATAGTACTCGAGGAACGACAGGACGCCGATTGTTATGAAAGCGAAAAATCCTGCCGTGAAGAAGGCTTTTATGCTTCGCGCGAAAATCGTCATGAATTTGATGTCATACGAAAAGCCCGTCACCATCACTATGAAAAATGACAGCAACGCAAAGCTCATTATCAAAACCAGCTTCTCGAGTGTAAATCCGAAATGATTATCCCACTTGAATTTAAACTTCATGACGATATGACCTCTTCAAACCAATCAAATGGTTTTTTCGCCGCGATCGATCGTTTTGACTCTGTAAACTCCGGTCGCGAGATCGATCTGAACGGTGCGCCCGTAATTGCCGCCGGTGTCTTCGGCGATAAGTCGAATGCCGTTTCGTGTCAGCCATTTTTTGACGGCCTCGGCATTGCGCGTGCCGACGCGCATGATATCGGTCGCATTCGAGAATGCAAACATCTGCGCGCCGCCCGCAATTTTTGCAACCAGCCGCGATTTGTTCGCGCCCAACGCCAATACGTCATTCAACATCAGCGGCAATCCCGTATCGGCGAATTTGGCAGGATTGTCGCTGGCGCGTGCCTGATTGCTGTCGGGCAACATGATGTGCAGGAGCCCTCCGACCTTCAATTGCGGATCGTAGAGCGAGACTCCTATGCATGAGCCCAAACCATAGCTGATAAGAGAA
>ERZ842401.7783-NODE-7783-length-10820-cov-2.972968_pt1 | contig 10820 bp, 8 predicted proteins | sample MGYA00521270_ERZ842401 | MGnify/ENA primary metagenome ERZ842401 (study PRJEB31892, sample SAMEA3878208) | bioreactor metagenome | biome: Moose rumen | place: Sweden | collected 2011-10 | study: EMG produced TPA metagenomics assembly of the PRJEB12797 data set... | reverse complement strand
GCGATGCCCTGCTGGGTGGAGCCGTACTGTTTGTCGGCCAGGCGCGCCTCCTCCAGCGCGTCCAGCTCCCGGTGCCAGGGCAAAAGCAGAGAGGCCCGGTCGCTGATTTTCAGATTCTCCGGGCTGATCGCCACGCCTTTTTCCCGCAGGGATTCGATCTCGATCCAGAGGTTTTCGGCGTCCAGCGCGACGCCGTTGCCCAAAATATTCACAACGCCGGGGTGAAAAACGCCGGAGGGCAGCAGATGCAGCGCAAACTTCCCATAGTCGTTGACGACGGTGTGGCCCGCGTTGCCTCCGCCCTGATAGCGGATGACCACATCGTAATCCTCCGTCAGCAGATCGACCATGCGGCCCTTGCCCTCGTCGCCCCAGTTGATGCCCACGATCGCACAGGTTTTCATGTCAAATCCTCCCTCATTCGTATTCGACAGTTGCAGGCGGCTTGGAGGTGATGTCATAGAGCACGCGGTTGACGCCCTTGACCTCGTTGACGATGCGCACCGAGACGCGGTCCAGCAGCTCATACGGCAGGCGCGACCAGTCCGCCGTCATGAAGTCCGAGGTCTGGACGCTGCGCAGCGCCACGGCATAGTCGTAGCTGCGCCCGTCGCCCATGACGCCCACGGAGCGCATGTTGGTAAGCGCTGCGAAATATTGATCCGGCATCCAGGGCGGATTGATCCTGTCTGCTTCTTTGTGCTGTTTCGGATCAACGGGATCATCTGCTGTACCGTTTCCATTCCGCGCTTTTTTCCATTCCTCCGCTGCTTTGGCGATCTCTTCCCTGTAGATTGCATCCGCATCCTGTACGATCCGCACTTTTTCGGCGGTCACTTCGCCGATGATCCGGATTCCAAGCCCCGGTCCAGGGAATGGCTGGCGAAATACCAGTTTCTCTGGAATCCCCAGCTCCAGTCCCGCTTTTCTCACCTCATCTTTAAACAGATTTCGCAACGGCTCGATGATCTCCTTGAAATCCACAAAATCCGGCAGTCCGCCCACATTGTGGTGTGATTTGATGACTGCGCTCTCTCCCCCCAGTCCGCTTTCCACCACATCGGGGTAGATGGTACCCTGTGCCAGGAAGTCCACAACTCCGATCTTTTTTGCCTCCTCCTCAAATACCCGGATGAACTCTTCTCCGATGATTTTGCGCTTTCTCTCCGGCTCTGTCACGCCTTTTAACTTTGCATAATATCTCTCCTGCGCATTGACACGGATAAAGTTCAGTTCGAAGCTTCCGCCCTCGCCGAACACTGCTTCCACTTCGTCTCCCTCGTTCTTCCTCAAAAGCCCGTGATCCACAAACACGCAGGTCAGCTGCTTGCCGATGGCTCTTGAAAGAAGTCCCGCCGCCACAGAAGAATCCACTCCGCCTGAGAGTGCCAGAAGCACTTTTCCGCCGCCCACTTTTTCGCGGATCGCCCTGATGGATTCCTCCACAAAGGAATCCATACGCCAGTCACCTTTACATCCGCAGATCTCCCTGACAAAGTTATAGATCATCTTTGACCCTTCCGGGGTGTGCAGCACTTCCGGGTGGAACTGGATGGAATAGAGTTTTTTCTTCTCACATTCCGCTGCGGCCACAGGGCAGTTTGCCGTCACGGCCACTGCGCGAAATTCCGGCGCCATCCTGGAAATATAGTCAAAATGACTCATCCAGCAGGTAGTCTGCTCCGTCACATTAGCGAACAAACGGGATGAGCGGTCTACTTTGATCTCCGTCTTTCCGTATTCTCTGGCTGCTGCCCTTTCCACTTTGCCCCCCAGCACATGGTGCATGAGCTGAGCGCCATAGCATAAGCCTAACACCGGGATACCCAGTTTGAACAGTTCATCGGAGCAGGTCGCCGCTCCTTCCTCATAACAGCTGCTGGGACCTCCCGTAAGGATGATTCCTTTCGGATTCATCGCCTTTATCTTTTCCAAACCTGTCTTATATGAATAGATTTCGCAGTAAACATTGCATTCTCTGACGCGTCTCGCCACCAGCTGGTTATACTGCCCGCCGAAGTCGATGACAACCACCAGTTCCTTTTCCTCCATCCCGTTTTCCCTTTCTCCGCCAAAGCGGCGCCTGCATTAGTACCGATCACTTTTATTAGATATCTTAATAACAGTTAATTGTATCTCTCCATTATAGAGCCGTCTGTGTTATATATAGCCTTATTCGGCTTGAAAAATGCAAAATTAAAATGCCTCTATTTAACTTTGTACTTTATCTGCGCACCTTGCAGCCTTATATATCGTTACGTTTTTCACGGAGTAAAAACACCCGAATAACAGCCTTTATATGACATAGCGGCGTCTGAACAACAAAAAAGACCGCACTATCACCATACTGAAAATGCATTATCTCATATCTCCTTCTGAAAATATGTTATCATATTTTATTTTCTTCCGCAATTACGAATTTCCATATTGACCTATATTGTTAATCGCTCATTTCTATTTGGGATCAAAGTGTCTGTGCCATTTAAAGTTTGATATTCGCGTACTTTCATCCTTATACTGCTTCAATTGTTAATTTCATTATTCAAAATCCCAATGGTATACCATTGATTTTTCTGAACAGTCTCATAAATAACTTTTCGTCATTGTATTTTAATTGTTTTTTTCTTGATTTTTCTTGCCTATTGCCTTTTTTTATGCTATAGTTAGTGTAACATAGTAGCATTAGCTCTAGCTTTGAAAACGGATTTTCAAGTCTTGCTCTATGTATCGTATTCATTTGTCCGTGTTATCAAGGAGGAAAGGAGGCGTGGCAATGAGTTCTGTTTTGAATGCAGTCTATAATAATTATCTGATGACTTATACGCCCAAGAGCGTTACCAGATACGACACCCATAAAAAAAGTGAACTGAAGAATGTTTATGATTCCATTGTCAAGATCAACAAAGAGTCTCCGTGGTATCTCCCTGTTACCAACAAGGACACACAGCATTATGCCGTCGATTTGAAGGAAAATGCTCGCGCTCTTCACAATACCATCGCTCAATTAGGTGGTTTGGAGGAGAACGGTCTCTTTAACAAAAAGAGTGCTTTTTCTTCGGACGAAGGAGTTGCATCCGCTGTTTATATCGGAACTGAGAAAGCTAACGCGGACGTTCCTGAGATCGATCTTGAAGTTCATTCTCTTGCATCATCCCAGGAAAATCTCGGATTGTTCCTGCCTCCTGATGAAGAGGTTTCCCTTCCTCCTGACACTTATTCTTTTGATGTCAGTATCAACGACATGAACTACGAGTTTCAGTTTTCTATCAGCGAAGATGAGACCAACCGCGAACTGCAGGACAGACTTGTACGTCTGGTCAATAATTCGGATATCGGTATCAAAGCTTCAGTAGAAGAGTCTGACGGACTTACATCTTTGAAGTTCATATCCGATGCAACTGGACTTTACAATGGCAAAAACCGTATTTTTGCAGTAAGCGATGATCACACCAGTAAGACTCCCGGCACAGTGTCCTATTTCGGCATAGATTACATCAGCAAGGAAGCTTCCAATGCCGAATTTTCCATCAATGAGGAAGAACATACTTCTTCTTCCAATCATTTTACGATCGGAAAGATGTTTGAAGTCAACCTCAATGGCATCAGCCCCGAAGACGAACCGATCAAGATCGGTTTAAAAACTGATGTAGATTCTATTACCGATAATATCAGTCACTTGGTAAGCGGTTACAATGAATTTATCAAAGCTGCATCAAATTATTTGAGCACTCAGAGCAGAAGCAGGCAGCTAGTCGGCGTGATGAACGGTATTACTCGTCTTTATTCGGATTCATTCCTTTCCATGGGAGTTTCCCTCGAAGACGATGGTACTTTGAAGGTTGATTCCGCAAGTCTTCGCCAGACCGCTTTGCAGAGTGATGATATCCCGGAGACATTCAGTTATATTAAGGATTTTTCCAACGCATTGCTCCGAAAAAGCAATCAGATATCCATCAACCCTATGGACTATGTGGATCGCAAGATTGTTGCCTACAAGAATCCTGGTCACAATTTTGCAAGTTCATATTCCACAAGTGCGTACACAGGCATGATGTTTAACAGCTATTGCTAATGTTTACTTGCATAAAAAAGCTTCCGGAATCCGGAAGCTTTTTATGTTTCCCATTATTTACTTTTCTTTGCTTCTTTTCCCTTTCGCCTTATATCTGTCAATCTGTACAAAATCACCCATCAGTTCCAGAATTCTGTCCCTTCCTGTCTGATTCAACTTGACATAATACTGCATAACCCGGTTTTCCAAAAGCTGTTCGCTCAGATTGGTACTTTTCTCCAATGATGAAAAGTCCACCGGATTAAGGCTCAGTTTATCGCAGATCTTGATTACCGTTCCGTATGCCATTCCTTCGATACCCCGTTCCAAAGCCGTGACAAGCGTGCTGTAAGGAATATTCATCTCCATGGCGAACTGTCGTACACTGCGATGTTGTTTTAAAATCTCTCTCTTCAAAATCTCCGCTTTTGTCATTTTCCCCTCCAGTAATACTCATCGGTATCTACTATATTTCTAATATACGTTATTAAAGCGGTTTTTTCAAGCCATATTCCTTTATTTTTATAAATATTTTTTTAGGATTTCAGATCTGTCGGTCTTCTCCCAGGGCAAATCCAGATCATTCCTGCCAAAATGCCCGTATGCGGATGTCTGTTTATAGATGGGCCGTCTCAAATCCAACATCTTAATAATCCCCGCAGGTCTTAAATCGAAGTTTTCGCGGATGATCTTCACCAGCTTCTCATCAGAAAGTTTACCCGTTCCGAATGTATCTACCATGATGGATGTAGGGTGCGCCACACCAATGGCATAAGAAAGCTGAATTTCACATTTTTCTGCAAGCCCTGCTGCCACTATATTTTTTGCTACATATCTTGCTGCATATGCTGCGGAACGGTCTACCTTAGTACAATCCTTTCCGGAGAATGCACCACCGCCATGTCTTGCATATCCGCCATAAGTATCTACAATAATCTTACGACCTGTAAGTCCCGAATCACCGTTAGGTCCGCCAATAACAAAACGACCTGTAGGATTGATGAAGAACTTGGTGTCGTCATCCACTAACTCTTTAGGAAGAATAACATCAAACACTTCCCGCTTAATATCCTTATGAATCTGCTCCTGAGATATATCTGCATCATGCTGAGTAGAAAGAACAACAGCCTCTAATCTTACAGGCTTTCCATTCTCATCATACTCCACAGAAACCTGGCTCTTTCCATCCGGTCTGAGATAAGAAAGTGTTCCATCTTTTCTCACCTTAGTAAGCTGTCTTGTCAGTTTATGCGCCAGGGAAATTGGATAAGGCATATATTCCTCCGTCTCATTGGTTGCGTACCCAAACATCATTCCCTGATCACCGGCACCTATGGCATCCAATTGCTCATCAGTCATGGTGTGCTCCTTTACCTCCAACGCCTGATCCACACCCATGGCAATATCCGCAGACTGTTTGTCCAGCGAAACCATCACAGCACAGGTATTGCCATCAAATCCCTTCTCAGAGGAATCATATCCGATCTCTGTGACAGTTTTTCTGACTATTGCTGGAATGTCAATGTTCGCTTTTGTAGTAATCTCACCCATTACCAGCACAAAACCTGTATTAGTACAGGTTTCGCAGGCAACGCGGCTGAATGGATCCTGCTCCATAAGCGCATCCAAAACTGCATCTGAAACCGCATCACAGATTTTATCCGGATGTCCTTCCGTCACGGACTCTGATGTAAAAAGTCTTTTTTCCATATGTACCCTTTCTGCCGGTTCTTTACCGGCCATACAAATTTAACAATTTTGAAAAATAAAAAAGCCCGCTCACAACAGCGGACCCGAAACCATATTTTCAAATCCTCTTATTGTTCGACGTATACTCGCTCAGGTGGGCACCTTCCTTTTGTTTCAGGGGTTGCCGTGGTTTCTTCGATCCTATGTATCTCCACCACTCTGAATAAGAGTTCTCTGCATAAAACAGATGCTTTATTTACTTTTCTAGTAAAACAATACTATAAATTCCATTGCATGTCAAGGTATTTCTCTACAAGACATATTTTTTCAGCAGAAGTTCATCCGGTCTTCAGCCGGAACTTATTGTATTCCCTGTCGGTCTCGATGACTTCAATCTGCGCACCCAGCCCCCTCAATTTCTCCGGAAAATCCTCATAGCCTCTCTCAATGTAGCGCACGTCATCCACCGTTGTGTATCCCTCCGCAGCTAATGCCGCCAGAACCAACGCCGCGCCTGCCCTGAGATCCGGTGCCGAAATTCCCGCCCCGGTATATTTCGACACTCCATCTATGATCGCTGTGTTGCCTTCAACCTTGATGTTAGCCCCCATCCGGATGAGTTCATCCACATATTTGAAACGATTCTCAAAAATACTCTCCGTCACGATACTGGTTCCCCGGGAAACAGCCAGCACCACAGTGATCTGAGGCTGCATATCTGTCGGGAAACCGGGATACGGCAACGTCTTCACATGCGTGTGTTTTAAAGGTTTGGATGCAACAACCCGGATACAATCGTCATCTTCCTTCAATTCACATCCCAATTCCAATAGTTTCGCAGAGATGGATTCCAAGTGTTTAGGGATGACATTCTTTACTGTCACGTCCCCCATAGTTGCCGCAGCGGCAAACATAAACGTCCCCGCTTCAATCTGATCAGGAATAATCGCATAATCTGTCCCGTGCATACGGCTCACACCTTTGATCCTGATTACATCCGTCCCAGCGCCTTTAATATTGGCTCCTATGCTATTGAGAAAATTAGCGCAATCCACCACATGAGGTTCCTTGGCTGAATTTTCAATGATAGTGACACCTTCTGCCATAACTGCCGCCAACATCACATTGATCGTAGCGCCGACACTGACAATATCCATATAAATATGAGCTCCAGTCAGCTTTTCTGCCTGCGTCTTGATCAAGCCATGCTCAATCCTCACATCCGCTCCAAGCGCACGAAACCCCTTGATATGCTGATCAATAGCGCGGCATCCGATATCACATCCTCCGGGAAGTGTGACCTCAGCATGCTTATATTTTCCTAAGAGTGCTCCGATCAGATAATAAGAGCCCCGAATACCTTTAATACTCTCTTCCTCCACCACCAGATTCGTGACATTCGCGGCATTGATCGTAACTTTATGCCTGCTGTCGCGTCTGCATTGTACTCCGATACTTTTCATTGCCTCAATGAGACAATTGGTATCCCTCACATCAGGAATATTATCAATATATACTGTTTCATCTGTCAAAAGAGCTGCAGCAAGAATTGGAAGCGCTGCATTCTTGCTGCCTCCTATCTCTACTTCACCAACCAGCGGATTCCCGCCCTTTATTGCATACTGCTTCATCTATTTATTGCCTCCATATCGCATTTCGCGAACGGCCGAAATGATCATTCTGAATAACATAATTTCTATATTTTCAACATTATAACATTTATAACACATTTTACCAGAATTGTAAAGCAATTCCGCTTCTCACTCTATTCCAGGTACAACAGCGGATTAACTCTTACTCCGTTGATGAGAATCTCAAAATGGAGATGAGGCCCTGAACTTACACCAGTACTTCCACTCAGTGCAATCTTCTCCCCCTGCTTCACTGTCTGTCCAACGCTCACCAGAAGCTTGCTCAAATGGGCATATCTGGTCTGTCTTCCGTCTTCGTGATTGATATAAATGCAATACCCGTAACTGCTGCTCCATCCGGATCTGACAACTGTTCCCCCGCAGGATGCGTAAACCGGAGTTCCTTTCGGCACAGCCCAGTCAATAGCACCATGATTGCTGGTCGCCCCTTTTACATTGATATTCCGGTATCCAAAACCAGAGGAAATAACACCGCCGGTTACCGGTTTGATATATGTGGGCGGAATCTTCGTCCCTCGCTCCATAATCATCGGCACAGCTTCCATTACAATTTCTTCTTTTAATATTTCCCTGGAAACCTCTTTTTCATTCAGGAAATAAACATCTGCCACAATTTTCCTGAAACCGGCAGAGGGCTGTTGGATTACCTGTGTATTATAAGTGTACCAGTCATCTCTGTCTATATAGACCACATCGGCATCATATATTTCCTCAAAATATCTTTCTTCCACTCTTTCCACGGAAAGAGAAGGCTCCGGCACGGTAATGATCAGCTTCTGCCCAACGTTGATCGTGGTATTTACATTTTCCAATACATCACTGTTCAGATTTACAATATCCTCCATCGGAATACCTACTTTGATCGAGATAGCACTCAACGTATCTCCCGCCACCACTTCGTATTCCACAGGTTTCTCCTGATCCATGGTCAATTCGCTGATCGCCTCATTAATATCATCCAGCTTTTCCACCGGCAGGTAGGATTCCGCTATTTCCACTTCCTCCACAAAACGAATCTCATGGATTCCCAATTCATAATCTGAAAAATCAAGTTCTTTCTCTGTCATGATCTCCGCAGAGTCAGAAAAAAACTTTTCCACTCCGCCCTCCGTATTCACCGCGGAAGCAACCTCTTTCTCCAAAAAATCCTCTTTCTTTACTACCGCCGTTGTGAGAACATTGAATTCATGCGTAGCATTGGCAACCAATTCCACCTCAAAGGAATCTTCATCGTCGAACTTGTCCACCACTGCCTGAAAAAGTTTTTTGACCTCCTCCACGCTGGCGAGATTTACAATGAAATCATTAACTTTAACACTGTAACCGCGCTGCATGGTCTCGATAATATCTGTCTCAAGAATGTTTTCCGCAGCCGTAATAATCTCTTCATCGCCGTCCACGACTCCCCACATCACTTCTTCGCCCACGATGTCCACCGTTGCGTCAATAAAAGTGATCTCCGACCCACGACATACAACATTCTTTCTCGCGATACTGACTAACTCCCTGGCGTGATTCTCGTCGTACGTGGTTCCGATTTCCACATCATCTATAAAAATATGAAAAAAATTATTTCCGGTCTGCTCCAAAGGAGAAAGTCCTTTTGCCAGAAGCAGAAGGACAAACAGGGAAAGAAACGTATATTTAAGATAAATGTATTTCACTAATTTGTAATGACAGGTTATTTTCTTCATACTCTTAGAAGATACCTAATATTTTTAAAATTTGCAGCGCCAAAGATACAACCCCTATGAAAAATGCCAACATAGCAAACAAACTGGCAGTCTTCACCTTCTTGAAAACTTTTTGTACAGCATTCTCAAGCTGTTCATTCATTTTGCTGCTTTCTTCCGTGACAACAGCCTGCACGTTTCGATAAACCTTTACACACTCGCGATGAACATAGTCCTTTGATCCGTCTAATTTTTCTTCCAGTGTCTGTTTTAATTCATCATTGCCATCTTCGTCATAAACCGCCTGAATGTCATCAATCTTTTTCAGACTTTCCTCAGCAATGAGTTGTATCTTATCTTTACTCTCCTGAACCAGTCTCTCGATTTCCGCTGTATCGATCTTTGCACTCTCCAGCTTATTTGTTCCATCCATCGCAGCCTGTGCGATTTTTGCAGTACTTTCATCAACAAGTTTGCTGATTTGGGGAACAATACTGTCATTCAGAAGTTTCCCAAGTCTTTCATTGGTCTCCTTGATCTCATTATTCGTCTCCTGCAACTGTGAAAGACATGCATTATATTCCACGATCTGGCTTTTCAGCATCTGTACTTCCTCGACCTCGGCCGCAGAATTGGCTGTGATCATCTCCTGTGCTGTAAGTTTTTGTGCAAGTTTATCCATAAAACTATCCATCTCGTCAATCTCCATTCCCCCGTTCCAAGAACGGTAAATACCGAATTGTATATTTACACTGTCTTCATATTAGCATTTTTTTTCTGCTCTGACAATCCTTTTTCATCAGTTCCTGACATGGCCGTCTCATTCTTTGTGCAAATTGTACATTTTTTTCATTGCAATTATTTTCATCTTTGTACAATTCACCAACATTTTACATATCGTTCATAATTTATTCATATTTTCCTGATATAGTAGGTATATAAAGAAATTGACAGAGACATTAGATAAATTTTTTCATAATAGCCCGGATGTCGTAAGACATTCGGGCACTCCTCATTTTATGGGGTCGAATGGTTTATGAGGTAAAATTTTAACCTCTGCTATCCGTCTTCCCCTCTTTTTGGCTCAAAGTAAGAATTTCCTCATTGAGACTCAGCATCCTCTCGTCAAGATCTGCTACCATCTTGGCACATTCCACCAGTTCGCTGCGGATATGCTCTGGTGCATCTCCCTCAAATTTGTAATGTATCTTGTGCTCCAGACTCGCCCAAAAATCCATGGCAACCGTACGGATCTGAATCTCCACTTTCGTATTCACGATCCGGTCAGAAAGATAAACCGGCACCGAGACAATCATATGATAACTTTTATACCCGCTGGCCTTCGGAAATGTAATATAATCCTTGATTCCCAAAACCTTGATATCCCTCTGCTCGCTGATCATTTCTGCAATACGGTAGATATCCGAAGTAAAAGAACAGATGATCCGGATTCCTGCGATATCATTGACAAATTTCACCATATTCTCTATGGTTGACTCATGGCGGTTCCTCTTTAATTTCTTGACAATGCTCTCCGGTGTTTTGATCCTGGATTTGATATGTTCGATTGGATTATACTGATGTACATGCTGAAATTCATCGTTCAGAATCTCCATTTTGGTCTCGATCTGCCTCAACGCAGCAGTATAGACAAGGATCACTTCCTCCCAGCTGTCAATATCTTCTCTGTCCGTTTTAAACTCCATAGCCGACCCCTTTTTTTTCGTATTACCTGCCACATTCACAGTATATACC
>ERZ842401.7782-NODE-7782-length-10820-cov-6.123920_pt1 | contig 10820 bp, 7 predicted proteins | sample MGYA00521270_ERZ842401 | MGnify/ENA primary metagenome ERZ842401 (study PRJEB31892, sample SAMEA3878208) | bioreactor metagenome | biome: Moose rumen | place: Sweden | collected 2011-10 | study: EMG produced TPA metagenomics assembly of the PRJEB12797 data set... | reverse complement strand
ATGCCATTTATGGCGGGGAAATGAGCGCGCATCATTATTTCCGTGATTTTTCCTATTGTGACAGCGGTATGATTCCGTGGCTGCTAGTTCTGGAACTGCTTTCGCAGGCTGGTGGAAAACACTTGTCGGATTTGATAAAGGAACGGATGGAATACTATCCTTGTTCCGGTGAAATTAACAGTAAGGTTAAGGACGCAGATGAGGTTTTGGCACGTATTGAAGCAGAATACGCCCCGCAAGGAAAGATTGCGAAAATTGACGGCCTATCTGTGGAATTTGACAATTGGCGTTTTAATCTGCGCAAGTCCAATACGGAACCTGTGATTCGGTTAAATGTAGAGACGCGGAAAGATATAATGTTGATGCAGATAAAAACAAAGGAATTGTTAGAGAAAATCAACGCATAGAAATACGTATGAAAATTTTTCTTCAAAAGCACCAAGTTGAAGGTTGTACTGTCTGCTTGGTGCTTCTTTATGTTTGCCTGAACAATGTGTGGACTATGTTTACAAGTTGACATATGTTTGATAAAGTGATAGTATACACATTATACAAATATCCAACCGTGATAATACTTTTATCCGTTTATGTTGGTGAAAGAAGGTCTTATGTTATGAATGGTTTAATGTTAGTGGGCTTTGCCATGTTCGCTTTTGTAGCGGCGTATTTTCTCTATGGCCGCTGGCTGGTGAAGACCTGGGGGATTGACCCTAAGGCAAAGACGCCGGCGGTAGCGTTGGAAGATGGCGGGGATTATGCGCCGGCTTCGCGCTTTACAGTGTTTGCGCATCAGTTTTCGTCGATTACAGGTGCCGGCCCTGTGACCGGGCCGATTATTGCCGCTATGTTCGGTTGGGCACCGGCTATGCTCTGGTTATTGGTCGGCGGCATTTTCTTTGGTGCGGTGCAGGATTTTACGGCGCTCTATGCATCCGTCAAGAATCAGGGTAAGAGCATGGGGATGCTGATTGAACAGTATGTAGGCCGAACGGGACGCCGTTTGTTCCTGTTGTTCTGCTGGCTTTTTACTCTGTTGGTACTGGCTGCCTTTGCCGATATTCTGGCCAATACCTTTAATGGTTTCAGCAAGACCGGTGCGCTCAATGTACCGGGAGCACAGGCGGCAACGATTTCCATGCTGTATATCGTGGTCGCAATGGGATTTGGTATATTTATCCGTAAAGTTAACCCCAGTGGACTCATAAAGTTCCTTGTGGCAGTCGTTTTGGTTGTAGCGATGTTTGCTGTGGGAATGCAGTTTCCGCTATATCTCGATGCTGCGGGCTGGCGCTATGTGACTTTTGGTTACTGTTTTATCGCATCTGTTTTGCCCATGTGGCTGCTGATGGAGCCGCGTGATTATTTGAGTTCCTTCCTGCTGTTAGGGATGGTTTTCGGTGGTGTGGTTGGCGTTCTGGCAGCTAATCCTGTAATCAATATGCCGGCTTTTGTTGGCTTTACGGTTAACGGTCAGTCCTTGTTTCCGATTCTCTTTATCACGATTGCCTGCGGTGCGGTTTCCGGTTTCCACAGTCTGGTGTCTTCGGGCACTTCTTCCAAGGCGATTGCCAATGAAAGCGATATGCTGCCCGTTGGTTATGGTGCTATGCTGGTAGAATCTCTGCTGGGGGTTGTGGCGCTCGTCATTGCCTGTGCAGCAGCCTCCAATGGCACACTGCCGCAAGGCACGCCCTTCCAGATTTTTGCCGGGGCTATTGCGGGTTTCTTCCAGATGTTTGGTCTGCCGGCGGCGGTTTCGGCCTGCATCATTACCATGTGCGTTTCGGCGCTGGCCATGACGACGATTGATTCCGTGGCCCGTATCGGCCGTATGTCCCTGCAGGAGCTGGCAGCTCCGGGTGAAGGGGAAGAAGCAGGCAGTCTGGTTAAGCTGCTCATGGATAAGTATGTTTCAACGATTCTGACGCTGGCGCTGGCATATGCTTTGTGCCTGGCCGGTTATATGAATATCTGGCCGCTCTTCGGCGCAGGCAATCAGCTGCTGTCGGCCATGGTGCTTATCTCGCTGGCGCTGTTCTTAAAATCTACGGGCCGCAAGGGCTGGATGCTCTATGTTCCCATGACCTTCATGTTCCTCGTGACCATGAGTGCACTGGTTATCAGCGTGGCCAGCATTGTGGGCAAGATGGGCACAGGCGATTTTACCTTGATGGTAGATGGGCTGCAGCTTGTGCTGGCTCTGGCACTGATGACGCTGGCGTTGCTGGTGGCCCGTCATTGTGGCAGTGGTCTTTGGCATTTGAAGGAAAAAAAGGTTCGTGCTATAGCAGCTGAAGAATAATATTGGGCTTATGGGGAACGTGACCGGTCAAAGTCTGACTGGTCACGTTTTATTTTCGTATGTAAAGTTATAGTCAAAATTTCCTGCTGAGGGTATAATAAGAGCATTACAAGCTAAAGGAGTGCGTGTTCCTATGGAGATAAAGAAATCAGCTTGCCCTTATGACTGTCCGGACTGTTGTGGTCTCTTAGTGACCGTGGATAAGGGCAAAGCCTTGAACGTGGCAGGGGATAAGGCTCATCCCTTTACCAGAGGAACTTTGTGTCCCAAGATGGCTCATTATGAGCGTACGGTACATTCGTCTAAGCGCCTGACTACGCCGTTAAAGCGGGTGGGGAAAAAGGGGGCGGGGGAATTTGTGCCCATCAGCTGGGAGGATGCCATCGCTGAAATTGCTGACCGCTGGCAAAAGATTATCAAAAATGATGGCGCAGAGGCCATCCTGCCTTATTCCTATGCGGGCACCATGGGGACCATTCAGTACAGCGCAGGACATGCGCTCTTTTATGCGCTGGGTGCGACCAGTCTGGACAGAACTATCTGCGCTCCTGCCAAAGGGTATGGCTATCGTGCGCTGATGGGAAAGACCTTGCCTACCGCACCACAGGAAGCCCAGCATAGTGACTATATCATTTTATGGAGCATCAGCATGCTGGCTACGGATATTCATTTCCGGCATGATGTGGATATCGCCCGCAGGAACGGGGCAAAAATTATCTGCATCGACACCTATGAAACGAAAACCGCCCGGTATGCCGATGAATTTATCCGGGTAAAGCCCGGCACAGATGGAGCCTTTGCTCTGGGATTGCTCCATATTATCGCGCGGGATAAACTGGCAGATGAAGGCTTTATCGCCCGGTTCGTACAGGGCTGGCAGGAATTGCAGGCAGAGATTCTGCCGCGTTATACACCGGAGCAAGTGGCAGAAATTACCGGCATTGATGCAAGGTTAGTGGAAAATTTTGCCCATGAGCTTGCAGGGGCAAGGGCGCCCTTTATCCGTCTTGGCAGTGGGCAGTCCCGCTATGGCAATGGGGCGATGACTTCAAGAATTATTACCTGTCTGCCGGCAGTACTTGGGGCTTATGCCAAAAAAGGCGGCGGTATGCTTACCTCTTCTTCTGGCAGCAATGCTTTCGACAAGGATATCATCCGCCGTCCCGATATGGAAAAAGCAGGAGTGCGTCATATCAATATGATTAAGCTGGGCGAGGTGCTGACGGATAAGACTCTGCAACCGCAGATTAAGGCGCTCTATGTCTATTCCTCCAATCCTGCCTGTACTGCTCCGGAGCAGGAAAAGGTCATGGCCGGACTTATGCGGGAGGATTTATTTACCGTTGTTCATGAGCGCTTTATGACGGATACTGCCCGCTTTGCCGATATTGTCCTGCCTGCTACTACATCGCTGGAACATGAGGATATTTATTATTCTTATGGCCATTATGTGATTCAGCGCGGGCGGCAGATTATTCCGCCGGTAGGTGAGAGCAAATCCAACTGGCAGGTCACGCAGGCTCTGGCTAAAGCCATGGGGCTTGAGGATGATTTCTTCAGCCAAAATGAAATAGACTTAGTCAACCACATTATGGCAAGTACCAGGACCGCCTGGCCTTTGCCGGTTGACTGGTCAAATTTGACAGCCGGCGAGCCGGTGGAACTGCCTATGCCACAAAACTACAAGCTGGACTTCAAGACCCCTTCGGGAAAAATCGAGATTTTTAATCCGAACATCAGCCCGGCTCTGCCGGATTATTTCCCGCCCTACTACGCCAGTGATGAGGGCGAATTTATCCTGATTAATTCGCCTGACCCCAGAATTTTGGACAGCTCTTTTAACGAACGGGAGGAGCTTACCCGCAGCGGCGTCATGGTTTTGCAGGTAAATTCTGCCGATGCGGCACGGTTAAATCTCCATGATGAAGATTTGGTCATGGCAGAAAACACTTATGGCTCGGCAGAATTTTCCTTGAAAATCAGCGATAAAGTCACCCCGGGAACCGCCGTCAGCGAAGGGGTCTGGTGGCAGGAGTACACGGTCTGCGGCAATACCAACCGCCTGACTTCGGCCCGTACTACGGACAGAGCCGAAGGCAGTACTTTTTATGATGTACGCATAAATCTTCGCAAAAGCTGACAGCAGACTATTTATTGCGCCATTGGTGAGGGGTTACACCATAATGGCGTTTGAACAGCCGGGCAAAGTATCCGCTATCGTTGAAGCCGTTCTCATAGGCGATCATCTGGATAGAAGCGCTGCTGGCTGTGAGCATTTGCGCAGCCTTTTCCAGACGCAGCTGCGAGATAATTTGTCCGGGCGTTTTTTGATAGCGTTTCTTGAGCAGGCGGATAACATAGGCCGGATGGAAGGAAAAATGGTTCGCAATATCGTCCAGACGCAGGTTTTCCCGGTAGTGGTCGTTCAGAAAAGCGAAGATTTCCGCAGCCGGATCACGGGGCTGCTTATCAAGGCTGGATTCCCCAATATAGGTGAGCAGCGTGAAGAACAGCTGCTGGAGTTTTAGCTGGGGGATGGTGTTATCGGAAAAGCGCTTGCTGTTTTCCTTACGGTCAATGCGAACTTGTGTAATTTGCTCCATAATATCCAGCATATTCGGCTGCAGCTCTTCCAGTATCGTGCCATATTGTGGCAGGGATATATGGAAGGGCTTTTTTTCAAATTGCTGGGAACTTTTTTGGATGACATTGGAATCGCGCACCGGTGAATCGGTACAGGCAAAGGTTCCTGTAGTATAAAAGTGCAGCCAATGGAAAATGGTTTCCGTGCGACAGGTCTTAGTGCCGCGATGAAGCCGGTTCGGTGGCAGAATCAGGAACTGTCCGGTCGTAACCGTGAAGTTCTGACCGTTCTCTTCCATATACAGTTCGCCCGCATGGACATAAATCAGGTCAAAGGTATGGGGCAGCGTGCGCCGCAAATGGCGGTCACCAATGCGGAAGGTGGACATACCACCGACAATCAGATAGGGCAGGGGCGGACATGAAAATATCAGGTACATTTAGAATTGCCTCCAATGGTCAATTTTATCCTATAAATGAGATTGATTTATCGGGGTTTTTATGGTTTTATCGGGGTAATTATAACATATTCTTTGCTGTTTAGTCCAATTTTGTAGTATTTTTTAGGACAATATTGTCCTAGAACTGGTGAACTGATTGTCTATCCTCGAAAGCCAGCTGCGCTTATAATAAGAGCATAGATTAAATGGACGCGTCAAAATCAATCTGTGAAAATCAGAAGGAGGAGTTTTAATGTCTGGAGAAAAGGTCGCGGAGAAAACAGAACTGCGCAGCCGGTTAAGCTATGCCCTTACTGATGGATGCGGTAATCTGCTGTATTGCATCATTGGTTCTTTCCTGCTTTATTTTTACACGGATGTATTTGGCTTGTCGGTAGCGGTGACAGGTACACTGCTGCTGGCAACAAGATTACTGGATGCGATAGATGCTCCCATCTGGGGCTTTATCGTAGATCATACAAAGACGAAATACGGCCAGAGCCGCCCATACTTCCTGTGGCTCTGTGTGCCCTTTGCGGTGTTTATGTGGCTGACCTTTACCACGCCGGATTTGAGCGGAACCGCAAAGGTGGCATATGCGGCCATCACGTACATCGCGGCGGGTGTTATCTATACGGGGATTCAAACGGCCATCACTTCGATTCTGCCGAATCTGTCCCATAACTCGGAGGAACGGGTTGTACTTAACACCTTCCGCATGGTGGGCGGCAACGTGGGGGCCTTCATCTGCATGACCTTTACCCTGCCGTTGGTGGCTTACTTCGGCGGTGGCAACGACCAGATGGGCTTTTCTATGACGCTCGCGTTCTTCGGTATTATTGCCGCAGTATTGCTGTTTGTCGCTTTCCGCAATTTGCGGGAAGTGAACGTAGAAAAGATTAAACGCATTCCCATTAAGGACAGCATCAAGGCCATCAAAGGAAACTGGCCGTGGATGATTTTGGTACTCGCGAACCTCATTTTCTGGATTGCGCTGACCATCCGCCAGTCGACGGTGGTTTACTACTGTCAGTATGTGCTGGGCGATAAGGGCATTGCCGCTATGATTAATGGCTTTATGGTCATTCAGGTGCTGGGCATGCTGTCCATCCCCTTCCTGGTTCGTCATACCAGCAAGCATACGACCATGATTATTGGTTTTGTCTTGGCAATTTGGGGCCATATCGGTATGTACTTTGCAGGCGCAGATTTATCCGTGCTGATTCCCTTCTGGTGCATTAGCTGTATTGGTCAGGGCATTGCCTGCTCCATGCCCTTTGCGATGCTTTCGGATACGGTGGATTACGGTGAGTGGAAGACCGGTATCCGCGCCAGCGGTTTCCTGACGGCCATCGGCAGTGCTTTCTGCATTAAGGCCGGTTCCGGTATCGGCGGGTTTATCCCCGCTATGGTTATGAATGCCTTTGGCTATGTTCCCAATGCGGTGCAGTCGGCAACGGCCCTGATGGGCATTCAGGTGGTCTTTATCTGGCTGCCAGCGGCCATTTTTGCCGTTGGCATTGTGCCGATGCTTTTCTACAGTCACTATGAAGCGAAGGAGGAAGAGGTCTTGGAAGCCCTCGCACAGCAATGATGAAATCTTCAGCAGCATTAAATCATACGGTATCAGAGGATAACGCACAGGTAAAAGTTACGGATAAGTTCTGGCTCAACTATATGGAGCTTATCCGCACGGAAATGCTCCCCTATCAGTGGCGGGTGCTCAATGACTTAGAAGACATTGAAATCGCCAAGGAGCGGGACGCCGATTATATTCCCTCGGAAAAGAGCCATGCGATTGAAAACTTTAAGATTGCGGCAGGCCGCAGTCAGGGGCATCACTATGGCATGGTCTTTCAGGACAGCGACGTGTACAAGTGGCTCGAAGCCGCCGCTTATACGCTGGCCAGAGTGCCGGAGGATAAAAAACTGCGGGAAGCAGCGGACAGCGTGGTGGAACTCATTGCGGCAGCGCAGGAAGATGATGGCTATTTAGGCACATACTTCACGGTCGAAGCACCGGAGCGCAAATTCAAACGCCTCTATCAGAGTCATGAACTCTATTGTGCCGGACACTTTATTGAGGCCGCTGTGGCTTATCACAAGGCAACAGGCAATCAGCTGGTCTTGGATACGGCCTGCCGTCTGGCCGACTGCCTTGACCGTCATTTTGGCCCGGAAGAACATAAGATTCACGGTTATGACGGCCATGAAGAAATCGAATTGGCGCTGTTCCGCCTTTATGAAACCGTGGGCAATCCACGCTATCTGGAACTCGGTAAGTATTTCCTCTATCAGCGGGGCAAAGATCCAGATTTCTTCCGCAAGCAGTGCCAGGCAGATGCAGATACTTCCGTGCTCATCGAGGGGATGGAAGGTTTCAAGGACAGCTACTATCAGAACCATAAGCCGATTCTCGAGCAGGAGACGGCCGAGGGGCACGCCGTACGCGTCATGTATATGTGCACGGGCATGGCCATGCTGGCACGGCTCAAGAATGACCAAAAAATGCGTCAGGCAGCCCAGCGGCTCTGGAAGAATATTACCGAAAAGCGGATGTATATCACAGGGGCTGTGGGTTCAACGGTAATCGGCGAAGCCTTCACGGCTGACTATGATTTGCCCAATGATACCATGTATGGGGAAACCTGTGCATCGGTCGGCCTGATGTTCTTTGCCCATAATATGCTGAAAGATGAAGCCGGCCGCAGCGTTTATGCCGATGTTATGGAAAGAGCCTTGTATAATACCGTCCTTTCCGGGATGGCGTTAGATGGCAAGCATTTCTTCTATGTAAATCCGCTGGAGGTCGTGCCGGAACTCAGCCGGAAAGACCCGGGCAAGAGTCATATCAAGACCACGCGTCAGGCATGGTTTGGCTGTGCCTGCTGCCCGCCGAATCTGGCACGGTTAATCAGCTCCCTGGATGAATATATCTATTCGACCGCAGAAGATACCATCTATGTGGACTTGTATGTCGGTTCAGAAGCGGAGCTGTCCCTGCCGGACAAAAACGTGCGGCTTTCCCTGACCAGTCAATTCCCCTGGGAAGGCAAGGTTGCGCTGACTACGCATACGGATGGCCGCTACGGCATTGCCCTTAGAATCCCGTCCTGGGCTAATGGCTATGCGCTTTTGGTAAATGGCAAAGCCGTTAATGCGGAAAAACAGGATGGCTATGTGCGCATACGGCGCAACTGGCAGAAGGATGACCGGATTACTTTGGATATGCCCATGGAGGCAACGCTTTATCAGGCGGCACCGGAAGTCCGGGAAAATATCGGCAGACTGGCCGTGCAGCGCGGCCCGCTGGTATACTGCGCCGAATCCATTGATAATGGCGAAGGCCTGGAACGCATCCGCCTCGTCGATGGCATGGAGTTTAGTTACGACTATTCGGAAAAGCTGTTTAATGGCGCAGGCGTACTGCATACGGATGCCGTGCGGGAAGTAAAAGGCCATAGTCTCTACAAGCATTATGGCAAGCCCCGTGCCTTGCATAGACAGGAATTGACGCTGATTCCCTACTATTGCTGGGGCAATCGTGGGGAAAACGAAATGATGGTGTGGATGTATCACAAGTAAATCGCAGGTAAAAGAACAGCACCCTGACTGGTATTTTCGGAAAATCCGGTCAGGGTGCTTGTTTATTGCTACTGCCTAATTAAAGGACTGGATAATAACTCCAAAGCATAGTATAATATAAATCAGAGCATGAGCCTGCAAAGAGTAGATAGAGCAGGCCGATTCATAGAACTGATTATATAGTATGGGGGCGCCAAATATGGAATTTCGCCAGTTGGAGTATTTTTGCACCATTAGTCACTTGAAGAACTTTACGCGCACCGCCGAGACCCTGCACGTGTCCCAGCCGTCGGTAACCAAGGCCATCAAGGCTTTGGAAGCGGAGCTGGGGCTGACGCTTATCGACCGCAGCCAGAAGAAGGTTAATCTGACACCGGAAGGACAGGCTTTTCTCCTGCATGCCCAGAAAATCATGAGTGCGGCTAGTGCTGCGAAGAAGGATATGGCCCGTTATCGCGGGGACAGCCGCGGAAAAATCCAGTTTGGTCTGCCGCCAATGGTCGAGGCCTATCTCTTCCCGGATCTCTTTACCAAGTTTCGCAGTTCCTTTCCCGACATCAGCCTCGATGTGCAGGAATACAGCGATTCGGACGAGGTCAGAAACCGGCTGGCGCTGGGGGATTTGGACTTTGGCATTGTGCTGGGTGAGGTGCGGACAACCGCGGAAAATGAAATGCTCCTGATGCAGGACAACATGAGTGTTTGCCTGCCGGAGAATCACCCTCTGGCCGGTCAGGAAAAAATCGGCTTTTCCGACATTGCGGCGGAAAAATTCATCATGCAGCAGCCCCATACCTATCAATATAAAGAAGTCTACCGCCGTTGCAGTGAAGCGGGCTTTGTGCCGGATATCACCCTGTGCACATCCCAGCTCAAGACCATCAAACAGCTGGTGGCCAACGGCATGGGAATTTCCATCCTGCCCAATTTCGTCACGGGTACGGAAAATATCTTTGTGCGCCGTCCCTTATTGCCGAAGCTTTCCATTCAGATAACCCTGAATTGGAGCGCAGGCAAGGAGCTTACGGACGTGGACGCACAGTTCAGTGATTTTATCAAAGATTACGCAGAAAAACATTTATAAAACAGGAGAAATGCAAAACCTCGCGAATAAGGTAATGTAGTAAGTATGCGCGAGGTTTTTTCTATGAATAATCTGAATTTAATAACCGTAAATACGGGACAGAAAATGGCGGAGCTGTTCGCCCGGATTGAACTCTATGAGATTTATATGGAGTGCTTTGCCCAGCCGCCCTATGAGGAAGTCTTTACTGCAGACGAGGTACAGCAGCTCTTTGCCCGCTATGCGGATAAGGGACTCATCATCCTCTGCATGGATACGGAGCTGGACCGCTGTGCAGGTTTTCTGGCGGCGGTGCCCCTGACCGCAGATGAGGAAGTAGCGGGGATTGCGGCAAATCACGGGCTGAATGCAGCGGATTACTGGTTCCTCGAGGAGGGCGGCGTAGGCAAGGCTTACCGCCATCGGCAGATATTTTCCTCGATGGAACAGGAAATGCGCGCGAAAATTCCCGTTAAGGGGCTTTTGAGCCGCACCAAGACCATCAATCTGGCTTCCCTGAAGGCTCATAAAAAACTGGGCTACCGTGTGGTACAAGGCATGACCCAGCTGGTGAAATATCAGCATTTGTCCGGGGAAATGCGTCAGGATGAACGGATTTTCATGAAGTTTTGGCCGAAGTAGCGGAACGCAATAAATTTTCTTTACATCTCGGGCGGCCTATGCTATACTAACGAAGGTGTTTGACACCAATCCACAGCCCGGACGGCGAAGTACTCCGACGCCATCTTAGCTGTAGGACATTAAGATTTATTTTATAGGAGGAGTTTTCACATGTTGACTCAGGAAGCAAAACAGGAAATCATGCAGAAGTATGCCGTTCACGAAG
>ERZ842401.7781-NODE-7781-length-10821-cov-7.821289_pt1 | contig 10821 bp, 11 predicted proteins | sample MGYA00521270_ERZ842401 | MGnify/ENA primary metagenome ERZ842401 (study PRJEB31892, sample SAMEA3878208) | bioreactor metagenome | biome: Moose rumen | place: Sweden | collected 2011-10 | study: EMG produced TPA metagenomics assembly of the PRJEB12797 data set... | reverse complement strand
GAAACATCCATGTTTCTGTTGCCGGCGGCCGCCGTCCTTGGCGGCCGGGTTGCGGTTCTCTTCAACTTGGGGACGAATTGCGACGGCTCTAAATATACGCGAGGCTTACCAGCTGTGCGTGTAGCCGACCGAAAAGCCCAGCGTGTTGTAGCCGGGATTGTGACTGCGCAACCCGTTTGAAAAATGGCTGATTGAATAGCCCAAGCTGATTGAATCCTCTTTGCGGAAGTGCCACGTCAAACGCGGACCGATTCGCCACAGAAAACCGTAAGCGCGTCCGTCGTAGGGGTGCGCCTTGTTGTACAGCATGAAACTGCCCGTGAAGTCTATCGACGCGTGCAACTTCCCCGACGCCTCTTTATCCCAGCGGAGCATGAACGCCGGACCGATACCCGCGCCCTCGCTGTCGTGGTGAACGCCGCCGTCCTTGCGCGGATTCGTGTAGCCCAAAGCCCGCGTGAACGTCAAGCCGCGCCAATAGCTCATCAAGCCGTTATCCGTCACCTTTTCAAAAAAGTGCACGTTGTAATTGTTCACGTTGCGTTGACTGAAACGTCGCCCCTCCAAATATTCCAGCTGAATTTCGTTGGCGTCCTCGAACAATGGCTTTTCCTCTTCCAAAGTCTCCGCGTGCGCCGCATTGCCAATCAGCAAACCCATTGCAACCATTGATAAAAATTTTTTCATAACAACGCCGCCTCCTCAAAATTTTTCGGCAGTGTAGCATTTTTGACGGACGACGGCAAGTTTCATTGAGGTGATAAATTGAACATTTTACTTACGAACGACGACGGCATTAACGGCGCGGGTCTTTGGGCATTGGCTCACGCGCTTAAAAATCGTCGCCACGAGGTTAAAATCGCCGCCCCGCTCAAGCAACAGAACGGCATGGCTCACGCGCTCAGCGTCCTGCGCGAAATTGAATATCGCCGCTTCGACACTCCCGACTTCGAGGCGTGGACTTTCGACGGCACCCCCACCGATTGCGTCAAGATTTACTTGGAGGGCATGAATCCGCCCGCCTTCGACGCGCTGATTAGCGGTATCAACGACGGCGCGAACCTTGCCACCGATGTTTTGTATTCGGGCACCGTCGGCGCGGCTCTGGAGGGTTTCCTTCACGACATACCCTCGCTTGCCGTGTCGCGGGATAAGGACTCCGAAATTCCCTTCGATACCGCCGCCGAAGCTGTTGCCGATTACCTGGAGAAAATCCTTGCCGTCAAGGCGGAGGCTTTCCTGCATAATCTCAACTTCCCCAAAAAATTCCGCGCAGGTAAGGCTGAATTCGCGAGTGCGCGGCTGGGACACAGGGATTATATCAACGCGTTCGCGAGCCGCACCGACGAGGCGGGCAGAGCTTATTTCCGAATCGGCGGCACCATTTTCGACCGCGACTCAAGCGAGGGCACCGACATTCACGCGGTTAATCGCGGCTTTGTATCGGTGACGCCGCTCCATACCGATAACGCCGATTACGACGAGATTATCGCTTTGCGCAAAATTTTCAGAGGTTAAACATGGACGATTACACTTGGCGAAAACGATTGGAGGCGCGTCGCCGCCGTCGGCAACAGGAGCGGCTGTTTATATTGTTCATGATAGTTACGGTGTTGACGTTTACGTTCCTGTACTTCACGGTCTACACCAAGACGCCCGAATACGCCATGCGCGAGTTGGTTACGGCTTACAAGGCGGGCGACGCCAAAACTTTCCGCCGCCACGTCGATTTAAATTCGGTCACGTTGCAAGCCTACGACGATTTGACGAGCGACTTGTTCAAGTACGACACGCAACTGTCCGAGCGCGAGCGGAGCTTGTTCGAGAATTTCTACGTGTTGATACGGCGGCAGATGTGTCAAGGCGCGGTTAAAGTTTTGAATACGTATTTGGACACGCAGGAGTGGACATTGCCCGACGACATCCTCAAGGGGCGGCAGTTGGGCGTTGACTATGATTTACTGCTGGATCGTTCGCTGATACGGCACACGTCGCTGATAGAGTTGGAGGGCGTGGAGCATTTGGGCGCGGAGGCGACGGCGACTTTCAGCATAGTAGAGGACTATACGCAAATGCCTTTCGAGCTTCGGGTCACGTTGCGCGACGCGGATAACGAAAGCATTAACGTCGGAGCCTTTGAGTTTGAGATTTTCGAGCGGACGATAAAATTCCCCGGTTTCACGTTCAATTTGGGCGGGAGCGATTGGAAGGTCGTCAGCGTCGACAACTATCGAGAGTATCTGGACGCGGCGTCGCCGATTCTGCGTCAGAATTTGGCGCAATACATTGACGACACGGCGGATATAGTTTATCGGTACAATCGTTCGTTCGAGGAGGAGCAGGACATCTTTATCACGTTGCAACGGTCACCCTACGGAATAATGACGGCGAATCAGCGGACGGAGGCTTCGGGCTACATAACCGACACGATAATCCCGACCTTGGAGGCGCGGCAGGCGGAGCTTGACCAAATTCCGATACCGCAGGGCGCACAATTTTTGGCGGGCTTGCGGCAGGAATCGACGCGAATCACGATTATGGCGTGGAAGTTTTACATACGCGGGATAACGGAAAACAGCGCGGCGGCTTTGGACACGGCGGCCAGCCTTCACAAGCAGGAAATGGTATTCGACCAGCGGGTAGAGGAAATCATCCACAATTCAGCCGTAGCCCGCAACCTGCCCGAATTGCCGTAGGTAACCTTTCTTCCCGTCGCGCAAGAAAGGTTTCAAAGAATCTCTTACGTTTAGGATCAACTTTCTTTTGAGCGACCAAAAGAAAGTTGCAAAGAAAAGTCGCCTCGCAGGGGCGTTTGACCGGCAAAGAAACATCCATGTTTCTGTTGCCGGCGGCGCACGTCCATGTGCGCCGGGTTTCAACTACCTTCGACTATTAAAAAAGCCGACATCTCTGCCGGCTTTTTATGTCACACGTCCAATAGATTCTTGCCGCCGCTCAGCAATGCCACGCGATTTATCTGCGCGGTCGTCACGTCTGCGGGCAAGTCAAATCGCTCGACCAATAAACTCAACACTTCGCTCGGCTTCAAGCTCCCGTCGGGGAATATCCGCACGCCGAATCTTATCAATAATTCGCCCGCCGCCAACTGCAACGTCACCGGCTCGGCGATATATTTTTTTGCCTCAAGCTCCCGACGTTTCTTTGGCGTCACCCGCTCGAATCGCAATTCCGTCGCCGCGTTGAATTCCCTTGCCGCAATCTGCGCGGACTCCAAAAGTTTTTCGTCGAAGGGCAAGCGCACCTCCCAGCGCGACAAATCCGCCAAAGTCATTGCCGCCTCCGCTTTCGGGCGCAACTTTTTAAGCCGCACTATCTCCGCGCCTTTGGGCAGTTGCAAGTTCAATCGCCGCGCAACCTCATACTCGGATATTGCCGCCTCCAGCTCAAAGTCCGCGTATTCGCAATCGCTCGTTACTCCGACTGCCAACGCGCTCGCGAAGGAAACTTTCATGTGCGGATTAAAGCCCGCGCTCCACGACGCCGGCAATTTTGCTCGCAACAACGCCCGCATGAACATGTTCATATAGTCTAAGTGGCTCAGCACCGCCAACTGTGCGCCCTTGCGTATCTGCGCCCGATAGCGCGTCGGATTCGGCATTTGCGGCTTGCCTGTCACAATTTCGGGCGGCGATAACTTTTCCTTTGCAAAGTCGACGACGCTCGCGCCCAAGTTCATGCAGACTCCGCAACCCGTGCAATGTCCGCGCCGACAATCCGCAGTCGTCGCTGCCGATTGAGACTTTTCCCACTCGGCAAGCAGATAGCTTTTGTCGACGCCCGGCGATACGTGCTCCCACGGCAACGGCTCCCACAAATCGCGCTCCCGTTCGCTGTAATACTCCGCGCTCAGCCCGCAAGCCTTAAACGCCTCAGCCCAAACGTCGGGCTTAAACAAATCCGACCAGCCGTCAAACTTCGCGCCGTTACGCCAAGCCGCCTCGATGACTTTGCTTAAACGCCTGTCGCCGCGTGCCAAGGCTCCCTCCAATACCGACAGCTCCGCGTTGTGCCAGTTGTAGCTTATCGCCCGTTCCGTCAGCAAAGTTTTCAGCAAGTCCTGTCGCCTGCGGAATTCCGTCGCCGAGATTTGCTCCACCCATTGAAACGGCGTCCACGGCTTCGGAACGAAACAGCTCACGCTCACCGTGACTTTGACGCCGCGCTTAAGTGCCGCCACTTTTTTTGCCAAGTCGGCTATGCCCGCGATGTCCTCGTCGGTTTCCGTCGGCAAGCCCAGCATGAAGTACAGCTTTACCGATTTCCAACCTTTGGCGAACGCCGCCGCGCAAGCCTCCAGTAAGTTTTGCTCGGTGACGTTTTTGTTTATCACGTCGCGCAGGCGTTGAGTTCCGGCTTCGGGCGCGAACGTCAAGCCGCTTTTGCGAACAGCTTGCACGCGCTCCGCCAAGTCGATTGAAAAGCTGTCGACGCGCAGGCTCGGCAACGACATGCTTACCCGCTCGCCGCGAAAGTCTTCCTGCAAGTCGTCAATCAATCTGCCCAAGCACGAATAATCCGCCGAACTCAGCGACGTTAAGGATATTTCGTCCCAGCCGCTCGAATCGATTAGGCGACGCGCTTGCCGCCGTAAAGTATCGGCTCGACGCTCCCTCACGGGTCGATACGTCATGCCCGCTTGACAGAATCGGCAGCCGCGACTGCACCCTCGGAACAGCTCCAACATCGCCCGATCGTGCACTATGCCCATAAACGGCACCACGGGCTTCTCGACAGCCGTCGCCGCGTCGAAGTCTTTGACTACGCGCTTTAAGACCCTGCGCGGAGCCTCGTCCAATGTCTTAAGCCCGATGAATTTTTCGCCAGAATACAGCGGCTCGTAAAAGCTCGGCACGTAAATTCCCTGCACGCTCAGCAACCGCCGTAAAAATCCGCGTCGCCCGCCAGCTTTGCCCGACACCTTCCAAGCCTTGAACGTCTCGACGACCTCGCCGAAGACCTCCTCAGCCTCGCCTACGATAAAGAAGTCGAAGAACTCAGCCACCGGCTCCACGTTATAGACGCACGCGCCGCCGCCGATTACAAACGGCTCGGACTCTGCGCGGTCGGCGGCTCGCAAGCTTATCTGCGCAAGGCTCAGCATGTTCAGCACGTTGGTATAAATCATTTCGTAGGGCAATGAAAAACCCACGATGTCGAAGTCTTTAAGCGGGCGTTTGGACTCCAAAGCACAAAGCGGCGTCAAGGTTGCCTCGGCGTCAATCCACGGCGCGTAGACCCGTTCGCACAAAGTATCCGCTCGCCGATTCAGCACCGCGTACAGTATCGCCAAGCCCAAATTGCTCATGCCCACCTCGTACACGTCGGGCAAGCCCAAGACCACTCGGCACGCCGTCTTATCGAAGTCTTTGACTATGCTGCCGAATTCGCCGCCCGTGTACCGCGCAGGCTTTGTCAGTTCAAAAAGTTTCATTGTCGCTCACCAAATAAATTTTTGTTTATGCAAGTGTATGTTCAGCAAGATTGCTATCGCCAAGATGTTCGTCGTCAACGAGCTGATTCCGTAGCTCATAAGCGGCAACGGTATTCCCGTCACGGGCATTATCCCCGTCGTCATGCCCACGTTTACAAGCACATGGAACGCCAACATCGACGTTATCCCTACCGCCAACAGCCGCCCGAATACGTCCGCCGCGTCCTTGGCGATTTGTATCCCGCGCCACAACACGATTAAATACAACAGCAACAGTACCACCGCGCCCACAAAGCCCAACTCCTCGCCGACCACCGCAAAGATAAAGTCAGTGTGATTTTCGGGCAGGAAGTTCAGTTGGCTCTGCGTGCCCTCGAATAAGCCCTTGCCGAAGAGCATTCCCGATCCGATTGCGATTTTCGATTGGATTATGTGATAACCGCTCCCCAACGGGTCGACGTTCGGGTCGAGGAATACCATTATTCGCATTTTCTGATAGTCCTTGAGGAATTGCCACAGCACCGGCAACGCCGCCACTCCCGCGCAGATTATCAGCGTCAATATCCGCCAGGGCATTCCGCACGCTATCACCATGCCGAAGAATATTGCCATGAATACCAGCGACGTGCCCAGGTCGGGCTGCTTGAGCACCAACAGGAACGGCAAGCCCACGTACACCGCGATTGGCAACAGGTCTTGCAACGTGTTAAGCCGCCCCATGCGCTCCTCCAATACCGACGCCATGCAGATTATCATGATTAGTTTCGAGAACTCCGACGGTTGCAGGCTTATCGGTCCGATTTGTATCCAGCGTTGCGCTCCCAATGCCGCGTGTCCGAACAGCATAACCGCCACCAACATTATCAAGTTGAACAGGTAGAGTTTGCGTCCGTGTTGCGACAGCCCCCGATAATCGAAGTTCATGCACAGGATTGCCAGTATCGCATTCACGACCGCGAAGATACCTTGCCTTTGCACGAACCAAAATCGCTCCTCGCCGGGCGTGTTGATGTGTGTCGCGCTCGATATGATAACCAAGCCGTATATGACTATCGCCGTCGCCGCCAACAGTAGCGTAAAATCAATGCGACGGAGCAGGCGTTTGCTGTCTGCAGAGAATAAAGCCAAAGCATTCACTCCTTTGATAACATTGCCCCGGAGGGCGGGGAGGGGAGGGAACTCTATCGCCCCGCAACCCAAAGGGCGATTCGCCGCCAATTTTAAATATTCCTGCAACCTCACAAAAAAAATCCTCCGCGTGGAAACGGCATTTGCCCCCCATTGTATTTTTTGATACAATGCGCCCCGAAGGAGGCTTAATCTTAATGGAAAATGTATTCGACACCTTGACCGAACGCGGCTTTATCGCCCAATGCACCGACCCCGACGAAGTGCGCCGCTTGCTCGGCTCCCAACAAGTTACTTTTTATATCGGCTTCGACCCCACCGCCGACAGCTTGCACGCGGGGCACTTTATCGCCCTAATGGTTATGGCTCACCTCCAACGCGCCGGGCATCGTCCAATCGCGCTCGTTGGCGGCGGCACCGGCACCATCGGCGACCCTTCAGGGCGTTCCGACCTCCGCAAAGTCATGACCGACGAAATTATTCATCACAACTGCGAACAATTCAAAAAGCAAATCGCCCGATTTATCGACTTCAGCGACGGCAAAGCTCTCATGGTAAACAACGGCGACTGGCTCCGCAAGCTCGGCTATATCGACCTGCTCCGCGAAGTCGGCGCACACTTCACCGTTAATCGTATGCTTGCCGCCGAATGCTATAAGCAACGCTGGGATAAGGGCTTGACCTTCCTGGAGTTCAACTACATGGTTATGCAGGCTTACGATTTTTACAAGCTCAACGGCGATTACGATTGTATCTTGCAATGCGGCGGCGACGACCAATGGTCTAACATTATCGCGGGCGTTGAACTTACGCGGCGCAAGACAGGGCGTCCCGCTTTCGGGCTTACCAATAAGCTCCTGCTTAAATCCGACGGCTCCAAAATGGGCAAGACTGCCGGCGGTGCGCTTTGGCTCGACGCCGATAAGGTTTCGCCCTACGACTTCTATCAGTATTGGCGCAATGTCGACGACGCCGACGTTAAGACCTGCCTCAGCCTGCTTACCTTCATCCCCATGGACGAGGTTAATCGTTTGAGTTCGCTTGAAGACGCCGCCATCAACGAGGCTAAGCAGACGTTGGCTTATGAAGTCACAAAGCTGGTGCACGGCGAGGACGCCGCCAATCAAGCTCAAATCGCCGCGCTTAAAATCTTCGCCGAGCAGGACGCCGATAATATCCCAGCCATTGCCCTTGACGCCGTCGGCAAAAAATTGTTGGACGTGTTGCTTGCCGCCAAAATTATCGACTCCAAGGCGGAGGGGCGTCGTCTTATCGCGCAAAACGGCTTGACACTCAACGACGCCAAAGTTTCCGACGTTGACTATACCTTGACGCCCGACGATTTGCCCGCCGTCATTCGCAAAGGCAAAAAGAAATTCTTCAAGGTGATTCAGCATGATTAAAAAAATCTGCGCGGCTGTGGCGACTTTCCTGCTTATGAATTCCGCGCAGGCTCAAAGCGTGGAGGACGCCGTTCAATGGGCGATTGACATTGCCAACGACCAAAGCCACGGCTACTCTCAAGGCGCAGAAAACGCCACCGATTGGCGACCCTACACCGGCTCCCGCGAAGGTGCCGATTACGATTGCGCTTCGCTGGTCTATCACGCCTTCAATCACGCCGGCTTTAAGATTATCGACGCGTGGCATAAAAATCCGCTCTACATGAGCCGCTACTACGGCAAGCAGTACACGGGCGACGCCGATACGATTTGGGCTGATTTGAGCGCGGGCGGCGGTTGGCAAAAATTTGCTTGGAGTGACGTTGCCGACGATTTAAAGCGCGGCGATATTCTCTGCGCCCCTCAACGTCACGTGGCAATTTATATCGGCGACGGGCTTACGGTTGAGGCTCGCGGCGTCAACAACCCCAAGGGCGGCTCCTATGCCACTGGCGACCAGGGCGGCGAAATTGATTTCTATTCCGCTTACAATCGCGGCTGGTCGGAAGTCTATCGCTACGTCGGGGGCTGATTGTCCCCCCTTCAAATAAGCGTGGACTACGCGGAACCCGCTGACTTTGCCGAGGTTTTGCAGTTGCAGACTACTTTCTTTCAGCGGCGAAAGTTCGTGCAAAGAAATTCACTTCGCGGGGCGTCACCATCCATGACAGCTCTAAATTACGCGGCGACTCTGAAATTCGCTGTTTTATCAAAGGAGGATATGTAATGTCAGGACATTCCAAATGGGCTACGATTAAACGCAAGAAAGGTGCCAACGACGCCATACGCGGCGCGATGACCACAAAGATTAGCCGCGAAATTACCATTGCCGTCAAAATGGGCGGCGCAGACCCTACCGGCAACATGCGCCTCAAGCTCGCGCTGTCCAAGGCTAAGGCAAACAACGTAACCAAGGACAACATAAACCGCGCCATTCAAAAGGGGCTGGGTACCTCCGACACCTCCAACTACGAAGAAATAACTTATGAAGGCTACGGTCCCGGCGGTGCCGCGCTCATGCTTGACATCCTCACCGACAATCGCAACCGCACTGCCGCCAATATCCGCCACATTTTCAGCAAGCACGGCGGCAACCTCGGCGAAAACGGCTGCGTCGCCTGGATGTTCAAGAAAAAAGCCGTCTTCACCGTCGACAAGGAAACCTTCGACGACGAGGACGCGCTCCTTGAAATTGTCATGGACGCGGGCGCGGAAGACTTTCAAGCCGACGACGACGCCTTTGAGATAACCGCCGCCCCCGAAGACTTCAACGCCATTGAAGCCGCCCTCGCCGAAAAGGGCATCGATACCGCCTCAGCCGAAATTACTCAGGTGCCCGATACCACCGTCGCCCTTTCCGATAACGACGCGCAGAAAATGCAGAAGCTCCTCGACGCCCTCGACGAAGACGACGACGTTCAAAACGTCTACGGCAATTACGAATTCTGATGATTGTCTTGGGAATTGACCCCGGCTCGGCGATTTGCGGCTACGGCTTTGTCGAACACCCCGCGCTTAAACCGTTGGCGGTCGGCGTCATAACGACAAGCCCCAATGCCCGTATGCAAGACCGTTTGCTCAAGATTCACACGGAGCTTGCCGCGCTTATCGCCGCTTATCGTCCGCAGATTATGGGTTTGGAGAAACTTTTCTTCGGCAAGAACGCCACCACCGCCATTCCCGTCGCGCAAGCTCGCGGCATTGTCCTGTTGTGCGCGGCGCAGTCCAATCTTGACGTTATCGAGCTGTCGCCCAACGAGGTTAAGCAGGCGGTCACGGGCTACGGGCACGCCGAAAAGGAGCAAGTTATCTACATGGTTACAAAGCTGTTGAAGTTGGCGGCTCCGCCCAAACCCGACGACGCCGCAGACGCTTTGGCTATCGCGTTGGCGGCGGGCTATCAAGCCGACTCCCCCGCTTACAGAAATTTTGAGGCTCTCTCATGATTGCTTACTTACACGGCAAAGTTAAATTCCTCCTCGCCGACTCGTGTATCCTCGACGTGCACGGCGTCGGCTATAAAATTTTCCTCGACGTTCAATCCCGCCAAAATCTTACGCTTGACGCCGAGGCGCAATTTTTCATTCACACCGCCGTTGCCGATAACGCCATAAATCTTTACGGCTTGAGCGACCGCGCCGCCTTCGACCTGTTTGAATTGCTCTTGAACGTTTCGGGCATCGGGGCGAAGTCCGCACTTGCCATCGTCTCCAAAATTTCGCCCGACGAATTTGCTCGCGCCGTTTCCGCGCAGGACGTTAAGGCTTTGACGCGTTTGCCGGGCGTCGGTAAAAAATCGGCGGAGCGCATTCTTTTGGAGCTGAAGGATAAAGTTCAGCCGACGACCTCGCAAGCCTCCGCGCAGATTCAATCGTCCGCGCAAGACGAGGCGGAGGAGGCTCTGGAGGCTTTGGGCTACACCGACGCCGAAATTTCCGCCGTCTTTAAAAATGCGTCGCCCGACCTCTCGACCGAACAGCTTATCAAATTCGCGCTCAAAGAATTAAATCGATTAGGCAGGTGACAGACATGTTGAGCACATTGGAGGCGTTGCGCCCGAAGAAACGCTTATTCTTGGGTTTGCTGTTGGCGGCGGAGTTTTTCGTCGCGGCGGCACTTTACGGCTTGTGGCTAATCTGTTGCCCGGGGCTTGCCAATATTTTTGAATACCTGCCCGCAATCGTCGGCGCGTTCCTGATTTTTATGTTAGGCAGGTGACAGACATGTTGAGCACATTGGAGGCATTGCGCCCGAAGAAACGCTTATTCTTGGGTTTGCTGTTGGCGGCGGAGTTTTTCG
>ERZ842401.7780-NODE-7780-length-10822-cov-81.845454_pt1 | contig 10822 bp, 11 predicted proteins | sample MGYA00521270_ERZ842401 | MGnify/ENA primary metagenome ERZ842401 (study PRJEB31892, sample SAMEA3878208) | bioreactor metagenome | biome: Moose rumen | place: Sweden | collected 2011-10 | study: EMG produced TPA metagenomics assembly of the PRJEB12797 data set... | reverse complement strand
TTTTATCGAAAAAAGTTGTATTTTTGCAAGCAAAAGTTGTTAAAATGAAACAGATAGTATACTTATTTGTGGCCCTGATGGGCATGGTTCAGACGGCGAAGGCGCAGGACGAGACCATCGTGTTTACCCCTCAGTGGACGGCACAAGCCCAGTTTGCGGGCTATTACGTGGCCGAGGCCAAGGGCTTTTACCGTGAGGCGGGAGTGAAGGTGAAGATAGAACACCCGTCGTCCACTCAACCTGCCATGAGCCGCTTGCGCAAGAACGAATGCCAGGCGACGACGCTGCAGGTCTGTCAGGCGCTGGAGATTATCGACGACGGCATCCCCCTGGTGAATATCCTGCAGACATCGATGAACAATGCGATGGTCATCGTCTCGGCACGTGGGAAAGACCCGCTGCAACAGAAGGGCGCCCACGTGGGCATCTGGAGCGTGGGCTTCGGACAGTTGGCCATCTGCATGAGCATCAAGGACCATCTGGACTATGAGTGGGTGCGCTTCGCCCAGAACGTCAACCTGTTTGTGGCAGGAGCCCTCGACGCCACGCTGGCCATGAGTTACAACGAGTACTACCAGCTGGTGCAGGCGGGCATCAAGATGACCGATAATAACGTGTACCGCTTCTGCGACCACGGCTATAACGTGCAGGAGGACGGGGTGTATATGACCCGCGAATACTACGCCACCCACAAGGACCAGGCGCGCCGCTTCGCGCAGGCCAGCCGTAAGGGCTGGGAGTGGGCTGCCGCTCACCCCAAGGAGGCGCTCGACATCGTGATGCATTATGTGGATATGAACCACATCGCCACCAATCGCGTGATGCAGAAACTGATGCTGGAGGACGTGCTGCGCCTGCAGGTGGATCGTGAGTCGAAGAAGCGCGAGTTCCGCTTGCGTCCCGACATGGTGCAGAAGGCCAGCCGTCTCATGGCGGAGCATCAGATGCTGAGTCGGGAGATCAAGTACAAGGAGTTGTCGGAATAACGTTATTTCGAAATATCGAAATATCGAAAAATCGAATTATCGAAAATCGGAAAATCAATGGAAAAAATTATCGCATATATCCGTCGTAAGCTCTCGGTGAGGGTTAGTCTGTGGGTGGTGTTCTTCGCTGCCGTCATCTTCAATGTGGCCCTCGGCTTCCTGTTCTACCAGTCGCGTGAGGCCGTGCGCCAGGAGGCTATCAGCCGCGCTACCACGATTCTGGACAAGACGTCGCTGCGCGTGGAGGGTATCCTGAACCGTGTGGAGGTGGCATCGAACATGACCAAATGGCTGGTGCAGCGCCATCCCGACAAGGCCGACTCGATGTTTGTCTATAGCCGAGGCATGCTGCTGAACAATCCCGACTTCTACAACTGCTCCATCGCCTTCGAACCATATTATTTCAAGGAGAAAGGGCGATACTTCTCGGCCTACACCAAGCATATCGGCGACTCGCTGCGTACCATACAGGGCGGCAGCGACCACTACCAGTATTTCTTCACCGACTGGTATCTCATGTCGCAGCTGCTGGGAAAACCCTGTTGGACAGAGCCCTATATGGATCTCGACGTGACCACCAACACCAGCGAGATGGTGACCAGCTACTGTCAGACCATCAAGAACCGCGAAGGACAGGTGATCGGTGTCATCAATACCAGTCTCTCCATCACGTGGCTCTCGAAGACCATCTCAGAGGTCAAGCCCTATCCTAACTCCTACAGCATCATGATAGGCCGTGGCGGTACCTACTTCGTACATCCCGACACCACGAAGATTACCCGCCAGACCATCTTCACACAGACGCTCGAACATCCCGACACGGCCATGACTGCCCTGGGCTATGCCATGCAGCGCGGCGAGGAGGGCGTGAAGCACATGAACATCGATGGCAAGGAAAGCTACGTATTCTACAAACCCCTTGGCCAGACGGGTTGCTCGATGGCCATCGTCTGTCCTGAGAGCGACATCTTCAGCGGCTTCGACCGTCTGCGCCGTACTATCATGACCATCGTCACCGTCGGTCTGCTGCTGATGCTCTACCTCTTCATCCGCATCATCACCCGTGAGCTGAAACCGCTGCGCCGGCTGGCTAAGGAGGCTGAGACCATTGCCTCAGGACAGTTTGATGCCGTGCTGCCCGACTTCCAGCGTACTGACGAGATAGGCCAGCTGAGCCATTCGTTCGGGAATATGCAGCAGTCGCTGGTGAAATACATCGATGAGCTGAAGACCACCACCGCCCAGAAGGCCTCGATAGAGAGCGACCTCCGTATTGCCAGTGACATCCAGATGGGTATGCTGCCCGAGAAGTTCCCGACGAAGAACGACCGCGACGACGTGCAGCTCTTTGCCTCGCTGACACCGGCCAAGGAGGTGGGTGGCGACCTGTTCGACTTCTATTTCCGCGACGACAAGCTGTTCTTCTGCATCGGCGACGTGTCGGGCAAGGGTGCTCCCGCCTCGCTCTTCATGGCGGTGACGCGTTCAGCCTTCCGCACCGTGTCGGCCCATGAGACGATGCCCAACCACATCGTGGAGACCATCAACAAGACGATTGCCGACATGAACAAGATGAACATGTTCGTGACGCTCTTCGTGGGTGTGCTCGACCTGCCCACCGGTCTTTTGCTCTACTGCAATGCCGGCCATGATGCCCCGTTGCTCGTAGGAGCTGGCGTAGGCGAACTGCCTTGCGACAGCAATATCCCCGTAGGTTTCATGCCTGACTGGGAATACACGCTGCAGGAGGCCGAAATCTACACCGGCACCACTATTTTCCTCTTCACCGACGGACTGACGGAGGCGATGAATGCCGAGAATGAGGAGTTCCAGATGGACCGCATCACCGACGTGGCTACCCAGGCGCTGGCCAACCAGCAGCAGGAGCCCCGCCAGCTGATCAGCCTGATGACCGATGCCGTCCATGCGTTTGTGGGCGAAGCCGAGCAGAGCGACGACCTCACCATGATGGGTATCCAGTATATTAAAGGGTAGGGGGGCTAGTATTTCTAGTAGATCTAGTATTTCTAGTAGATCTAGTAGCTCTAGTAGCTCTAGTATAACTAGTAGAACTAGGGAGACTAGGAATACTAGGGAGACTAGACAGATAAAAAATAAAAAAATAAAAAAAATAAAAACCCAAAAAAACAAGAAGCTATGGAACAAAAATCAATCTTCAAGCGGGTGGCCAACTACAAGGAACTCCACGTCTACCAGAAGGCGGAGGTGCTTGTCCTGCTGACGGATGTTTTCTGCAAGAGGTTCCTACCTGCCTATGGCGACCGCCGTGTAGACCAGATGAACATGGCAGCGCGCTGTGGCAAGCAGAATATCGTCGAGGGCTGCGAAGACGGGCTGACCAGCAGCGAGATTGAGGTGCGTCTGATTGCTGTGGGGCGAGGCAGTTTCCAGGAGCTCCGCGAGGACTTTGAAGACTACCTGCGGCGCAACAGTCTGCCGGTATGGGAGAAGACCCATCCGCGCTTCGACAAGATGGTGAAGTTCTGCCGCGCGAACAACCACTGGGAGGCCTATCAGCCGCTTGCCGATACGCTCGACGCCGAGGAGTTCTGCAACATGGCGCTGACCCTCTGCCATATCACTGACAAGATGTTCTATGGTTATCTGAATCATCTGGAAAAGACCTTCAAGGAGCAAGGTGGCATCAAGGAGCGCATGCACGCCGTGCGCACCGGCTACCGCCAAGAACAAGACGCCCGCATGAAAGCCCTGGAAACCGAAAACGCCGCCCTCAAGCAAAGGATAGCCGAGCTGGAGCGGTTGTTGGAGGGGAAGGGGGATAGTAGCTCTAGTATTTCTAGTAGCTCTAGTAGCTCTAGTATAACTAGTAGCTCTAGTAGCTCTAGTATAACTAGGAAGACTAGAAATACTAGATAGACTAGAGAGACTAGAAGAAAAAAAACCAAAAAAAACCAATGAGCATAGCAAAACAAATCAAGCAATATGTGTGGATAGTGAACACTCTGCGAAAGAAGAAGCGGATGACACTCAGCGAGCTGCAGGAGCAGTGGGTGCAGGACGAGGTGGCTGATGGCAACCCGCTGCCACGAAGCACCTTCAACAAGTATCGCGACGGCATTCTTGAAATGTTCGGTTTGGTCATCGATTGCAACGAGCGGACTTACCAATATTATATCAGCAACCCTGACGAGGTTGATGACAACCTGAGGAAGCAGTGGATGCTGTCGACGCTGACCACGGGTCTGACGCTCACCAACAGCTCGGCCATCAAGGACGACATCATTCTGGAGAACGTGCCTGCGGGCTATGAGTTCCTGCCGGTCATCATGCAGGCCATTCACCAGCGACGCACCATCACGATAGGCTATCAGAAATTCGGCTTCGAGGCTTACACGAAGCCCGTCGACCCCTATGCCGTACGCTTGTTCCGGCAGCGGTGGTACCTGCTGGCTGACAACCGCGAACACATGGCTGTTTACTCGTTGGACCGCATGCTATCGGCCACACTGACCGACGAGCGATTCCGGCGTCCTGCCGACTTCTCGTCGAAAAAACACTTCGCCGAATATTTTGGCGTGATGGTCGACGGTACGCCCATGGAGCACGTGGTGGTGAGGGCCCACGGCAAGATGGCCAATCTGCTGCGCACATTGCCGCTGCACCACTCGCAGCGCGAATTGGAGAGCGCCGACGGACATACCGACTTCGCGATAGACATCCGGCCGTCTATCGACTTCATCAGCGAGCTGATGTCGAAGGCCGACGGTCTCGACGTCTTGGAGCCTGCCAGCCTGAAAGAGAAGATACGCGGCATCATGGAGGAGGCGCTGAGAAGAAACCCGTAAAGTGTTAAATAAATGTTAAATTCGGGAGGTGTACACGCTTTGTGTACATCTCCCTTTTTACTTTGCCCCCGAATTAAAAACTTAAAGATTATGGAAGGTATGTTTATAGCATTTGTATTAGTTTCAGCCGTTGCCAGTCTGGCCAGCGACTATGTGAAGAATGTGTTTAACGAGATTAAAGAGAATTAAAGGTATGGACTACAAAGAATTGGTAAATCTGTGCGAGGAGGTCTGCGACAATATGGAGCGCGCCTACGACCGCAAGATGGATGAGTGTAAGCTGATGGGAGACTATCTGCGGGTGGTGAAAGCTTTCCAGGAACAATTTGCGAGTGTTGGCGACCTGCGCGAACAGCTGGAGCAGCGTGACAGCGAAATTGACGATCTGCATGAACAGATAGAGCAGCGCGATAGATGTATTGCAGAACTGGAACGACAGGTGCTGGAGCAGAAGGCGAAGAGCCTGGAAGAGGAGGTGAAGGCCAAGCCCATGGAGATTCACAACCACTTCGAGCGCGGCAGCAGCTCGCAGGTGTTTAACGACAAGGTGACGGGAAAGTTTGCCAAGCAGAAAAAGGACAAGAATAAAAAGGAACAGAAGAAATGGAAGAAAATGGTCAAAAGAATGTTGTAAACCACTTCGAGGCAGGCTCCAACTGCCAAGTGTTTAACGGCAACGTCACGGGATGCACGTTTGCCATGCCAGGGTCGACCGTCACGCAACAGGCTGCGGCAGTGGCACCGGCTGTCGCTCCGGCTGCCGCTCCGACACCCGACGAGGAGCAGGTGATCCCCCAGGTGCTGGCTGACAGTGAGCTGTGGCACGAGGTGCAGCAGGCCGGACTGGTGGATGCTGCCGGTCAACCCACGGTGTCGCGCCCTAAGGCTGCGCTGCTGGCCGACATGCTGGCCAGGCGGCTGGATATTCCCAACAAATGGAAGTTCTTTGAGCAGCTGTGGCACCGGAACAATATGCGCAGCGACTACAATACGGCGCTAGAACAAAGGAAGTCGCTGGAATTCCAAGACAGGCTGAAAAATATTTTAAGCTGATAATCAGCCATATACATTAATCCGTACCCCCTACGCGTACCCTCTGCGTAGGGGGTTTTTGTGTTTTATTCGCCGTACCTTTGCATCGTCAACAATTGATTGACGGTGTTCTTTGACTTACTGATACAACTGATGTCGTGAAGATCAATTATTACTAAAAGGTGGGTCGGCCTAACGGCCTCAAAATCTGAAAAAAATTGGATCGAAAATCAATCAAGATAAAATGAGATTTTCTAAAAGATTTTTGAGAGATTTTGAGCGAAGCGACCAAATAAAGTTAAACCATGAGTTGGAGTGAGGAGGATGTCCCCGGGTAAATGCGCAAAGATTCCAACCTTCTTCTCGCTAAAACTCAACAACAATGAAAACAAATATTGAAATTTTTACAAGTGAAATTTTCGGCGAGATTCGTACTTGCCTAGTAAATAACCAAATCATGTTCGTGGGCAAGGATGTTGCTACGGCACTAGGGTATGCCAAACCACAAAATGCACTGGCAACCCACGTAGATAAGGAAGACAAGAGCACTGCCCCGATTCAGGGCACTGCCTACGAAACCCGCGTAACACTCATCAACGAGAGCGGTCTCTACGCACTCATCCTCTCATCGAAGCTGCCACAGGCGAAAGCCTTCAAGCGGTGGGTGACCTCGGAGGTGCTGCCGTCTATCCGCAAGACGGGGCGCTACGAACTGCCACAGCAGATTCCGGCATTGGCCATGCTGAACGCTGAGGCTGAGGACACGCTGACGGCAACGCAGGTGGCCAAGACGTTCAACATGACGACGCAGGACTTCAACGCCATACTGCGCGACATGGGTATCCAGTACCGGCGCTTCGGGCGCTGGAACCTCAGCGACGATCTCGAGGGACGCGACCTGGTGCGTCTGCGTACGCACATCAGTTACTCGCTGAAGGGTGAGAAAAAGGTACGCACGTATATGACGTGGACGCTCGAGGGACTGCGATTTCTTAACTCAAAATTCGGCTATCCCAAATTCTAAATAATGATAGGGTCGGCCTAACGGCCTCAAAATCTGAGAAAAATCGGATTAAAAATCAATCAAAATAAAGAGAGAGATTTTCGAAAAGATTTTTGAAAGATTTTAAGCGAAGCGACCAAAGGACGAACAAAACTTGAATAATTGAGAATTGAAATGGAAGCAAGTGAGATATTGATTGAGAAACTGAAGGAGTTTGAGGGTTTCCGCCGCGATGCCTACCGCGACGTGACAGGCGTGCTGACCATCGGCTACGGCCATACGGGAAGCGATGTCCGCGAGGGCGACCGGCTGACCACCTACGCTGCCGAGGAGCTGCTGCTGATGGACCTGAGGGAACACGAACGGGCGGTGCGGCAGCTGAAGGTGGCACACACGCAGGGACAGTTCGACGCACTGGTGTCGTTTGCCTTCAATGTGGGCATCGGACGGCTGAACCGCTCGGCACTGCTGAAGGTGATTCGCAATGGCGGCTCGAAGGCACAGATCACCCGCGAGTTTAAACGCTGGGTGTTTGCCGGAGGCCAGCGCATGCCAGGGCTGGTGAAGCGGAGAGAATGGGAAGCGAAGAGATTCTTTGAATGAAGATTTTGAGCGAAGCGACCAATCAAATTAGGAATAAAAACGATGAGTACACACATGATTTACATGCAGAACGGGGCGAAGATGATGCGCCCCGTCCTGACGAGAGAGGAGTATCTGAAGTTGCGCAATGGCGGGTTCCAGGTGCAGAACGTGGCACGCATCCGCCAGGGCGACGAGGCACTGAAGGCGAGTCTGGTGCAGATGTGCTATAGCTGTCTGCCCAACGCGGACGGCACGCTGAAGGGCTCGACGCGCATGAGCAACACGGTGGGCATGGACATCGACCACATCGAGGCCGACGAGATGCCGAAGATCAAGGAGCGTATCCTGGCTAAACGGCAAGAGCTGGGACTGCTGATGCTGGAGGAGAGTGCACGCGGACGGGGCTACCATCTGGTGTTCCGTCGCCGTCCGGAACTGTCGCAGGAGGAGAACCTCCGCTGGGCGAGCGAACTGCTGGAGGTGGAGTATGACAAGGGTGCGAAGGACATCACACGCGTGTTCTTCACGACATCGGAGAAGGAACTGCTGTTCCTGGACGATGCCATCTTTGAGATGGAAGAAGTTACAGCGTTACAGTGTTACAGTTCTCAAACATCAGCCATCAGCCCTCAGCCATCGGTAGTCTACGACCCGGAGGCGAAGTACAACGGGATGCTGTATAAGGATATCATCCAGAAGTACTGGGAGCTCTTCAATGGCGGCAAGGAACCCGTGGAGGGCGACCGTAATGCGCTGACCTTCGAACTGGCGGTGACCATCCGTAGCATCTGCGGATACTCGCTGGAGAAAATGATGGCGGTCATACCGAACTATTGGAAGGCTGAGGCCGCCGAATATCGGCAAACGCTGGAGAACGCGCTGAAGGAGCCGCGAAAGGGGATGCCGTATCGGCTGAAGCAGGTGCTGCAGGCCATGAAATCGCAGGCAGGCGTGAAGGCCTGTGGCGGTACGCTGACCACTCCGCCTCCGATGCCGAAACGGTTGCCGCCGCTGATACGGTTGCTGACGAAGAACGTGCCCTGGTTCTACAAGCCCGCCGTAGCTAATGCGGTATTCCCGGCACTGGGTGTCCATCTGCATGGCGTGCGGTTCCGCTACTGGGACAATGTGGAGCACGAAGCCACCTTTATGAATGTGCTGATAGGTCGGCAGTCGATTGGTAAGGGTACCATCAAGAAACCCATCGAGTACCTCATGGAGGACATCAAGCAGCGCGACCAGCCCAACCGTCAGCGTGAGGCGGAATGGAAACAGAAGAACCCGGGAGCGAAGCAGAAGAAAGACCCGCGGCCGACGGACATCTGCATCCAGATGCTGATTGACAACCTGACCGATGCCGTCTTCAACCAGCGTATCGTCGATGCCCATCACAACGGGCAGCGCTTCATCTACACCATCGTGGATGAGATCGAGGGTCTGAAGAAGGTCACGTCGAAGGGTACGACGGATGAGGTCGGTCTGCTGATCCGCAAGGCGTTCGACAACTCAGATGCCGGTCAGGAACGCGTGGGTGCCGATTCCGTCTCGGGTATCGCCCCTCTGCGTTGGAACTTCAACGCCTCGACGACACCGCCCAATGCCCGTAAGTTCTTCCACAAGATGGTGAACGACGGCACGGTGAGCCGACTGGACATCTCGACCATCATCCACTCAGAAGACGACGATGACGCCGCGCCGATCCTGGGCATCTACGACCACACCTTCGCACAGGAGCTGAAGCCCTATATCGACCGGCTGGAGGCCGCCAGCGGACTGATAGAATGTCAGCAGGCCAAACATCTGTCGCTCGACATGAAGCAGGACAACAAGGATGCCGCCCGACTCTACGAGAGCGAGGCCTACCGGGTCTTCTCCTATCGTGCCAACGTGATCGCGTGGCTGAAGGGTATGGTGCTCTATGTGGCCCACGGCTACAAATGGTCGAAGGAGATTGCCGACTTCGTGCGCTGGACGGAGCAGTATAACCTGTGGTGTAAGATGCTCTACTTCGGTCAGCAGTTGGAAAAAGAACTGAACGAGGAGGTGGAGATCCAGCGTCAGTCAGGTCCTCAGAATCTGTTGGATCTGCTGGCTGATGAGTTCACCCGCGAGGAGTACCGCCAGATGCGTCAGCAGCAGGGTAAGACGGGTGATGGCGAGAGTACGCTGCGCGTCTGGCAGAACCGAGGGTACATCGCTTATGATGAGGTGAGTGGACGCTTCTGTAAAACAGAAGCTTACAAGGGAAGATTTTCTAAAACTGAGAACTGAGAGGTATGATTAGAATAGAAAATAACCAAGAATGTTTCGTGTTGCTCTGGCGCAGGCTGGAGCGCACGAGGCAGCTCCTCGGAGGGCAGTATAAGCGCTTCTGCATCCGTAACGTACTGAAGCAGTGGTTCGGCTTCGAGGCCACCGCTGATATGATATGGGAAGTATGCCACCGCGCTGCCATCGACGACGAGCCCCAGGAGGGCTGGAACGAACTGCCGCTGCCGTCGCTCTATCCGCGCAGGCACCGTGAACTGCTGCGTGCCATCGTGTCGGTAAGGCTGGGCATCAGCTACTACAAGATAGACCTCAGGGCGCTAGACGCTGCCTATAGCATCGCCTTTCCCGGGAGTACGCCGATCAATGTGAATAAGAAAAAGAGGATTAGCGGAACGAGTCGGTCAGCAACTTGATCTCGATCTGCGGGCTGATGCGCTCGTAGAGGATATTGTAGACGGCATCGAGGATGGGCATGTTGACATGGCAGTGGCGGTTGATCTCCTTCATACACTTCGTGCCGAAATAGCCCTCGGCAATCATCTCCATCTCGATCTGTGCCGACTTGACGCTGTAGCCCTTGCCAATCATGGTACCGAAGGTGCGGTTGCGCGAGAAATTCGAGTAGCCCGTGACGAGCAGGTCGCCCATATAGACGGAGTCGGCGATGTTGCGCTCGATGGGGTTGATGACCTTCAGGAAGCGCGCCATCTCCTGTACGGCATTGGCCATGAGGACCGCCTGGAAGTTGTCGCCGAACTTCAGACCGTTGCAGATACCGGCAGCGATGGCATAGACATTCTTCAGTACGCTGGAGTATTCGATGCCAATGACATCGGTAGACGTCTTGGTCTTGATATATTCGCTGGTGAGCACTTGGGCAAAGGCCTGTGCCTTGTCGCGGTCGGCACAGCCGATGGTGAGGTAGGAGAGACGCTCCAGGGCCACCTCCTCAGCATGTGAGGGACCGCCGATGCAGGCGAGATTCTCGTAGGGAACATCGTAGACCTGATGGAAATACTCGGAACAGACGAGGTTTTCATCAGGCACGATACCCTTGATGGCGGTGACGATAAACTTGTCGCGCAGACGTGTCTTGAGCTTCTTCAGATGGCTCTTCA
>ERZ842401.7779-NODE-7779-length-10823-cov-3.468704_pt1 | contig 10823 bp, 8 predicted proteins | sample MGYA00521270_ERZ842401 | MGnify/ENA primary metagenome ERZ842401 (study PRJEB31892, sample SAMEA3878208) | bioreactor metagenome | biome: Moose rumen | place: Sweden | collected 2011-10 | study: EMG produced TPA metagenomics assembly of the PRJEB12797 data set... | reverse complement strand
CCGTACCTGGAAGAACGATGCCGGATCGAGGTGGCAGTGCCGGGCGCAGGCAGCGATCTCCGCATCGAGGTCTCCGCCCTTGAGGTAGAAGATGGCCCGGTTGAAACGGCCCTTCACCCAGGGGTAGAAAGTAGAGAGGTCCGTCACAGCCCGTGAGACCACGAAATCGAAGCGGCCCGGGAGACTTTCACCCCGTGCCTGCACGCAGGTGACGTTCGTCAGGCCGAGACCGTCGGCCACGGCCTGGGCGACCTTCACTTTCTTGCCGAAAACGATCTGCCCGCCGGAAATACTGTCGTCAGCCACCATTCCGTCGTCCACCATCGTAAAGAACGGCAATTTCCCCAACCGGATTACCGTATTGCCGTATGTTCCTTCCACCCATGCACGGTTCACACGAAACTCCGGCTCCCGGTTCATGGTCACGGAAGGGCCTGCGCCCGTGCTGTTCCGGGCGGTATCCATGTCCGTATTGTATTCCATCCGCATTTTGCCTACCCAGTGCTCGTTGATTCTGGCTTCCGGCTCCAGCCGCAGGGTGACGTATTGGGAATTCCTTTTGTCCTCGCCGTCCACCCGAACGGTCTTGTAGCGATAGCGGAGAACGCCTCCCCACTTCACGTTATCCACCTTTTTCTCCAGCGCGGAAACACGAACGCCAAGACTGTGAAGCTCGTCCGCGTACTCGGCGGCCAGCTTGTCCACCAGCGCCTTGTCTGCGCCGGACGTCTGTTTTGCCATAGCGCGGGCGACCATTTGCGCCATTTCATAGCGGGTAATCTCCTGTTCGCCGCGATAGGTTCCGTCGCCGTATCCTTCGATAACGCCGTCGTCCGCCAGCTGAGCCACCGCAGCATACGACCAATGCCCCAAGGGAACATCTGAGAAAGGGTTTTCCGCAGCAAAGGCTTTCGGAGCCATACAGACAAAGACAGCCGACGCTGCAAGCCACTGAAAGTTCCGTTTCATTTTTCATTCCTCCGATCAAAACGCATGGCTGAAGCCAAGAGAAAATCCGACGCCGTTATAGCCGGGATTGTGCGTGCCCATACCATTGGAAGAATGGGCGAGCGACCAGCCAAGGCTGAACGAGCCGCGATCGTCGTAATTCCAGATGAGCCGAGGCCCGGTTCTCCACAAAAAGCCAAAGGCGCGGCCATGCGCCGGATGCGCTCGGTTGTAAAACATCAGACTGCCCGAAGCATCCCAAGAAGCCGATAATTTGCCGGAGATTTTCTGCGTCCACCGCAGCATGACGGCTGGGCCGAGGCCGACAGCCTGACTGTCCTCGGAATAGCCGTACTCAGAAGTATATCCGAGGGGACGGCTGAACGTGAGTCCGCGATGGATCGTGAGCGCCCGACACTTATGTGCGACTTGGAAAAAATGGACGTTGTAGGAATTGACGTCGCGTTTCTTGAAAAAGCGGGCGTCCAAATATTCCAGCTGCACTTCCCAAACGTCGCGTTTGGGGGCCGATACCGCGGACGTTTCCGCCGTTTCCAACGACGCGTCCGTCGGCGACGGAGCGCAGACGACCGGAGCGGCGGCAAGGAAGCAGCCGAGAGCCGCCCCTGCGGCCAAAATATCTTTTCTCATACCTCATATCTCCTTCGCAAGAGGTTGTCATATCTTAACCGATAGCATACCATCAAACCGCCGCAGATACAAGCCGTCCGTCGAGCGCGCACGCGAGAGAGCCCTTCCCCTTGAGGGCAAGGGCATGTTATGGCGATATTGAATGTCTAAAGCAGGCCTTGTTGAATACCAAAGGGCGCCGGAAAAATTTCCGGCGCCCTTTGGGCTACCTTACAATCAGTACGGGAATGGTCGCATAGTGCAGGACGTAATGGCTGACGCCGCCGAGGACGACCGTTTCCATAGGGCTCAGCCCGCGGCTGCCCATGACGATGACGTCGGCGGATTCGCGCTTCGCCACTTCGAGGATCGTGTCCGGCGGCGCGCCGACTTCCACGACGCTGGACATGGGAATTTCCGGCGGCACGCGGCGCGCATGATCCGAAAGAACGGCATAGCCCTTCTCTTTCATTTCCGGCGGCACACCGCCTCCCGTCCATGCCCGTTCCAAAAGGGAAAGTTTGCGGTTCAAATCCACGACATGCAGCAGGCAAAGCGCCGCGCCGCTGATTTTTGCGAGATAAACCGCATGATCCAGCGCGCGCCCGCCCTCCGCCGAGCCATCCACCGGTACGAGGATTTTTTTGTATTCCATATTGAAGTCTCCTTTCCGTGAGGAACGATACAGGAACCAATGGTTATGCTTGCGCGGGCGCGGCTTCCGTTTCCAGCTTTCTCTTGTCGGCATAGAACCGATGGCAGAAGAACAGCGCTACGACGGCGATATAGACCAAGAACAGCCCGAAGAGCCGCGCGCAGTCCCAAAAGCCCGCGCCCCGCGTCACGAAGTCGCGCACAAGATGGAATTCCCACGTCAGCGGGAAGAAATGGGACAGCACCAGCACCCATTTCGACAGGATCGGCACCGGCCCCGTGGCGCCGCCGAGAATGAAGCCGCCCGGCAGAAACAGGATCATGCCGCTGGCGGCGACGCCGGGATTCAACGCATACCAGCCGAAGAGCAGGGACATCATGCCCAGCACCCAGATGTAGAAGAACTGGGACAGGAAAAACCAGATCATGCGCCCGCCGATAACCATATCGCCCCAAACGCGCAGAATCGCCATACCGACGAAACACGCGACGAGCAGGCAAACGCCGTAAGGCACGAGCCGGAGCATCAGGTCAAAGGGAGAGCCGTCCCGAAGCAGCGGCTCCCATTTGTGTTCGAGCCGGAGACGCGGCACCATGCCGATGGTGGCGAACACGAAGAACATAGACGAGAAAAAGAACAGGAAGCCCTGCGTCTCGCCGTTCGCCGTGGAAGCGGCAGGATTGAACAGGCGGCGGCTGTAAAGCTGTATGCCGCCCTCCGAGCTGCCGGACGCCATCGCGTTTTCCGTAGCGACGATTTCCGGCAGCGTCTCCATGATGTCAGCGTGCTGCGCCGTGTTCGTGTAGTCGTAATAGACGCCGATGCTGCCCGCCGCGCCGTCGGTGTAGCGCGCTTTTTCCAAACCCTTTGGCAGGCAGATGACCGCGATGGCCTGATCCTCATAACAGAGCGTTTTCGGATCGGCGGGGGTATTGATGACCGCCGTGACGTGCATGAAGGGCGACGCGTCGATTTTTTGCGTCAGTTCGTGGCTGTACTTCGAGTTGTCGAGGTCGATGATGGCCGCGCGGGCTTCGCGGATGCTGTTGTTGTAAAGCGCCAGCGTGAAGAACACCGCGACGATGACGGCGACCACCAAGGAAACCTTTTGGTAAGGCATCCCCTTTCCCGACAGCAGGAACTCGATTTCGTCTTTAACGGAATCCATCGGCGTCCACTCCTATCGTCATGCCCGGCAAAACGCCCTCCGTCGGCTCGGTGTACACGCGCACCTGAAAAGCGGTGAGGTCGGCCTGTCCCTTTTCCCGCGACATTTTGAGGTCGGCGAAGCCCGGCGCCTGCGCGATCAGGCGAATCGTGCCGTCCACTTTCTTGTCTCCGGCGACGGTTTTTCCCGTCAAGTTGTCGCCCTCACGAAGATTCACGATCTGCTTTTCACTCAGATAGAGATCGTAATAATAACGGGTGCTTTCCAAGAGAATCACCGGCACGTTCGGCGCGATCATCTCGCCCTGCTTTGCGATGATTTTCAGGATACGTCCGTCCTCCGGCGCGCGGAGCGTCAGGCGCTCCTTAGAAATCTCCAGCTCTTTCAGCTGGACTTCCAATGCTTTTTTCTGCTGCCGGAGAGCTTCCACGTCGTTCTCGCGGTTCTTCGTTTCACTGCGCGCCTGCTCGATCGTGGGAAGCGCCATCGCATCGGTGTCGCCCGTGTCCGCCGCGCCCGACAGCAAGCGCGCCAAGCCTTCCTCGGCGGCGACGAGATTCGCCCGCGCCGTGTCATAGGCCGCTTGCGCCGCATCCATCTCCGACTGGGAAATGACGCTTTCGCCGCGAAGCTGGACGGCACGGTCGTATTCCAGCGACTGCCGCGTGAACGTCGCCTGCGCCGCCGTCACCGAGGCGCGCTGCGCGTCCACCGAACGGCGGCTCTGCACCTCGTCGTTGTCGATGCGGGAGAAGCCCAGACGCACGCTTTCCTCCTGGGAGCGAATGGTCGCATCGAGCTGGGCGATCTGCGCTTTCAGCTTTTGCGTGGAAAGGTCGACGTCGGTGCTGTCGATAACCATCAGCACGTCGCCTTTCTTCACCGTCTGCCCTTCCTGCACGGCTTCGTTCACCATGCGGCCGCCCACGGAGTCGAAAGCCACTTTCACCTGCTCCGCCGTCAGAATCCCTTCCTTCTTTTCCAGCGCCACCGCCACCGCGTCGCTGCCGCTGTAAAAAAGCGTCAGCCCCGCAATCAGAAGCAGCGCCAGCAATCCGATTCCTATCTTCGTCGTCTTGTTTGACAAGTCCATTGCAGTTCCTCCGTCGTCATGTGATTAGTTACCTAACTATCAAGATAAATAACGCCCTTAGGGAAACAACGATTAAGTCAATTTATGGCCTTGCCGAGTGATTTTGTCGACTGTCTAGGAAAATGACTCGAAGTCGTAGCAGAGCTACGTCAAGAGGCATTTGACAACGACAGGCGGAAAAAGAACCGGCAAGGGCGAAAGGGACTTATTCGGTGTTTCCTTAATATAAAACGCAAAAAGTTTTTGTTTGCGCCGACGAAAAAAAAGCGCTAAAATAGATACACGTCAAAATAACGATAGGCATTTTCACAGGGGGAAGCATCTGATGAGACGCATCAAGAAATTGCAAAAGGCCCTTGCGGCGCTGGCCGTCGCGGGGTATATGGGCGCTGCCGCGTTGGGGACGGCAGAGGCCGCGCCGATTGTGGAGCTGACGCTTCAGCAGAGCATCGACATGGCGCTGGAGAATAATCGCACCATCAAGGAGTCGGCGGAAGACCAGTCGGCGGCGTACTGGACGCATCGGGCGGCGCGCAGGGCGGCAGGCCCGACGCTTTCGTGGGAAGGCACGGGCGCGTATCGCGCGGGACATATGGAACGTTATTATGATGCGAATTTAAGTCCTTTCGGGCTTCATTCCAATCGGATTTTTTCCAATACGGTGCAAGTGACGTTCCCGCTTTACACGGGCGGACAGATTGAGAACAATATCGAGGCGGCGGAGCTGGGCCGCGACGCGGCGGATCTGACGCTGGAGGCGACGCGGCAGGGCGTCAAGCAGCAGACCACGGCGGCGTATTTCCAGATCCTCCAATATCGCAATTTGATCCAGGTCAACAAAGAGGCCGTCGATACGCTGCAGGCGCACCTCGACAACGTCAACGCCCAGTACCGCGTTGGCACGGTCGCGAAGTCGGACGTCCTGCGCTCGCAGGTCGAGCTGGCGAACCAGCAACAGGCGCTCGTGAACGCGCAGAACAACTACGACATCGCAGTGGCGACGTTCAACAATATTGTTGGCCTTCCGACGAACACCATCGTGGACGCGAAAGAAGATCTTTCCTATACGAAGTATGACATTTCCCTGCCGCGCTGCACGGACTACGCGCTGATCCACCGCCCCGACGGGCTGGCGGCGGAGCGCGCATGGAAGCGAGCCGAAGCGGCGATGAAAGCGGCGAAAGCGGGCTATCGCCCCACGGTGGGGATTGGCGTTGCTCGCTCGTGGGCGGGCGATAAGCCGTTTTCCACGGATATGAACAAGGCGGGAGGAGATTCTTCCTCGGACGGAACGACGACGGCCCTTTCTGTCAACTGGGACATTTTCGACAACAACGTGACCGAAGCGAAAGTGCAGCAGGCGAAAGCCTCCATGCGCAAGGCCGAGCAGAAGCTCTATGAAACGCAGGAGTCGATCCAGCTTGACGTGCGCAAGGCGTACCTGAACCTCTTGGCGGCGGAGCAGAACATCCACACCACGAAGGTCGCCGTAGATCAGGCGCAGGAAGATTACAAGATTGCGCAGGTCCGCTACAGCGCCGGCGTCGGCACGAACCTCGACGTCATGGACGCGGAGGACAAGCTGATCGAGACGCAGACGACCTATATCACCGCGCTCTACAATTACAATACGAGCAAGGCGGCCCTCGATCAGGCGATGGGCCTCAGGGTGGAGCTGGACGTCGCAAACTACTACAAAGACGTCATCGACGAGACGATTCCGGTACGGCCGTCTCTCGACACGTCCAGAAATCTTTCTGCGGCGGATGCGGGCGTCGTTTCTCCGGTCATCGTTCATCTGGAAAATGCCGAGAGGCCTTCGGAAACGGTCATGGCGGGAATCATGGCTGCGAAAGGGGCGAAAGACGCCGCTTCGGAAGCAGCGGAGACGGGAGAATAGCGAGGAGTTACAGAGCGGAGCATGGATTCGGTGCTCCGCTCTTTTTTTCAGTCTTTTTTTAGGAAGACATGGCAAAATGAAAAACAGTCAATTTAAGGCGCTGCGGCGCTTTGGAATATGCAGTTCATAGCGCAAAGGAAGAACGGTCTTGGACAAAAAGAAAAAAACTTCGCATAAACCCGCGCACAGAAAGAAGAACGACCATTCCTGGTGGATCATCTTGGCCCTAGGGGTGCTGCTCGCCGTAGGAGCTACGGCGGGCTTCTATTTCGCTTCGTCGAGCCCTTTTGACAAGCCGCAGCGCGTCCGGACAGAAAATCGTCCCACGCAGACGGAGACGCTGCTTGTCGCAAAGGATAAGACGACGGTCATGATTATGGGCGTCGACGAGCGTGTGGACGACGTCGGCCGCTCTGACACCTTGATGCTCGCGACCGTCGATCCGAAAAAGCGGAGCGCGTCGCTGCTCTCGATTCCGCGCGATACGCGCGTGCATGTGCCCGGCTACGGATATGACAAGATCAATGTCGCCTATTCTTTGGGCGGACATCAACTGACGCAGGATACCGTCGAGGAATTTCTCGACACGCCCGTCGAGCATTATATCCTCATCAAGGTACCCGCGTTTAAGCGCATTATCGACGCCATCGGCGGCGTGGATATCGACGTCGAGAAACGGATGTACTACGTCGATGAGTGGGACGACGACGGCGGCCTTTATATCGACCTTCAACCCGGCTGGCAGCACATGGACGGCAAGACGGCGATCACTTATGTCCGCTATCGGGACGAGGACGGCGATATCGGGCGGATTGGCCGGCAGCAGAAATTTATGCAGGCGGTAATGGATCAGGCGCTGTCTCCGGGCATTATTCCCCGCCTGCCCGCCATTATTCGCGAGGTCATGAGCTCGGTGGAGACGGATCTTTCTTTCCGCCAGCTGCTGGAGCTTGCGGGCGCGCTCAAGGAAGCGCAGGTCGGGGGACTGAAGACAAAGATGATTGCGGGACGTCCCCTTTATATCGACGAAATCAGCTATTGGATTCCCGATCTTTATGAAACGCGGGAAGACATGGCAGGCATGTTGGGAATATCCCTTGACTCGAATGCGAAAAAAGAGCTGGAGCGCGACGCTTCCGCTTATCAGGCGTCGATTCCGGCGAACGCCACCGAAGTTCCGGAGGATGATACTACGGTGGGGCGTCTTGTGCGCGAAGGATCGAAGCCGCCGCTGCCGGGAGATCGGGACAGCGTGACGACGCCGTCGTCCGTTCGCCCGGGCAAAGGGCAGGACGGGGGGAGAACGACGCGGCCGGCTGTGCCGTCGCCGAAGCCGGCGGTTTCCCCGTCGACAGGGACGAAATCGACGGACGCAGGGGAACGAGCCGCAGAGGAGGAAGAGACAGAGACGAAGGAATCGTCTGCCGAGGCCGGGCGTAGCGCCGAAACGGCGACGACAAAGCCGAGTACTGCCGCTCCGGCCAATCCGCAGCCCAGCACCGTTCCTTCGCAGGGGCAGAGCGGAACCAAACGAAATTAAACGATCGCGACTTTACGAAAGTACGAAACGCCATCGCATCTTTGCGACGGCGTTTTTGTATATCGCAATTTTTGGGAATTGACAAAAGGCGAGGCGTTATGTATTATAATAATTAAAAGAAATGATAAAAATTTTTACAATAAATAAATATTATAAAAGGAGATGAGTCCATGTATTTCGACGATTATGACAGCCCCGTATTTCGTCCGCCCAGCGAGGCGTACAGTTTTATTTTGCGGCTGACGCGCGGCTGCGCACATAATAAATGCACGTATTGCAATATGTATCGCGGCGTTCCGTTTCAGGTGCTGACCGACGAGCAGATTATGCGCCAGATTTCGATGGCGCAGGCATACGGCGCGCAAGCTGTGCGCCGCGTGTTTTTCGCGGACGGCGACGCCTTGGTGCTCTCCACGGAGCGGTTGCTTCGCGTACTTTCCAAATTGCGTGAGGTGTTCCCGAATTTTGAGCGCGCTTCCTCTTACGCCGCGCCGAAAGATATTTTGCGGAAAACGCCGGAGGAACTGGCCCAGCTTCGCGGGGCGGGGCTGGAGCTCCTTTACTATGGCATGGAATCCGGCGACGGGGAGACATTGGCAAAAATCAACAAGGGCGTTGACGACAAAGAATCCATTGAAGTGGGCCAGCGGGTAATCGCCGCAGGAATGAAGCTCTCGATGATGGTGATTCTTGGCATTGCGGGGGCGGACGGCTCGGAGCGGCACGCGCTGGCCACAGCCAAAGCAATCAACGCGATTCGTCCGACGATGCTTGGCGCCATTTGCCTGATGCTTTATCGCGGCAGCGAGCTCAAAGCGCAGTTTGAGCGCGGAGAGTTCACCCCTCTTTCTCCTGCCGGGCTGATGGAGGAGCTGAAGCTGATGATCGAGCATGTCGACCTTCCCGCGAGCGAGCATTGCCTTTTCCGCAGCAATCACATTTCCAATTATGTGCCGCTGAAAGCGACGCTGCCCGAGGACAAGGAACGGCTGCTTCGGGATATCGCTTACAGCATCGGCGAGCTGAAAAAGCTCAAGGATTGGGATGTCTACAACCATGACAAATATTGAACGGCGTCAAAAAAAGGGGCTGTCGCAGGAAGAACAATTTTTTCCTGCGACAGCCCCAACGTCATACTTTGGTTATTTTTCAGTTAATACTAATCTTCGACCAAAATTTTATATAAAATTTTGACCGAAGATACGCCTGCTACGCAGGTTACATTTGCGCCATAGGCGCAAATGCCGTCTCATAAATCTCAGTAAAGATTAAAAATCTTAACTGAGATTAGTATAAGTCTTGAGCGATTGTCTTGTATGGAATTTCTCCGTGTCTGTTTTTGATATGAAAATTATAAAGTAAGAAATTCTTACCTTAAAAATTTGCTTCTGCGACAGCCCCTTATTTGTGCGGCTATTCTTTTTCTGTCAGCGGCTCGTCGGGTCCCGCGCCGGGCCCTCTCATGGCGCCGGGGCCCATCCCCATACCGGGGCCGCCCATCATCCAGCCGGGGCGAAACGCTTCTCGCAGTACGGAAGCGTCAAGGCCGAGCGTTTTTGCCACGTCGTCCCATCCGTTGTTGATCTTTTTCAGCGCGAGGACGTCGCGCGCGTCTTTTCCTCCCGCTTTGCCAAGGATGCCCGCCGCACGGATGTCTCTCGGGTTGTAGCCTTCGCGGAGCAACGTCCGCGCCTCGTCCTTGGTCAGATTCGTCTTCTCGTCGGCGAGGCGGCCCGCAATCAAGTCGCCCATCGTCTCGTGGATCATTTCCCGCGTAACGCCGAGAGAATCGCCGACGGCACGCCAGTCGCCCATTTCATCGTGGAGCGCCATTACCTCGGCGAAGGAATGGCCGCTGGTCCGCGCCAGCATTGAGCACGGGAAAATCTCGCGAAATGCGCGGGGATTCTCGGCGAGATACGCGGCGACTTCCGCTTTGTCCACGCCGAACATCTCCGCCGCTTTGGCGGCGGCGTCTTCGTCGCTCATGCGCCATGGCCCCATTTGATGCTGCCCGGCCGGCGTCTGGTCATAGCCGTCGGCGGGCGCAGCGCCGGCCGCGCCGCTGAAAAGGCTCGCGCCCATCAAAAGCCCGCCGGCCGCGAGCGCCGCATACCATTTCCTGTTCATAAAAATCCCTCCTCATTAAGGAAACACCGAATAAGTCCCTTTCGCCCTTGCCGGTTCTTTTCCCGTCATGCTTTGTCAGATGCCGCTTGATGTAGCTCTGCTACGACTTCGCGGCCTCTTCCTTGCCTGACGGAAAAATCCCTCGGCAAGGCCATAAATTGACTTAATCGTTGTTTCCTTAAAAGTATATCCGATAAAAATTAAAGGCGTCTTAGGATTTTGTCGTTTTCATGAATTTTTGCCGCATAAAAAGACTCGCGACCGTCGGCTGACGATTGCGAGTCTTTTTGCACATGGGATCAGAACTGGAATTTCTTCAGTTCGTTTTGCATGTCCGTCGCGAGTTTCGCGAGGGCGTTGCTGGCTGCCGAGATTTCGTCGGACGAGGCGGACTGCTCTTCCGCCGCCGCCGAGACGGACTGCATTTCGTCGGCGACGCGCTTTGCGCCGTCGTCGATGTTCTGCATTTCGTGGGCGATGCCGTCGGCTTCCTTCGCGACGCCGGCAACCGAGGCGGACATGGCCTGCACTTTTGCCGAGACCTGCTCGATGAGCGTCTGGATATTGTCAAAGACGAGACGAAGCCCCTCAACGGACTGCGCGCCTTCGACGACCGCCGTGCGGCCTTCCTGCATGGCGGTCACTGCGCTCTCGGTGTCGGTCTGGATCGCGCCGATGAGGTCGGCAATCTGCTGCGCCGCCGTCTGGGACTGCTCGGCGAGCTTTCGGACTTCCTCCGCGACGACGGAGAAGCCGCGT
>ERZ842401.7778-NODE-7778-length-10823-cov-24.972604_pt1 | contig 10823 bp, 6 predicted proteins | sample MGYA00521270_ERZ842401 | MGnify/ENA primary metagenome ERZ842401 (study PRJEB31892, sample SAMEA3878208) | bioreactor metagenome | biome: Moose rumen | place: Sweden | collected 2011-10 | study: EMG produced TPA metagenomics assembly of the PRJEB12797 data set... | reverse complement strand
TAATCTGCTTGAGTGCAGCTTCTGCATTTTCTTTTGTATCGAAAGAAAGCACAGACAAATCATATTTTGTGAATAAATCTGAATGTTCTTTTCCGAACTTTACGACTTCTTCGCTTGGCAAATCGCGAATATCAAATGAAACAAGGTTAAACGCTCTTGTTTCGTTTTCCACATTTGCAAGAAAGTTCTTTTCGTTGTCCGAAATCTTCAAGCCATAAAGCGTATCATTCCCAATAGAATCAGACGAACCGAACAAATCTTCCATATAGCGAGAGCGGAAAAGGCTTTCCGAAATTTCTTTTCTCAGCGATGCTTTGTAAGAATCCGAAGCCTGCCGCCACAGTTTTTGTGAATATCCGTTTTCGTCGGAAAAATACGAAACCATAATTCTGTCTTCTGCAATTTCTGGTACTTTGTAGCCGGATTTTGCCACGGCATCTTCAACCATCATCGTGAAAACGGTCTGGTTGAATGCGTAGCGGAACGCGGTATAATATGTTCCTGCATTCGCAGATTTTCCATTATTTTCAACATATTGCGCAACTGTATCTGCAAAATACGTTCCCTGCTCGTAGCGAATCGGCTTTCCGTCATAAGAGCCGAATGCGGGGAGCTTTTTTCCAAACAGCGCAGTAAAGATTTCCGTTCCCACTCCAAAAACGATAAACGTAAACACTGACAAAATAAGAATAATAACTGAACCAATCCAGAGCAGCTTATTTTTCATAAAATCTTCCTTAAAATGATAATACAGACGCTCATTTTATCATTCTGCACTTTTACTGTCAACGAGCGGAATCACATAAAAAATTTGAATTTTTTTCAAACAGCTCTTGACATACTGATTTTGTTTCTGATATAGTATTATTCATCACGGGGGCGTAGCGAAGCTGGTTTATCGCGCTGGCCTGTCACGCCGGAGATCGAGGGTTCGAGCCCCTTCGCTCCCGCTTTTGCCTTTTTCAAAAAGGCTTTTTTTATCTGATTCGGGCAATAGCGCAGCTGGTAGCGCGCTACGTTCGGGACGTAGAGGTCCCCGGTTCAAATCCGGGTTGCCCGACAAAAAAACAGTTCTATTTTTAGGGCTGTTTTTTTTTATGCCCACAAATCTTGTCTTGTTTTTATCAAAAAGGATTTTCAGCTATCAGAATTGCGATAAAGGCTTATAAAGCAACATTTTATCTTTTTTTTTTGCCACGAACATAATTCCGCCATTCCATTTCAATCAACGCACTGGAAATGTATTTCTTTGATACCGCAAAAATGCAATCAGTTGAAAAAATAAGTATATCTGTGTTACTATGAAAAGTATGATTATCACAGCAAACAAATCTACTCTTTTTGGTCATATACGAGTGCCTGGTTCAAAAAGCCACACGATTCGCGCTCTGCTTTTGGCGGCATTGGCAGAGGGCACATCAACGATAAAAAATCCGCTTGCGAGTGCGGACTGTATTTCTACTTTCAAGGCAATTCCGCTACTGGGCGCATCTGTGGAAGGCTCCCCAAGCGAAAACAGCACGGAATGGATTGTGCACGGTGCTGGTTCGCGCGCGCATTTGCCTTCCGACGTGGTAAATGTGGGAGATTCTGGTTCGCTTTTGTATTTTATGAGTCCGATTGCCGCAACTTTTGCGGGGTGGACGGTATTCACGGGCGACGATTCTATCCGAAAGCGCCCGGTAACGCACGTCGTGGACGCTTTGAAGCAACTCGGCGCAGAGGCATATATCACGCGCCCTGATTCCGATAGCTGCCCGATGATTATCAAAGGTCCAATCAGCGCGGTGAACGAAGTTACCACCGACGGACGCTTATCGCAGTATGTAAGCGGTATGATGATGGCTGCAACACGGCTGGACGGCACGCTCCGTATTCATCTTACCGACCCAAAAGAAACGCCGTACCTCACAATGACGCGAAAATGGCTCGAGAGTCTCGGCGCAACAGTGCGAATGAGCGATGATTTCAAAGAAATCGAGGTGGACGGCAATCGTTCCATTCCTCATTTTGAGCGGACAATTCCCAGTGACTGGGAAGCCGTGGCTTTTCCGCTGATTGCCGCATTGATTACAGACAGCGAACTCGTTATTGACGGCGTGGACGGCACGGGAACGCAAGGCGATGACGCGATTGTGAAAGTGCTGCAAAGCGTTGGGGCTGACATTGTGTGGAACAAAGAGGCGGAAACGCTCACCGTGCGCGGTATGGCGAAAGCCGCGGGCACAAAAGGCTATCTGTCAACCAAAAATCTGCCAAACGGCGAACTGCGAGTGAATCTGTCTGGTTTCCCCGACGCTGTTTGCGCGCTGGCAGTCATTGCGTGCTTTATCGACGGCACGACCGTGCTCGAGGATTTGGGCGTGTGCCGCAAAAAAGAGACTGACCGCATCGCCGTTTTGCACAAAGAACTTGAAAAACTCGGTGCGCACATCGAAGAAGGAAGCGATTATCTCGTGATTCACGGGCATTGTCCGGTAAAATCAGACGGCGCACCGAACGAAGCATTCACCCTGCATGGCGCGACGGTCGAAAGCTACGGCGACCACCGTGTCGCAATGGCGCTTTCGTGCGCTGGGCTTGCGCTCGGCGGCATCTCGGTGAAGGACGCGGAGTGTTGCAGTGTTTCGTTTCCTCACTTTTTTGAGGTAATGGCAAAAAACGGTGCATCTTTCAAAACCGAATCGCTGTAAGGAGAAAAAATGCAGTTAGCAAGCACTCGAAATCCGCAAAATATCGTAAACTTTGAAAAAGCGGTGCTTAATTGTATGCCGGAAGACGGCGGGCTGTATGTTCCCGTTGATGACGTGGATATGAGCCGCTGGATTTTGTACATCAACAAGGAAACCTCATTCCAGTCCATCGCGGGCGCACTCACTTCTGCGCTTATTAACGATGAGTTTTCGCCGATTATCTGCGAGACGATTGCCACGCGCGCATTTCCGTTTGAACCCGCGGTGAAACGGCTCGATACTAATTTGTATGTGCTCGAATTGTTCCATGGACCAACGGGTTCGCACAAAGATTTTGGTATTTCCTACCTTGTTTCGTGCGTTGATACCATTCTGTATTTCCAAAAAAAGCAAGCAGTCTTCGTTGACGTAACGTCGGGAGAGCTGGGCGCAAGCCTCGCGCGTGAACTCCGCGGCGCAAAAAAGATAAAAGCAGTCCTCGTCTACCCAAAAGGAAAAATGCGAGGCTTGAAAGCCAGCGACTTAATCGAAAACGGCGGCAATATCTGCGCAATCGAGGTTGACGGCACGGAAGAAGACTGCCATAAAATCATCAGACAGGTGTTCAACAACCGTCCCTTAGTTGAAAAATACGGTTTGACGGTCGCAAATACCGCAAACATCGGGCGGCTTTTCCCGCAAACGTTCTTCTATCCCTATGCCTTTTCCAGAATAAAGGACGAAGTCTTCAGCGACATCTATTACTCGCTCGCGGCAGGCAATTACAGCAATGTTGTCGCAGGACTTTACAGTTGGAAATACTCGCTTCCTGTCAAAGGCTTCATTATCCCCGCGAATGCAAACCTGTCCGTCGATGCAAAGGGCGATTGCACCATGCTGGACAGTATGATTCCTCTGTTGGAAAGGGAAAAAGCAAACCCTGCAGACCCGTCGAACCTCGAAAGACTCGAAAACGTGTTCAAGCAATACTCTCTGCTGATGAAAAGTCTCGTTTTCACGTCGCACGTTTCGGAAAACGAAGAAGAATCGGCGTGTAAAGAGCTTTATATGCGCTATGGCTACATTGCCGACAGCCATACCTCGCGCGCATTTGCGGCGGCGCAGAAGCAAAGCGAGCGTTTTTGCGGCGATGGCGTTACGGTGCTCGTTGCGCGCGACGACCCCGCGTTTGATTCCGAGGCGATTCGGCACAACTTGGGTGAAGCCCCCGATATGAGAGACGAAATTGCAGTGCTATTTGAGCCGTTCACTCAGAAAAAAGAGCCTGTTGCATTCTACGCGGCATTCGACGTTATCAGCGAAACGCTCGCCGAAATCGCCAAGATGTGATTTTGTTCTGAGCAAGGCTCAACAACGCTGTGTTTTGTTGATTTTACAAAGCAAAAAGACCCGCTGCACTGTGCAACGGGCTTTTTTATGTCTACGGGAATATCTTTGCAGCGTGTTTTCGGTTCTTCCTGCAAAAAGAAATGCTCATCGCACTGTGTTTTTGAGTATTCCGCCGCGACGGATTGGTTAAAAACAACGTGCAATGAGCATTTTTGCTCTACGGAATGGTTGCCGCACCGTGTTTTCACGCCTTTTACAATCAAGGGAAAGGCAAAAACACCGTGCAAAAGGCAATCCGTGCGTTATTTTTTCTTGCCGAGCGTGGTAAAATCCTCTACCGCGCTTGAGTATGCAATGCCCATTCCCGGTTCTTTGAGGCACTTGACATTTTCTATTGCGTTGATGACTGCTTTTTTCTTGTCCGCCGGCACGACCATAATGAGCATATCCTTTTCTGGCACGATGTGCATACCAAAAAAGCGCGCGTCAGTCTCTCTCGCCGTTCCCCGCGCGTTGACCACCGTGCCGCCGCCTGCGCCCGCGCTTCTCGCCGCCGCCATAACGTCGTCCGCATAGCCTTTGTTCACGATTACGGTTATCATTGTGTTGTCGCAGTCTGTTTTTGCCATATTTTCTTCCCCGCTTTGCTTGCCAGATTTGTAAAAAGTGCCTAAATCGAGCGAAAAAAGCTCGCCGAAGTTCCGTTTTTCTGTTTTTGCCGTGCTGATTATCGCACTTGACACTGATTTTTTTACGTTTTCGTCCACAATCATCAAGATGATGTCTTTCGCTTCCTCTCCCAAGCCCAAAATTGCCGCGATGTTGGTTGCGGCAAGCCCTCGCCCGCTCAAAACGGTTCCGCCCTGACAGCCAGACTCCATCGCCGCACGAATGAGCCGCTCTCCGCGGTCGTGAGGCACGATACTTATCAGTAATTTGTAGTTTTCCACGCTGCGCCTCCTATTTTTTCGCCGTTTTCATCTTGAAAATGATGCCGAGCACTTGAATTGCAATCAAGGGAGTCATCGCAACAAGCGCAATCACGCCGAATGCGTCCACGGCAGGGTTGCCGCCCGTTGCCGCCGACGCTCCCAGCGTGAAGGACATAATGAATGTGCTTGTCATCGGTCCTGACGCAACGCCGCCCGAGTCGAACGCAATGCCAGTGAAGAGTTTTGGGCAAAAAAATGTCATAATCAGCGAGAGCGCGTACCCCGGTATCAAAATGTACCATAGAGAAAAGCCGAAAATGACTCTCGCCATCGACAAACCGATAGAAATCGCCACGCCGGAGCTTAATGCGCCGAGCATAGTGCGCCGTTTTATCGCGCCGCCGCTCACACTTTCTACTTGGTCGGTCAAAACCCACACGGCAGGCTCTGCGCTCACCACGACTGCGCCGAAAACACAGCCAATTGCGATTAACAGCAGCACGGGAATGTAATTTGGTATCTGCAACAAGCGTTCCACTTCGCCAGTAGCGTTGAAAAGCACGAGTTTTTTCTCTCCCGACACGGCAAGATTGCCCAAAACTTCGCCGAGTGCCGTTCCCGCGCTCATAAAACCGCCTTGCGCACCCGTCAGGAACAAAACCAGCCCCGCGAAACTCAAAATCAAGCCGCGCACCATACGAATTACTTGGAAGGGAGGCATTTTGATAAGGAAAATTTGGAAGATTGCCGCCATAAGAACGAGCGGGAAGAGTGCGCTGGCGACTTCGTGCAGGATTTCGGGCAGAAGCGCGATGAAAATACCGATTCCGTCCGCCGTTTCGCTTGCCGCAGCCGAGGAAACAGCATTTTCTGCATCAGAAACAGGCGACGACAAGAAGATTCCATAGACGCACACCGCCGCAACGGGTCCAATCGACGCGATTCCTGTCAACCCGAAGCTATCATCGCTCGATGTTGTGTCGGATTGAGCGCCCGCGCTCTTGGAACGCACCGCCGCAACGCCCACGCCCAATGCCATAATGAAGGGAACGGTCATCGGTCCTGTTGTTGCGCCTCCCGCGTCGAAGGCAACGCCTTGGAAGGTTGCTGGCGACAAAAACGCAAGCGCAAAAACGATGATGTAAGACGCTATCAAGACGATTCTGAGCGGGATAGCCAGCATTGTGCGTAAAATGCCCAATGCCACGAACAAGCCAACGCCCGCCGCAATCATCAGAATCAATCCCCATTTTGAAACAGACGGCGCAACAGAGCGCACTTGGTCTGCCAGCACCTGAACATCAGGTTCAGCAATCGTAATCATAAAGCCAATGAAAAAGGAAGCGCCCAAAAGGAGCGGCAAACTGCGTTTTGAGGTTAAGGCAGCACCGCTGCGCTCACCGATTGGCAAAATCCCGATGTCAACACCGAACAAAAATATCGTCAAACCGATTATCACCAGCACGCCGCCCACCACGAAGCGCAGCAACGTGCTTGCGCCGAGCGGGGCAATCGTTACGCCCAGCAGCAGCACCAAAATCATAATCGGCGCAACAGAATACACTGTTTCTTTGAATTTCTGATAGAAATTCACCCGTCAACCTCCTACATTTTTTTGCATTCTTTGATTATATCAATAACCTCTTCGGCTGTTTTTGCGCTCAACATCTTTTCGCGAATGTCGCTTTGCATTAAGATGCCCGTCATTTCGGACAACAGCATCATATGCGGCGACGTTTTATCGGCAGGAGAAGCAATCAAAACAAAGATATTCGAAGCGTTTCCGTCCAATGCGGCATAATCAACGCCGTCTTTTTTGATGCCGATTGCAACACACAGCTCTTCAACGCCGTCGGTGTGCGCGTGCGGAATGGCAATACCGCGGTCGAGTCCCGTGCTCATCTGTTTTTCTCGGTCTTTTACCGCGTCAATGAGCTTTTCCACATCGCTCACCGCGCCAGAAGCCGCCGCAAGTTCGCACATTTCGCGAATAATGCCGTCTTTGTCCGTCGCGGAAAGACCGCATTTTATGCACTTTGGGGAAAGATATTTCACAATGCGCTTTTCAACGCGGTTTTGAGAGCCAATCATCTTGCTTTGACTCAAGAAAATCTCCTTGAGCGACTCAATCGACTTGAGCGATTTATTAAAGCGCAAAATCACCTCGTAAATCTCCGCTTTTACAAAGCCCATATCCTCTGCCGACGTTTCTGCCACGAGTTTTGAATCCTCGATGTGTATTGACAGCGCGACTTTGCCCTTTCGCGCCTGAATAATGCCTTCGTTGATGTTCATCGTCTGCACATAAAAGCCCTCGCCGCGTAAATCACGAACGATTAAGTCAATCACCATCTGCGCAATGTCGGCATTGTCAAAGTCCCATTCAAACGTTTGCGATTCAGACGACTCGCTTTCTTTGCGCGTGCCCCTGCCCTTTATGCCAAGCGATACGGTAAGCACGGGAGGAGCAACAAGCGTAGTCACCAGCGTCATCAAAATCACCACGCCGAAAATCTTTTGGTCGATAATCCCGGAAGCCAAGCCGATGCCCGCAATGATAAGCGCAACCTCGCCGCGCGGAATCATTCCCGCTCCGATTCTAAACGCGCCTTTCGCATTAAATCCCAGCGCCAGTGCAGGACCGCCGCACCCCAAGAGCTTTGCAATCACGCCGACAATCGTATAAATTGCGCCGAAAATGAGCACTTCACGGTTCAACAACTGCGACACATTCACGCTCATACCCATCACCGCAAAAAACACCGGCACAAAGAACTTGTACAGTCCGCGGATTCGCTCTTGAATAACGGGGGCAATATCCGTGCGCGACAAAGCCAGACCCGTCGTGTAAGCGCCGATAATCATCGCCAGCCCCTGCTTTTCAAAAAATCCTGCGAGCAAAAACGACACGCCCAGCGCCGCCATTGTAAAATCAAACGTACCGCCGAAAAGACGCACAAACTGCGCAATTTTTTTTGCAAACACAATGAAAATCAGCGTGAACACCAGCCAGATAGAAAACGCCTTGAGCGCAATCAGCGCAATATCCGCGCCGCTCAAACTGCCGCCACCGCCCAGCGCCGACACAATGCCCATCACGACCGCCAGCAGCACAATGCCCAACACGTCATCGAACACCGCCGCCGCCAAAATCGTAACGCCTTCGGGGGAATCCATCTTCTTTTTGTCCGACAAAATGCGCGCCGTAATGCCTACGCTCGTCGCGGTGGACATAATGCCCAAAAACAAACAGCGAACGTCCATAAAATGCGTGTGAAGCATCAACATCGAGCACACGTCGCCGAGCAAAAACGATACCGCAACGCCGCCAAAACCGATAATGCCGCCCGACACCGAATATTTGAGGAACAGGCTCAAATCCGTTTCAATGCCCGACGCAAAAAGCAGAATAATCGACGCAATCTGCGAAATCGAATACAATTCGGGATTGACCGCGAGCGATTCGCTGTTGAGCGGAAAAAGCCCCTGCGGAAATCCCGGGAGTTTCAGCGCGCCCAGCGCATACGGACCGATGACAATGCCTGCAACGAGTTCGCCGAGCACGGACGGAATCCCCACTTTTACGGCGAGTTTGCCGAAAATGCGGACTGCAAAAAAGATAACTGCTAATTGAAACAAAAGAGATGTAACGATTTCAGTAATATTCTCTTCCATAAGACAAAACCTCTATACTGTTGAAAGATGAATATATGCGCTATGACTCGTGAAGATTAGGAAAACAAATTTGAAAAAGGATTTTCTAATAGCATAGCTCTATATGTAGCGTTTTTAGAATACAAAATAAAACAAACAATGTCAACAACTGCAAAATTTTGCAACCAAATTACCCTAAAAGACGGCATTTCTTTTACGCGCAACAATCCGCCAAAACAAGTGCTGAAAACACAGGAAAAAAGGAAAGTTGAAATACAAAACCAGTGCGGTTATAATAAAAAGGGGTGCGCTGTTGCTGGCGTTCTGCAGATGTTGCCGCAGCGCTCCAAAACAGGGAGACATATCATGCCAAAAAAAGTTAAAAAGCTCTTTACCAGTGTTTCTTTTAAGCAATCGCTTATCGTTTTAGTGCCAATGATAATCGTGAGCACGTTCGGGGTGGTGTTTTTTTCGCACAGCCTCGTGAACGGTATGAAAAACGAAATCCTGCGCGGAATGTTTTCGGCGTGTGCATCTTACCGCGAGACCATCACAATGCGCAACGGAGAAACGGACGGTTCACAGCTCGAAGATTTGCTTAAAGCGGATACGGGTATGGATTTTACCTATTTTGAGGGCGCAGAACGTGCCGCAACCAGTATTCTAAACGCTGACGGTCAAAAACCGCTCGGCACAAAAGCCGCGCCAGAGGTGATTTCCAACGTGCTGGTATCGGGCAACGTGTATTCGTCAACCAACACGGACGTGAACGGCACGCCGTATTATGTGGTGTATATGCCCGTGCAAAAAGGCGGCAATGTGAGCGGAATGGCGTTCGTGGGGCTTCCCAGAACATCGGTGGCGCGCTATGTTTTAAGCCAAACGCGCATTATGATGATTGTATCGGTTTCGTTCATCATCTTTATTGCGCTTTTGATGTACTTCACCACGTCGCGCCTCATTTCCGCCGTCAAAGAAAGCTCCGAGGCAATCCAGAAAATCGCGGCAGGCGAAATGGACGTAAAACTCAGCACCGAACTCTTGAGCCGCCGCGACGAATTCGGCGATATGGCACGCACGATTTCCAGAACGTCATCAAAACTGCGCGAAGTCATCGGGCACAATTTGACCGCCGAAGAAAAAATGCTCGTGGACGAACTCGACACGGCAATCGAAGAAAAGCAACTCGTGGTGTATTTTCAGCCCAAATACCACATTCAAGGCGAAAATCCCGTCATCGACAGCGCGGAGGCTCTGATTCGCTGGCAGCACCCGCAGCGGGGAATGATTTCGCCCGGGCTGTTTATCCCGCTGTTTGAAAAAACGGGAATGATTTATCGGCTCGACCTGTTTGTGTGGCAGGAAGCCGCACGGCACATCAATGCGTGGAAAAAGCAATTCGGCGTAACCGTGCCGGTGTCGGTCAATGTGTCGCGCACGGACATTTATTCCGCCGATGTCATTGAAGAACTCAAACTGATTGTCGCAGAAAACGAGATTTCCCCCGCCGATTTGCATTTGGAAATCACCGAATCCGCGTATGCACGGGATTTTGAGCAACTCATCAGCATTATCGTGAACCTGCGCGCGCTCGGCTTCAAAATCGAGATGGACGATTTCGGCTCGGGGTATTCGTCGCTGAATATGCTCGCAGAACTGCCGATTGACGCAATCAAGCTGGATATGCGCTTTATGCAGGGCGAGGGGCACAAGCGCAATATGATGCTTTCGCTCATTTTCGACATCGCAAAAGCACTCGCCGTGCCGTCTATCGCGGAAGGCGTGGAGACAAAAGAACAGATGGAAATGCTCAAAAAGATGGGCTGCGACATAATCCAAGGCTATTATTTTTCGCGTCCGCTCCCTGCAGCTGATTTTGCCGCCCTTCTCGCCTCCCAAACCGACCGCAACGCATAATAAAAGCCTGCCAGAACGTGTGTCTTATGTCATTGCCGAACTTGATTCGAAATCTCTTTTCGCAGCCCGTTGAAACAAGGAACTTAAGTCCCTTGCTGCAGCAGACTGCGAAAAAGACACAAACTCTGTTAAAAAATTCACACGAATTTATTTTGCCGAAGCATTTTTTCGCCGTAAATTTTTGTTTATGGCTTTCCCAACGTTGGGCGAGCCGTAAACAAACGTTTATGAGCCGAATTTGTCTTGGTCTGTGAATAAATTCACATAAAAAGCTCAAACACAATCATTTTGACCCGTA
>ERZ842401.7777-NODE-7777-length-10824-cov-4.518433_pt1 | contig 10824 bp, 8 predicted proteins | sample MGYA00521270_ERZ842401 | MGnify/ENA primary metagenome ERZ842401 (study PRJEB31892, sample SAMEA3878208) | bioreactor metagenome | biome: Moose rumen | place: Sweden | collected 2011-10 | study: EMG produced TPA metagenomics assembly of the PRJEB12797 data set... | reverse complement strand
TCATATTTATTTTTATTATTAATATCATATTTATTTAATATGAATTTAAAATTTAAAAAAATTATATTTTTATTTTTTTAATACTTCTTTTAGAATCAATCGAAGAAAAATCTAAAATATCAGTCATTGGTATACTTCCAGTTTTTGACTTAACATTTCCAAATTTGAAAGTATCAGTAATATCCTTAATTTCTTCATTGTCTTCTTTAATATTAAAATTAATAGAATTTACTAATTCTTGAGGTATTTCTTTATTTGTTAAATTTTTAAGTCTATATTTTAAATCTTCTACATAAGAAATTTCTGTACTTAATTTTATTATAATATTATCTAATTCATTTATTGTATTATTCATATCATATTCTTCTTTTTGATATAAACTTTTAACAGAGTCTAATTTTTTATCTAATAAATTAATATCTCTTTTTAATATTAAATTTTCTTTTTTTAAATTTTCTATATTATTATCTACATGATTTTTTAAATCACTTTCCATTTCTTCTATTCTTCTTTTATTCATTTCTGTCTCTTTTTTATTTCTTTGAATTAAATCATCATATTCTTTTTTAGTCATATCTAATTCTTCCTCTAATTCTTTTATTTGTTTTCTCATATCATAATATTCATCATTCTCTTTTATATTTATAGTCTTTTTCTCTTTATTTATTTCAAAGTTAAACATCGTTGCTATTTTTGATAATTCCTGTTCTCTATATTCTTCCATATTTATCTCTTTTTCCATTACATTTTTATTATTATAAGGATTTAAATCTTTTTTTAAAGCTTTTACTTCCTCTTTTTCGCTTTCTTCATTTATTATATTTTTATTTTCCATAACTTCTGATGTATTATTACTATCAGGAATTAAATTATTATTATTAATATTATTATTTTCTTGAGAATGAGTATTTTGTGCTTGACTTTGAGATTTGCTTTCATTTAATGAACTCTGCATTTGCTTCTGTTTCTCTTTCTGAAGTTTTCTTAATTTCGCTTTCATTTATTTAATTTATTTAATTTATTCGATTAATTATTAATAAATAAAAAATGGAAGAAGATTCTCAAATAAATGAGATATCGGAGAAAGACCAAGAAATAAATTTGAATAATTCCGAAGAAATATCAAAAGGCGAGAAAAATTCTAAAACCTTAGATAAAGACAAAGATAGTATATCTTTAATATCAAATTCAATAAAGAGTAATAATAAAGAAATATTAGATATAAATCCGGACGAAAACGTAAATGATATTATTTCCCAATTTTTAAAAATAAAAAATTGTTCAATAATTCTTTATGGTATTAAACCATCTCCTGAGAAATTAAAATTTGGCTATTGTCGAACATGTGATATAAATTTAATGAATCGAATATGCATGGAATGTCTTAATGAATGTCATAAAAAATATGACCATGATATAAGAGAAATAAACGAACCGGATAATATAATATGTGGTTGCGGCGAAAAAATGCATAAATTTAAAATATTAGAGAGGAAAAATGGACTCGGAGCGGATGAGTGTCCTTTTTCTGATTGGTGCGAAAAAAGCAGATTATCTACCTTATATATCGTGGATGGAAAATGCGTATGTGAATTTTGTTATAAAATTTGTGGATATAATAATAAAGGAAGAGAACTCGAAAAAGAGAAGGAAATGCTTCAAGTATGTGAATGCGAGAAATTAAATGGGAAATTAACACATGCTGATTTAAAGCACATTTTTAGAATTTTGGAAGAACTTATTTCGAATAAAGACGATTTAATTATGGATATTAATCCAGAACGATTTTTTAATTTATTATTTTTAGGAAAATCCAGTTATGAATCGATTTTTACCAATTTTGAAGAAATGATAATAAGAATAAATGAATTAAATGATACAAATAAATTAGAAGTAAAAGATAATTTTCTTTCGACTAATTTTTACTTAAGTATAAGTGTTTTAACTGATATTTTAGAAAAATTCAAGGGATCGCCTTTAAGATATTACACAAAAGAAATCGTGGATAAAATGTCTTTTACAACAATTAAAAGTCTTTTAAATAATATTGTATTTCAAGATAATATTGTTTACTATGAATTACTTAAGAAAATGTTATATTTATATAAAAAGATAACAATAGGAACAAAAACGATGTATATGGATAAATATAAAATAAAAGATTTAATAAATTATTCCCCTCTTTTAAGAAAAATTTTATTTCTAACAAATACATCATTATTTCCCGACGCTTCTGACCAAATTTCATTTTTTATTGATATTTTGACTAATTTATTAGAGCAAGATATAAATTCGGTGGAAATTTATGATGTCGTTATTGAAATTTGTGGGATATTAAAACGCTTAAGTGGGTTTTATCTTTTTAATAATACCAAAATGGAATTATTTTGTATTGCGATAGAAAAATTTTATATTTTGACCAAAATGTTTCTTTATTTTATTTATAATTATAATGATAATTCCTTTTATGATTATATTTTTCAAAAAAAAATGAATTTAACAAGTGTTAAATTCGTGTTTAAGAAAAATGAATTAGGAAGAATTATAAGTAGAAATATTATCCGAATGATGTACTTTGTTTTAATGGTGAAAAATTATAATAAACTAAGCAAAAGCGAAAATAATATGTGTATAAAAATATTATCATATGGAAGTCATATTTTAGACTTAATGTTCACTGAGCAAGATAATTATTTTATGAATTATAATAATAAAAATATATTCCCTACTTATTTATTAAATGTAATAAATATAAAATTAATAGATCCTGATTTTATCGCAATAAAAAAAGAGGTAGAAAATATTGAACAACTATATTATTCTTATTTTACATTTGATATAGATAAAAAAGAATTAATTAAAGAAATAAATAATAATTTAGAAAATGTCTTAAATTTAACAAAAAATAATATTATGAATGCATATTTATTAAAAAGTAATTTTTGTTATATTATTTGTAAAATATTTTACATCACAGATTTCATCGAATTCGAGGAAGATAATAAAGACGATACAGAATTCCATAATTTAATCAAAATATTTTTCTCCAATTTTTTTTCTTTCCTGCATTATTTTATAGAAAATAACGAATATCATTCTTTAATACTATTTAGTCATTATATTCTTAAAGGCATTTTAAGAATGCCTCTTTCATATAGTCCTGACGTTTTTAAAATTTATGCCAAATGTGCCAAAATAATTCAAGAAAAAATGGGCGTCATTGACGAAATTTCTTATATCTTTCGAGATTTGTTTAATTTCCTCGTTGAATTCAGATTAAATGATGAAAAAAAATTTAATGAAATAGCACAGGATTTTATTGTGATTGAAGAATTTACTGTGGGAGAACAAACCATATTTTATTTTTTGATAATTGTGGTTAAATTATTTTTACAATGTAAAATTCTTCATAATTTAAACGCAATAGAAAAAATGAAAAAATTAATTATGGATTTCCTGAACGAATTTGAATTTTCTAAATTACATAATTATAATGAGTGTTTAATACTAATTATTATTAATAAAATATTTAATTCATGTGAACAATCGGATCGTGATGCTATTATGAAATTAATCCCTATTCAAAAAATTGTGTCAAGCTTAGAAAAGTCGGAAATAGAGGTGGATTTTCGTACTCAATTATTGATATATTTAAAACAGTTCAAATTATCAATATACTTCAAACAAATCGAAGGAGTGAAAAAAAAATATAAATTATCCGATTTACAAGCAAGAGCTGTAATAGATGCGACTTCTAATGCATTAAAGAATCACGAAGATCCAAAAGAAAAAAAGCGAGTGAAGCAATTAATGAAAAATAGGAAAAAAATGGGAATAAAAACAAAAGAAATAATATTTGAAAATAATATAGTCAATTTTTTTTCTTTAAATGACGAAGAACATATGAAATATAACAACTATATCAATGCCATAGGACAAAATGGCGATAATTTTATTTATATAAAAAATAATCCATTAATTTCTAATTATAAATATCCTACGAAATATTTAACTTTATATTATTACTTCATAAAAGCGGATGATACTGATAAAATATTTAAAATAACAGAAGCGGCTATTGAAGTCTTCGAAAAAGAATTACGCGTTTTTAAAGACTTATTCGAAAAAAATATAAATTTCCCAAATAAAATGTTAAAATATTATGTTAAAGGTATTGTCTTTCCAGTATGTTCTATTATTAAATTAATCTTTTGTTACACAGGGGAGTGCAATGGGTATAATATTTTAATGTTATATCAAATAATGATGAAAATGTTATTCATTAAGGCTTTTATTATGGATATTCATAACACCTTCATCGGCGAAAAGAAATTGCCGAAATTTGAAGACTTTCGCTTATCGGAGTTTTTAAAGAAAGAAGATATTGAAATCGTTATGGAAGATTATTTCTTATTAAAAGAAAGGAATAAATTTTCCCCATATGATTTCACTCATTTGTGGGAAATCTTCGAGAAAAATTTTTTGTGTTATATTAAATACCCGGATAATATTAACTTAGAAGAGAATTTCCCTTTGAAAGATATCGAAACTGTAGTATATGGAGATGTCACAGAAGAAACGGATATGTTAGATAGTATTAATTTAAACATTAAAAAAAAAGGAAGAAGTAATTTAATGAGAAAAGGAATTTCGACAAAAGCAAGAGATAATTATAATAATAATTATAACACCGGCGGCGAACCTGAAAAAGATCAACAATTAAATCAAGGCATTAATACTAATGCTAAAATGAAAGAAACTGAAAATATTAAAAATGAGGGAATGTTTATTCATACCGAAGAAAAACAGAAAGAAATAATTGAAAGACATAATCAAATATATGAATATTATTGTAACAAAAAAACAAATATAAACGAAAAAAATTCTTCTTTCTTAATTTGTCTTCCTGAATTAAGCAGAGAATATGAAATTAATTTTAGACGTATTTTATTAGGACTTTTGATTAATTTACCTAATGAAGGAGATGGATATAAAAACATGTGCAAAATTATTTTGTATAAATTATTAGTAATAACCACATCAGAAACACAGAATGATATTTGTCTAAATATGAATTTGAAAGATAATAAAGAATTGGGGTTTCTAATGAATATAAGCAATTCTTTATATATTAATTTAATTCAGTATTTTATTAATGATTTTAATTATGATTTTACCAGATATAAAATACAACAAAAATGCATTTTTAATGATATTATTATTTTGAAATATTTATGTGTCGAACATAATAATTTATTCAAAGAAAAAATTCTGGTTTTTCTTAATTATAGTTTTAGTAAATATCCGGAATGTAAAATGATGTCAACTAACAAAGATAAATTTATATCAAGTCCAGAGAAAGAGATAGAAACAGAAGATTCCATGAGTTTCTTTAATTTTTTGATAAATTGTTTACATAAAATATTAATAATAACAAAAAAAACCCATCAGAAGGATCACATAGCATCTTTATACGACATATTTTTTATAATAACGGAATTCCTCGTCGAAGTTCTTCAAGGTAATAAAAAAGAGCTCTTATCCAAAGGGCGTTTTAATACCATAAAAAACAATATGAGTTTATTTACCTTTAAATCTTTTATATCAATAGTTTCCGAAATTTTATTCGATGATTCTTTAATTGATGGTCATGCTTTTAAAACTCGGCTTTTATTAATAAGTTTTTTCATTTACATCACCTAGCCTAATCTAATTATAATATAAAAAAAAAGAATTGTAAAACTCTTTTTATAAATTACCTATAAAGCAAATGTAAAGTAAAAAACAAACATATATAGTTAATAATATTATGCCATTTACTATTTCACTCTTACTTGATTTATATTTTATACCTAATGCCATAGTAGATAAGATACCACCTACTAATCCTCCGATATGAGCAGCATTATCAATACCACTAAATGTAAATCCTAAGAATAAATTAAGTAAGATAATTGGCACCAATTGAGAACGAATCATATTACCTAAATATAATCTATAGTGATATCCAAAATAAAGTAGTGCTCCAAATAAACCAAATATAGCTCCACTCGCACCTAATGAAACGGTATTATCAGGTAAGAAAGTAAGTGATAATAAACTTGCTGTTATAGCACTTATCAAATATACTATAGTATATTTCCCTTTACCTATAAAGCTTTCTACTTGTGAACCTACAATATATAAAGCATACATATTAAAAAATAAATGAAGTATATCGTAATGTGTGAAAGCACAAGTAATTAATCTATAGTATTCACTATCTATTCCATTATATAAAACTAAATTATTTAATATATTATAATTATAATGAACTAGTAAAAAAATTAAAACATTTATAACAATTAAAGCATAAGTAATAATTGGTGTTTTTTGACTAAATACTTCTTCATTTTGTAATGTTTCTTGTTCATTTTTCTTACCAATTTCACCTGTTATTTTCATAAATAAATTAATTCCTTTTTCTTTAAAAGTTGTTTTCTTTGCTATATTAGGGAAACTCTCAATAATGAAGTTATATTTTTTTAAGTCAGATAGTTTATCTACTTTAGCGCAATCTACTTTGTCAGTATGAAGATAATTTTCAATATTAACATTATCTCCTAAGTTAACAAATAAACTTAATGTATTGACATCAAATGAAAAAGTTTTTTTCTTTATTTGTTTCATTATTTGATTAGTTCTAAATAAATCAAAATCTAATTGTTCATCATTATGGATATAATTAGAAACAATTCTTACTATTTTATAATCACTCTCCATATTTTCTAGCCAAATTTCATCTTTAGCACCATGAAGAACAATAGGACTATAACCTTTTTCGGTTATAAAATAGTGCAATAATTTCATAACTAATTCATCATTTTTATTTAATGTAATTTGTTCCATAAAATCTCCTTTAAAATGTAATTTTATTTTAATACAACACATAATATTTGTAAAGAGGTGTTTTTAATGAAAAAAATATTTTTATTTATTATTAGTTTACTTCCTTGGTTTTTAAGTGGCTTATTTATGGGTAACAATGATTTTTATAAAACTTTAAACTTACCATTCTTTGCCCTACCAAGCTGGGGATATGGAATTGTTTGGACTATTCTTTATATTTTAATAGCTATATCTATTTATTTAGTTTATAGTAAATATTCTATTAAAGAAACTAAAAATTATAATATTGCATTAATATTAAACTATATATTTAATCAGTTATATACTATTCTTTTCTTTAACTTTGAAAGTTTATTTTTATCCTTTATTGTAAGTCTAAGTATTTATTTTATGAATCTTTAAATTGATTTAAAATATTAACAAAGCATTCAGGTAGTTCACTTGAAAATTCCATATATTCTTTTGTCTTAGGATGAATAAAACCAAGTGTCTTAGCATGTAAACATTGACCTGTATTATCTATTATTTTTCTTCTACCATAGACAGGATCATTAACAACAGGATGATTAATATAATTCATATGAACTCTTATTTGATGAGTTCTACCTGTTTCTAGTTTTAATTCTATTAAAGTTGCATCTTTATATCTTTCTAAGACTTTAAAATGAGTGATTGCTTCTTTAGCATTTATATCAGTAACACTCATTTTTTTTCTGTCATTTATATCTCTTCCAATAGGAGCATCAATTGTTCCTGTATCTTCTTTAATTACACCCCATACTAAAGCAACATATTTTCTTGTTGTTTTTTTCTCTTCTAATTCTTTAGCTAATATTTCATGAGCTTTATTATTTTTAGCTACCATTAAAAGTCCTGTTGTATAAGCGTCAATTCTATGTACTATACCAGGTCTAAACTCTCCATTTATATCACTTAGTTTAGAATGATAGACAAGACCATTTACTAAAGTATGTTCTTTATTACCAACAGCTGGATGTACGACAACACCATTGGCTTTATTTACAACAATTACATCATCATCTTCATAAACGATATCTAAATCCATTTTTTCTGGTTTTAAAGTCAAATCTTTTTCTTGATATTCTTCTGCACAAATAACATCGTTTTCCCTTAATTGATAGCTACTTTTTATTTTTTTATTATTTACTAATACTTTTTCTTCTTTAATCATTTTAGCTATTTTACTACGACTTATATCTAATTTATCGGATAAATATTGATCAATTCTTTTATCTATATCTTCTTTATTTACGATTAATTCCATGTTTATCCTCCTTTAGTATTATAATAATTAATAAAATAGATCCTATAACAATACATATATCAGCAAAATTAAATATAGGAAAATTATATCCTAAGATTTTAAAATCTAAGTAATCTACAACATAACCTCTAAATACTCTATCGATAAAATTGCCTATTATTCCTCCCATAAGTAAGTAACTAATCGTTTCATATTCCTTTAAAATATATTTATATAGCATATAGATAACTATTATTGTAATAACTATTATTAATAATGTATTATTATTTAATATAGAAAAAGCAGCTCCTGTATTTTTTACATAAGTTAGCTTAAAAAAATTAGGAATGATTGTAATTACATCTAAATATTTTTCTACAAAGAATTTAATTATTTGATCTATAAAAATAATTATTAATGTTAAGATAATGTTTTTTTTCATAAGTCTTCTCCTATATAGTTTAATACATCTTCTATTGTATTGTTAAAGTTATCAAAATCAACATCAAACCATTTAACATCCATTTGATTATTAAACCATGTATATTGTCTTTTAGCATACTTTCTACTTCTTTGTTTAATTAAATCTATTGCTTCTTCCATACTTATTTCTTTATCAAAGTAAGCAAATAATTCTTTATAGCCTATAGGTGTCATTACAGCTTTACTTCTTATATTTGTATCATATATTTTTTTAGCTTCTTCAAGTAGACCATTATTAATCATTATATCTACTCTTTTATTAATTCTATCATATAAAATATCTCTATCAGTTGTAAGACCAATCATTTTAACATCATACAACAATTTATCTGTTTTTTCTTTAGAACTCATTGGTTCATTATTTTCTTCATAATAATTTATTGCTCTAATAATTCTTTTACGATTATTTTTATGAATCTCTGTATTGGGATCAACTTGTAATAGTTTTTGATATAATTCTTCTGTCTTTATATCATCATATGTATTTGCCTTTTTTTCAAAATTAAACTTATAGTCATATAATAAAGCTTTAATATATAACCCAGTTCCTCCTACAATGATTATAGTTTTACCTCTTTTTTTTATATCTTCTATACAACGTCTTCCATCTAATTGATAATCATATACCGTATAATCTTCTTTGATATCTTTTATATCAATTAAATGATGAGGAATATTTTCTTTTGCTTCTTCTGTTACTTTAGCTGTTGCGGTATCTAAATTTTTGAAGATTTGTGTTGAATCAGCATTTATAATTTCTCCATTTAATTTGTGAGCTAATTCAATACTTAATTTCGTTTTTCCAACACCAGTTGGTCCTACAATACATATTATCATAATTATTACCTACTTTTTATATATTTTTTATAACTATTTTCTAATTTTTGATATGAAGAAATAGAAAGATCATCTTCTTCAACTTCTAAGTCTAGATAATTTAATAAATCATCAAAATCTTTAGTTATAATTAATTCATTTAATTCAAATAATTCATTAAGATTCTTTTTATCTTTTTTAATTCTATTATACATATAACAAGCTATAGGAGCAGCTATAATATATCTTTGCTCAAAATCAAGTGTAAGTCCATGATCATCAACTATTTTATCTACAATATAAGAAGCATCATAATAATCAACTAATTCTTTATAAATGCTTGGATTAATATATCCATCATTTAAAGTATGTTCAATTAATTTTAAATTAAAAGCAACTTCTATAGCTTTTAAATAAGCGTAATAAAAATTTAAATTATTTGGAACTTTAGCATCCTTTACATTATTTTTAACTAAATAATCTTCTAATAACATTTCTGATAATAATGATAAAGCCTCTGTTAATAAATCTCTTGATATACTTGTTTGGCTCATATCAATATTTATATCATGCATAAGTTCATGAACTACACTAAAAGCATCTCCTATATTTTCTTCTATAGATATATATATTTCTCTTTCATTATCATCATTTAAAGTTGAATAAGAAACATTACCGCTATTTTCTTCAAAAATAATGGTATCATCTTTGACATATTTTTCTAATCGTTCTTGGTAATCAATATTTAAATTTCCTAAAAACTTATAAGCATATTTAAAACTATCATAAAAACTTGTCTTACTATAATATTTTATAGGAAGAGGTCTATCATTTCTAAGTATTATGTTTGCTAAATTTTTAGTAAAAAGATAATCATCTGGACTTTCTACTTGCGCCATTTCAATATATTCATCAACACATTCTTGTACTATCTTATAATTTTCCATAAAACCACCCATATTTAAATTATTTTATAAACATACTATCACCGAATGAGAAAAAGCGATATTTTTCAGCTACAGCTATTTTATAAGCATTTAATATATTTTCTCTTCCGGCTAAAGCACTAACTAACATTACTAAAGTAGATTTAGGTAGGTGAAAATTAGTAATTAATGAATTAATTGCTTTAAACTCATAACCTGGATATATAAATATATCTGTCCAACCACTACATTCTTTAAACTCACCATATAAAGACATAATTGTCTCTAATACTCTAGTAGATGTTGTACCTACACTTATAATTCTTTTACCACTTTTTTTAGCTTCATTTAAAGTATCAGCTACTTCTTTATTCATTTGGTAAAACTCACTATGCATTTTATGATCATTTATATTATCAACACTTACAGGTCTGAATGTTCCAAGTC
>ERZ842401.7775-NODE-7775-length-10824-cov-16.661900_pt1 | contig 10824 bp, 14 predicted proteins | sample MGYA00521270_ERZ842401 | MGnify/ENA primary metagenome ERZ842401 (study PRJEB31892, sample SAMEA3878208) | bioreactor metagenome | biome: Moose rumen | place: Sweden | collected 2011-10 | study: EMG produced TPA metagenomics assembly of the PRJEB12797 data set... | reverse complement strand
TAAAGCTATATGCTCTTCACGACAAGCGTGTACGCATTTAACGGATGAGCCATAAAAAACGTTTCCCTTTGGCTTTCGTTCTTGCGGTTTCTTTCCGCTTCCGTTTCTTTTCCGCTTGCTCACGAAAGAAACGGAAGCCGAGGATTTTGCTTTCCTCGGCTCCCTGCCATCTTTAATACAATTCTGCGAAAAGGTCGGGTTCTATCACCATGTTTCTATAGCCCTCTAACTTCGTGGTGCCTTTGAGATACTGATAGCCGAAACGGCATCGGAGGCACTGCCTCTTGTCACAATACTCACGCTGTTGTTGGATAAGTGCCTGTGTCTGTCCTGCGCTGTCGGCATTGATACCGTACTGCTGCCAGTGCTTAGTGATGGCATTCTTCTCAGCCTTGCAAATTTCAATGAAGTCGAAGGCTTGGTCACAATAGGTATCCAGCGCCATCTCACGACCGTACGCGAAGAGCATGGGCACAACTGCGTTAATGACTATCAGATTCAGACGCTCTGCACTCAGCTGGTTGATGCCCGTCCTGGTTGTTGCTCCAAAGTGGTTGTGTGTCTGCCAATAGTTACTATGTTTGCAACCTGAAAAGTTACCACTGAGCGCTGAAGGTGCGCTGGAGAAGGTTTCGTTTTGATGACGATGACGAACCTCTCCGCTACGCTTCGAGAACCCTCACCGTTATCAAAACGATGAAAGGGGCTGCGCCATGAAACGTCAGAAACTGAAGGAAAAAGTTGGTACGAGAATAATTGGTTTGTATCTTTGTAAGTGCAAAAAACAATATACAATCACAATTAAAACCGTACCGAGATGCAGCCGACTTTTTCATTTTTCGACAAAACGGGAGGCAATCGCCCATGGGCGACCGTCATCAACTATCATTTTTCCGCTTTGGGCCCCGAATTGACACCTCGGAGAGTGGCAATTTGGGTCGTTTTTTATAAAAATTCCACGGTCTCCCGCCCGAAAACCTCGATAAAAAGCCCACTTTAGAGGTTTTCGGGCGGAAAAAGCGCCAAGCGCCTGCTTCCGCAGCCCCCACCGCCCTACGCTCCCGAGGCAATTGCCTTTTTCTTTCGAGCGGAATATGTCAAGGGTTTTTACTTGTGTCGCACAGCCGCTTGTGTCGCAGCCGCACCCGCCCATCCGCGGTCGTGGCCAGCCATAGGACACGAAAAGGCCAGAGCATTGAAGCCCTGGCCACCAAGGATGCGCCACTGCCCAGTGGCGACTTTGTTCAATTGAACGGTGCAACAGCTACCGGGGCTTTGATACTGTCTGCAGCACGACGTATGCGGTCTGACAGGTCGCAGAGTGCGCCTCTTAGTTGCTCTGCCTCTTCGGGTGAGAATCCTCCCACACCGCCATTACCATCAATGCCGTACATTTTCTGCTGGAACCACGAAACCGACTTGCCCTCAAAGTAAGAGCGTACTATCTCACGCCATGATACTGACAGATAGATATCGCGCATACGCTGCTTCATGTCGGTGATCTTTTCCTGTTTCTGTTTTACTGCTACTTCCATAATTCAAATGTTTTAATTGTTCCTGTTTTGAATAGCCCTCCCCGAAGGGAGAGCTTTTGTTTTTACTTTGGCATGTCCGTCATTCTGTCGAAGATGTCCTGAGCATAGTCGAGGAGTTCGGGATAGCCGTCTGGATAACTGTCGCAATAGTTGCGAATTGCTAAGATAAGTTCCTCTTCATCGGAGGTGACTTTCATTTTGATGTCTGTTTGTCTCTTCATATTTTATTGCTTTATCAATTGAACACTGCAAAGGTACTATTTTTTTGGAAAGTAACCAAACATTTTACTAATTATTTTGTTAGTAACCATCATTTTTAACATTTCAGCAAGAAAAAGCCACATTTTTGTGGCGGGAACAGGCAAGCACCTATACGTTGCAAGACGTTCATACAGGGTGGCACGATGCTATCCGGACTTGCAGCCACTACCCGCCCGGAGCATAGTGGAGCATCAGCCGCTGGGTGTTCCTGGCTGAGACGTGGCGGTGGTGCCTTGGCACGTTGCCGGTGTGTGTGTGAGGCTGTCACGCCTTGGCGGGATGGCATCACACTCTCTCCGGCACGAACCGCCACATTCCAGCCGAAAGGATCTCTCAGCGGCTCATGTGCAACGGAGCGGAGGGCGAGGTACTGGCAGCAAGGGCGTGGTGGCATGGTGCGCGTCCTGTATGTTGAATGCCGAGGGTGTGTGCGCTGCACTCACCGTATTTATGAGGCATTCAGGTGCGCAGGGGAGTGAGGGTGGGCCAAAAGAAAAACGGGGCTTTGCCCCATCGCGCCTATCGTTCACCGGGCATAAGCTTTGCGCACGGCCCAGGGTGGGCGGGGTACGATAGGCGCGATACCAATTTACAGGGTCCGGAACCCGGACTTTTTCAGACCCTGTAACGTTTCGTTCTGGCGAGGAACATGGCCATGGTGACAGTAGCACCTGCTGCTTCCATAGCACCTATGAATGCAGACGACGACTGCCCTGTGGTGTAGATATCATCGATGATCAGGACTTTACGGCCACGGAAGTATTCGGCATCGATATGCACATAGTGCTTGATATTCGTCGCCAGCTCATAGTCACCAGTGATATGTGCCCGCTTGCGGCTGCCACTGACCTGTATGCGGTCGAAGCCGTCTATGGCTCCAGTCATACGACAGAGCAGGTCAGAGAATCGCTTCCAGCGTCTGACATTCGAATACCGTGTGCTGGCAGGAATGCAGACAATGACGATATCCGACAAGTCCATAGCTGACAATGCACGTGCAAACTGCCTTGCAGCCCATCGTGTGTACAGGTTCCTGCCATCCTTGAATTCAAGGATCATCCGGTGCAGATCCTGCTGTTCGAAGGAAGCCTTTCTCAACTTCCGGTTCGGAACGTAGTCGAATAGCGCGTACTTCAGCATGGCGATACGGATAAAAGGAGGAGTCAGCTTTGCGCCGACTCCTGGGTTTCTGACTGGGGACCCTCACTGACGGCGTCATCGAGAATCCTGAACATCTTTCTCTCTCGGACTGCACCGATGAGTGTCTGGAAAGCATCATCAGCGATGCGACGGCCAGTCTGTTTTTGAGGATGAAGGCGTACCTGAGTGCCGTGAGGGCATTTCTGCAGTACTTCTTCTTGTAACTGCGGGTGCTGACGACCCATACATTGTTCTCTGAACGGTTGGACTTCTCGGTCTTAACCAGGATGAATAACTTCTGTTCCATAATCTCATATATTTTGTCGGGTTAACGTTTAAGCGAACTGATAGACCTCAATGTAGGTGATGTCTGTGCAAAGGCTGTATGCCATATCCTCTGCCTGTTTGGTGGCCTCGGCGAAGTTGTCTGCCTCTACCTCGTATTCGTGAGACTCTCCGTCTTCTGTGTTGACGTACACCGTATAGAGGTTGCCTGAATAGTATCTCTTGTTGTACAAGCGATTGCGGCTGAACATTGATGTCTGAACTGTTGCTGTCATAATTCTTATTTTTTTAGAGATTTAACTTAGAAGCTCTGGGAGCTTTTGTAATTTTTACGTTGCTTCTCACAGGTAGGAAGTGGTAGTGCTCAGATGCAAGGAATTTCAAGCAAAATTCTGAAAAACCACATTTTCTTTAGCCACCACCTGGCGTTAAGAAGAAAATGCGGAAAGCGTTTCGGCATTTTGTGCGGAAATAGTGCAGCGGTACTTGCAGGGCACGGGCTTCCCCTACCTTTGCAAAGGAAAAATCAAAGCAGCCCTGACGCTGGAGAGTTCTCGGAAAAAAATTTTGTGACAGCACCAAGACATCATGCAGCCGTCGCAGCCAAAACACGAGAGAGATACCCATCAAGGCAACAGACGAGGGCCTGTCAATACAGGAACGGAGGAAATGATATGAGGGCAGCAACTGGTGAAGGCCATCACAGGCAGAATAGAAACGGCAGCCCCAGATATCACATAGAGGTACCAGTCCGCTGACGTCCCGACATCAAATGAGAGGACGGAAGTCATCCGCGGTCAAGACGAAGAAGGCCATCAAAAGGATAATCAGGGTTGTCACGCTTTGCAGTATATATAATAGAAGCACGGAATGCCACACAGCACAAATCGCCAGAAATAAGACAAAGACAGGCCACCGCCTCACGACGATGACCAGCGGTCACGTTCTCCGGCATATTCTCGTTGACGGAAGTGACAGGATAAGGTCTGTCATCAGCACCTATAAGGCGACATTGACCATTGGAAAGCAGACAGCGGTAAGCCCATCTCTTCCTCTTGCTGAAGTCTTCACAGGTCTTGAATACGAGTTTGGCATCCCAGACGGTGTTCTTATCCTCCTGTTTATCAACAATAGACAATTGCGCGTGTGGTTTGATGCTTAACGTCTCCCACGAGATTTCCGACGGGAGGCGTACTTCGGTCTCAGAAATACGGGTCAACCCTACGAGGTTCCTGACGGGGGTACGCTCAACCTTTGTTACAATTCTGATCTGTTTCATCTTTAATCGGGTTTTATCGGGTGTTAACGGATGTGCACGGTGCTTAACGGGGTGTCACGGGAGTAACGGCATTTTACGGCCTTTCACGTTCGGTAAAAATAAAAGGTCAATCATGGAGAAGAATTTTAGCGTTATTTTTTGTTAAAGAGCTTATCGTGGTTTCGCATCCTTCTACGCAGATCCACGCCCTTCTTCACGTATGAATTCCTGATTCTGTTGTACCGCATGAGTATCGTGCGGTCATACTCGATATCGATGCCGTGCATCTCACACCAGGCATCGATGGCGCCCAGTACCGAGCAGCCGACATCAGACATATCGTTCAGCTCGTTCCACATCATCAGCTTGAACGTCCGCTCGATGCAGTCCACGACAGCCTCTTTTCCTTTCGGGCCGAGGTAGTTATATGTGGCAGGATCCTTCTTCTCGTTGTCAGGGATGCAGATGGCGGTCAGTCCGTCAGCTGCTGTGTCAGGCTGTCTGCCCTCCGGAAGTTTCTGGGTGAACTGAAGGATGGTGGTGTTCTCAACCGACTTCGGCTGGAACTGAACTGGGTTGCCGTAGTGGTGGTGAAGCCACTGCGCCACGAAAGGCTGTAGTTTGAGATAAACGACGAATTTGCTCATAATCAGCAGGTTTTGGCTGCAAAGTTAATACTTTATTTTGAATTTTCCGTCATTAAGCGGAAAAATCTCGCACACACGTATATATTTGATGTAGCAACGTGTAGCAACGAGACGCATGAATCATAAGTCCTAAGTATCAGCAACTTACGTCTGTAGCATCTTTGTAGCATGCTACTTTTTTGTTGCTACAATGCTACAAAATAGGTTAGTAAAAAGTCCGTTGCTACAATTTGCTACATCGTTGCTACAAAATCTTTTCCGTTGCTACATTCTCTTTTGTGCTGAAAATCAGCATTTTATAGCGTTGCGACAAAATGCTACAAATGTAACACCCACTTTTTCATTTTTCAAAATCGTTTTTCTCGCCCGAAAAACAAAAAGGCGGCTGTCTCTCGACAGTCGCCCCCATCAAAACAAATAGACCTATGAGTAATTGACTAAAAAGGTGTAGCATCATCGCTTTGCCTGAACAGTTCACCCTGTTCCGGCTCCGGACGGGGTGGTGCATCGTTCTCGCCTCCAGTATAGGTGTCGAGGATGATGCCGTATTTCTGGCTTACCAGTTCGTAGTTGAAGCACATCGGGCGGTCCTGGCTCCAGACGGTGCGGAAGCCGGTTGTGTTGCCCTTCTCATCGGTTATCTCCTCGCGCTCGGCGATGCCGTTGGCATTGAACTTCTTGAAGCGTTCTGGCGAGGTGGTATAGCCGTAGTATTCGGGTGTGATCTCCAGATAGTGCTGCATCGACTCCTGCGGCAGCACCTGTTCGTCCATGCGGCGCCCCTGCTCGCGGTAGGTGGCCATCATCACATTCCTTCGGATCATCAGAATAGGGCTGTTCTTCTCGAAGTCCATCTCGTCCTTCTGTTTCGATGTGCGGAGCTTTTGCTTATAGCGGATCTTGTAGTCCTGGTCCTTCATCAGGATGCCTTTCTGAATGGCAGAGCTGATGATGTTCCAGAACCCAGCCACCTCATCCACACTGGCAGACATCTCGTTCTGCCGGAGGATGCCCTGCGTCGACAGCTTCAGTAGTTCGTCGTAGGAGTATGGCAATTGCAGCACATCCTCCAGTGCAATGTAGGTGGCCAGCAGCACCGTCCAGTTGCCCTGTATGCGGTCAACGATGGCACCTTCGCCGCGAAGGGCATACTTCACGTCGGCTTCCGCCTTGCGCCATGCATTGCCGAAGGAGGCCTCGAACTTGTCGCGGTGCTTCAGTATCTCGACGGTGATGTGAGAGGAGCCGAGCATGCGCCAGTGCATCAGGTCGGTGTACTCCTGCCGTTCCTGCTCACTGAAGGAGTGTTTGTCATACGTCAGGTATATCAGACGGGTGAAGAGTGCTGGGTCTGCCGTCGGCATCTCCTGGCCGCACATTATAACTGCCGAGTCTACACGGGCCTGCTCACGCTTCTTATCCTTATCCATGTTCATGCGCATACGGCCAACGCCGCCCCAGATATCCTTCAGGAACTGGAGTTTCTTGATATCGATGCCGTTCTTGTATTCGTCGAGGAATACCAGGGCATTCGATACGGAGGCCACGGCGTCGGCCAGCGATGGGATACTGCTTTCGATGTTAGGCGGGTCATAGTCCGTCTGGAAGAATCCCATCAGCGTACGTGCCAGTTCGGTCTTTCCTGATCCAGGAGGGCCGAAGAGGTTCAGCAGGGGAATCTTCACCCCTCGCTGGCGGATGATGTCGGCAAACAGCGAGGCCATATAGAAGGTGAGTGCCACCTTCGCATTGGGACCGAAGACACGGCAGATCTTGGAGAAATATTCATTGAGGGAGATGCTGCTGTAGCGGGTGAGCTGGAACTTGCGCTCGTTGACATAAAGTTCCTTAGAGGTGTTGTAGAGTTGTGACAGGGCGGGTAGATAGAACTTACCTGCTTTCAGACGAACGATGCCCATCTTGTCGATATCGTGCCAATCGGAATCCTCCAACGCACCGTTTGAGAAGGCGTAGAAGCCTTCCTTCTGCCATCCCAGTTGCTTGATCTCCACGGCCGTTTCTGTCACCTTGGCTAGATAGGACTGTAGTTTGATGAGTTCCTGGTCACTGGCCATCCATATATAGTTACCGATGCCCAGCAGTTTCTTCCGGAGTGACTTGGAGGATGTCAGCACCTCCATATCCAGTTCGATGATCTCGGGCTTATCCTCTTCCTCATTGTTGTTGATCTCGAACAGGCGGACGGGCCTGAGGTCATCCTTGATGTGGAAGAGGGGCTTCAGCGAGAAGTTCGACCACTGGGTCTCGTCTCCGTCTTTCGTGGTACCGAAGTAGCAGTTGTGCTTCTCGATGAAGCCGAACTGCCGGAGCATATCGATATCGCCCCGCTTGTTCTTGCTCGACAGTTTCTCCTGCTTGCGGCGCTTGGCCGAGTTGAAGGCGTTGCGCCACAGTTGCTTGGTACCGTCGTAGTGTGCCAGTTTCGACAGATACGTCTCCTGCAGGTCTTCATCCTTGATGCACACCAGCAGGTCGCACACGCTGTTGATGACCTTCTGCCGATCCTCTGTGGTGGCCTCCTTATCGAGCGACTTTTCAACGTACCATAGCAAGAATTCCTTTTCGGTCAGCCCTGCCAGATCTGTGTCACGGTTGACGTATTCATCCGGATCGATCTTCTTCGGATGCTCTGCCTCGAGGTCGTTGGGAATCTCGCGGACGCTGACGGTAAAGCCGCACTCCATGGCCAGTGCACCATTCTTCAGAACGTTTTTAAATCCTGCTCCCAGTTTCTCCCCGGCCTTGGGAATGTCGCTGTCCGGAATGAAGCAGAGCGTGATGTTCTGCATGCGGTAGTCGCGCAGCAATTGGAACTGTTCTCTGGTCCAGGCGCCACCCAGTGAGGCGATGGTGTTCAGGATGCCCACCGACTGGAGCTTCATCACGTCGGGGCCTCCCTCGACCAGGAACATCTTTTCCTGTCGGCGGGCGGTGGTCATGGCCTGCTCGATGCCGAAGATGGAGCGGCTCTTGCGGTAGATGTCGCTCTCGCTGGAGTTGATGTATTTGCGGTCATCCTCGCCGTCCATGGTGCGGGCGGTGAAGCCCTCGATGTTGGAGTAGCGGTCGCGGATGGGAATCATGACGCGGTTACGATAGACGCAGTAGAGCGAGTGTGTCTTCTCACTCATCTTCAGAATGCCCATCTCCTGCAGCAAATCGAAGTTAAGGCCTTTCTTTTCGCAGTATGACAGTATCTTCCTGCCATCCTCCGGGGCGAAGCCTATGCGCTGCTCCTTGCAGTATTCCTCGTTCCACCGGCTGAGCATGTAATCCTTAGCCGCTTTGGAATCAGGGGCATCCTGCCACATCTGCTGGTAGAACCACTGACTAAGGTGGTCGTTGATGATGCGCATCGACTCCAGTTTCTTGTGCCTGGCTTCTTCTTCGGGCGTCGACTGTATGTCGGCATCCTGAAGGTCGATGTGTAGTTCATCCTTCAGCAGTTTCTTCACGGCCAGCGGGAAGGGCAGGTTCTCAATCTTCTCGATGAACTTGATGACGGTGTCACCCTCCTGGCACGAGCCGTAGCAGTGCCACAGGTTCTTAGCGGTGTCAACACAGAACGATGGAGTCTTCTCCTGGTGGAACGGACAGCACGCCCATGAGCGGTGTCCCTTGCGCTTCATCTCACCAACGTAGCCTGAGACAACCTTCTCGAGGTCCACGCGGTCGATGATCATGTCAATGTACTTCTGGTCTATCATAACTCTTCGGTCTTACTTGTGGCTGCAAATATAGCGAAAGTCTGGCTGGATATAAAATACGGCCTGTCGCATCATACTTTCACAACCTCTCTTATCTGAATGTCAACATACACGCTGATGTTTTGAAACGTCCGGCGTGTCCAATCTCTCAACTCTACGGCCTTCAGACGGCTGCAGGGCAGGCTGAGTATTTCGCGACGCTTGCCGTGCCACAGCCCGGTTACGACATACAGTGGGGGGGGTATTTTCATAACGGTTTATTTTAATATGAACGCCCAAATGATAAAGGGGCATAAGCAAAGCTTTGCGGTGCCCTGTCAACAAACAGGTCTTTGTCTATCAATAGTGGCTTTTCAAATCTTACTACTTGGCCTATTGACCAAAGCTTAACCGATTTGCCTTTCATATAGTCATCCATCCATTTCCTCGATACTGCTAGATATTCAGGAAGGTGAGATCCGTATTTAACTGGGTATTTGCGGTCGTAAATAGCATCGACACGGCACCAGCACCAGACATTCTTCGTGCCTTTCTCAACACAGAAGAAACCATCCTCACCAAGTCTAAGATGAAGAGGAGCTGTCTTTCGCATTTCAAAAATCTTACGCCCATCTATTATGGCCGTTATAAGTTCCTTTGGCAAAGTTATAACAACATTCATTTTACTTCTTCATATTCGTCAAACTCGATCTCTCCTGATTTCATCATGCGCTTATTGCGTTCGATGTCCTCAGGTTTTTGTCTTCTAAGGTGGAAGTATTCAATTTCTTTCATTGAATATCCCATAATTTCCAGCAGCTCCTTTGGGATGCTTTCGATGGGAACTTGAAATTTCATTTCGAAGTTGCTCATTTCAATCGAAATTAAGAGTGCAGCTGATATAGGAGTCGAACACAATCATGCTACCCGATGGGGAATGACAGTCATCGGTCAGTTTTGCTTCGTATGCTATGCCATCTATCTGACGATCGAAGCCTTGTGTGAAGGGCTCGCCCAAGAGGAAATCTGCACTGATGCCAAGAGGCGTTTCGGGCTTATAGCCTCCGAACTCCTTCAGGAACTCTCCTAACGTTATGGCCTTGGTGTGGTCTGTATAGTCAGACACCTTTCTGACATCCATTTTCACCTCAAAGAGCCTGCCATTCTCAGCCCTCTGATAGATGGGGATGTGCAGCGCCTGAGCCAGCATCAACTCGACTTTCGTGCCAGGAGAGTTGTGCCAGTCGTTCAGCATCATCACGGCATCGCACTGCGACAACTGCACGATGTCTAACAGAAGAATCTCCTGATAGAACGATGTGTCATAGTTGGCTGCTCTGGCCAGCGACTCGGCATGCAGTCCCAGTCCGCTGGTTGTTGGGTTAAACACTTCGTGGCCTTTCTCCTTCAGAAATTCCTCGGCCTCCTTGAACTTCGCGAGAGTCTCCTTACTAGGAGCATTCTCGCCGATCTTTCCGCTGATGTATACTTTCATGTTGCTAATGTTTTATCACGTGCCACAGTTGTCCAGTATTGTCCCTAATGGGAGTTGCATGGCAAGTCCCAGAACAAAACAACGGACAATCTAGATTACATTTATCTCCATACTCTCTATCGTCACACACTTCTCCTATTGTAGTGTGTTCGATATCATTATCAATCAAGCCACCAAATTCGTCCCTATCATTCAAGATAAAGACCTCTCCCTTTATTTCGATTGCAAGGTATCTCATTCTTCTATCTTCTCTTTCCAGTTAACTTTCCCTTTTTTTCGCCATTCCTTAACTTTGGCTTTGATTTGCTCTCGAATCTTGGGTGTGGGACAATCAAAGCGCTCTTCAACGATTTCGTCAACAGTTTTTTGAGGATCCAATATATCCTTCTCTGCTAACTCTAAACGTAGATTCTCAAAGAATCTTTTCAATTCCTTAGTAATTGCAAAATCCCTATCATATTGACCCCCAGCGACTCATGTAAATTGACCCCCTGTT
>ERZ842401.7774-NODE-7774-length-10827-cov-4.873190_pt1 | contig 10827 bp, 7 predicted proteins | sample MGYA00521270_ERZ842401 | MGnify/ENA primary metagenome ERZ842401 (study PRJEB31892, sample SAMEA3878208) | bioreactor metagenome | biome: Moose rumen | place: Sweden | collected 2011-10 | study: EMG produced TPA metagenomics assembly of the PRJEB12797 data set... | reverse complement strand
TTTTCGTTGTTCGCGCCGTGCCTGCCGTGGGGCTTCAGGGCCTTGTAGTCGGTGACTCCGAGCTGCACGGAGGGGACGTCATAGGTGTAGGACCATTCGGTGCGGCCGGTAATCATCTCCCACCATACGCCCATGTACTTGACGGGGTGGATCCAGCTCACGTCGTCGAGGGCGCAAGGCTCGTTGAGGTTGAGTATGAGCCTCGAGGCCAGGACCTTGCGGGCGTCGTCGACGACCATTACGGTGCGCCAGGGAGTGACGCAGGGGGCCTGCATGCGGCCCTTCACGCCCTCGGCGTCGGGGGTGAGCCAGATGCGGAAGACCATGTCGGTGTCGTCGAGGTCGAGGTTGGCGGTGGGGTAGTTGACCACGGCGGCCTCATGGATGTTGATATAGAGCCCGTCGTCGGTCTTGAGCTGCAGGGCGGTCTGGACGCCGGTGTCGCTGAAGCCGGTGGCGGAGGCGTTGCCGAGCCGCATCGAGCGCGACATCGACCGCACCTCGCTCAGGCGGCTGCGGGTGTAGTTGTACTCCTGGGTGTCGTAGTCGCCGCTTATCCACCAGGCGGTGTGGTCGCCGGTCATTGCGAACTCGGTGAGTTCCTCGGCGATGTTGAAGTAGCGGAGCTTGTTCTCCATGGGGAACTCGTAGCGCAGCGCGAGGCCGTCGTCGTACAGGCGCAGGCGCACGTCCATGCGTACGTCGCCAGGCTGTTCCAGGTGTACGAGTATCTCGTTGTAGTGGTTGCGTATGCTGGATTCCTCGCCCCATACGGGCTCCCAGGTCTCATCGAGGCCGCCGGTGTTGTTGCCGGTGATGCGGAATCCGGTGGCGAGGGATGTGCCGTCGGTGAGCGTGAAGCCCAGGCGCGAAGGCTTGATGACGGTGGCGCCGCACCTCTCGAGCTTGTAGCAGGGCTGACCCTCGGGCGTGAGGCCGAAGGAGGCGGTGAGCATGCCGTCGGGACTGCTGATGCCGTAGTCGAACGATGCTGTCTGCCGACTCGTGCAGGCTGCTGCTGCAACGATGGCCAGAGCGACCAGCCCCATTTTTGCGAACTGCTTGATATTCATCTTTTTGTGGTTACAAGTTGTCATTTTATGCGCTTAGGCCGCTATCGCCTGTACTCGGCGACAAGGGCGCTGCGGGGGGCTATTTCCACTCCGTCCTGCAGGGTTATAGCCTCGCCCGTGAGCACGTCGGTGCCGTTCACAGGCCCCTGTACGAATTCTGCGTAGTGGCTCCAGTCCAGGCTGCGAGGCTCGTCGGTGTTGTTGATATAGACGAATACGGCATCGGTGTCGGTGTAGCGGAAGTACGAGTAGGTGTTGTCCGTGATGTTCCTGACGCCGGTGTTCTTTCTCGACAGGAAGTGTAGGGTCTTTCCGTGCTGGACCGCATCGCAGGACTTTCTCCAGCGGAAGAGCTTTGCCGTGTAGTCATGAAGGGCTGCGGCGTCGCCGTAGAGAGGGCCGTCGGCCGCTGCGCGTCCCTCGGGGGTGAACAGGTTGGTCTGGTCGCCGTTCCAGCCTCCCGGGAAGTCGATGCGCTTGGCGCCGTCGTGGCTTTGGCAGTCCTTGCGCTCCAGGAACATCATCTCGTCGCCGTAGTACAGCTGGGGGATTCCCCTCAAGGTGGCGAGCATGGTCAGCGCCAGCTTCATCTTGTCGGGATTGCCGCGCAGTATGTCGCCGGTGCGTGCGTGGTCGTGGTTGGCGAAGAATATCATCATCTTGTCCAGGTCGTGATAAGCGAAATCCTGGGCCAGGACGCTGTATACGCGGGTCATGCCCTCGTCCCACCAGACCTGGTCTTCGCAGAGGGCGGTAATCATCGCCCTCTGGAGGGGGAAGTCCATGATTGAAGGGAGATTGCTGTCGAATCCGTTCTTGTTGGGATTGCCGCTCTGCCAGTAGGCCACCTGAGGGATGTTCATGTCCCAGCATTCGCCTACGATGTTCATGCCCGGATATTCTTCGCGTACGGCGGCGCACCACTTCGACATGGGACCCGGTTCGTTGTAGGGATAAGTGTCTACGCGCAGGCCGTCGAGCCCGGCGTATTCAATCCACCATATCGCCCACTGCTGGAAATACTTGAGCAGATAGGGGTTGTCGAGGTTCATGTCCGGCATGCTGGGGACGAACCAGCCGCTCTGTTGTCTTTCGAGGTCGGACTGGGAGGCGTTCGGGTCCATGTACACCGAGAAGAGCGCATTCATCTGCGTGTACTCGGGGAAGCGGTGTATCCAGTCGCCGAAGGGGGCGTCTTCCATCCACCAGTGGGCGGTGCCGCAGTGGTTGGTCACGATGTCCATTATCACTTTCAGGCCCTTCTCGTGGGCTTTGGCTACATACTTCTTATACAGTGCGTTGTCGCCGAAGCGCGGGTCGATGTGGTAGTAGTCGGCGCATGCATATCCATGGTACGATTCGTAGTCCTGGTTGTCGAGCAGAAGGGGCGTGTTCCATATGGCCGTGGCGCCGAGGTCGGCGACGTAGTCGAGGTGGTCTGTCATGCCCTGGAGGTCGCCTCCGTGGCGGGAGATTGGATCGGTGCGGTCGACCTTGTCGGGCGTAGCGGGTACGGTCCATGGGACGGCAGAGCCGTCGTCATAGGCGCCGCCAGGCCATGCGGAGTCGTTTGCCGGAGTGGCGGACGCGAAGCGGTCGGGCATGATGAGGTAAATCATGTCTTCGGTGGTGAAGCTCTCCCGGTCTGCGCTGCCCGGTCTGCGTTCCTCTATTTTGTAGGGATACTTGAAGAGGGGCTCGCCGTCTTTGCTGAAGACCAGCCAGCAGGTGCCGCTCTTTGCGCCGGTGCCGATATGGACGTCTATGAACAGGTAGTTGGGGCTGTCGGCCTTGTGGACGGCAGTCGCCATCACGCCCTGGAGGCCTTTGATGCTAACGTCGCAGGCGCTTATTCCGGGGCCTTGTACCATGAGCTGGAGAGGGGTGGTCATGCCGGTCCACCAGCAAAGCGGCTCAACGCGCGAGAGCTCTTCCGAGGTGTAATCGCGTACGCTGTTTGGATTGAATCCGCTTGTGCATCCCGCCAGGATGGCGAGGGCGGAAAGTATGGGAAAAAACTTTTTCATTTCGCTGAATCTGCAAGTTGTTCAACTTGTAAATATAGCGAAATTTTGGATTATCACAGCATGTTGATAATCTGTTCCGGATTGATAAAAATCATCTCGTCCTGTGCGCCCCTTTTCAATATTCCTCTGTCGTTGGTGACAAAATAATCACAATCTTCGCCCTCGGCCAAAGATATCTGGGCGTTGTCTTCTATATCTGGGTTGTTCTGGACAAGCGCCTGCTTAATGTCGAAAGATGTGATATGCCGGACGTTCAGATGATGCAGGATCCAGTCGGTAAGAATGTCAAGCTCACCTCTTTGCAGTCCAAGATTTGCGCTGATATAGTAGGAATCGAGGATGCTTTGGGTTGACAGGAACAGTTCTATTTTATTTTTTCTCGCAAGTTCGAAAAGAACTGCGGAAGATTCTGAGCCTGGTCTCTTGGGCTCAATCATGTCCAGAATGATGTTGGTGTCGATAAAGATTTTCATAGTCCGTATTTTTTAACTAAATAAGCGAGTTTAGGGTCTGCATCTATCTGTTCCTGTGAAGGCCGTTTGAAACCGGAGCATTGCAGGGAGCGGACCTCATCAGATACGATTAAATCTTCCGGCGTGATTTGGTCGATGTTCTGCTGGGCATGCTTTTCCAGCACTGTTTCAACGAAACTGTTTACAGAGCGTTTCTCGCTCTTTGCTTTTTTCTTTACGCGCTCGTAAAGCTCTGTAGGGAGCCTGAGGGCTACTTGTATACGTTCAGTCTGCATAACGCTATCATTTTTTGCAAATATATAGCATTATGCAGACAAAAGCAAATTTTTGATATCTTTTCCCGAAAATTATTTGGTCAGGACGAGATAGTCGCCGGGGGCGAGGGTAACTGTCTGTTCTCCTTCAAGTTTTTCGCCGGTAAAGGCATTGGTGTAGGTGCCGTCGAGATTGACGGTCCAGATGACAGGATCGGCATTGAGGTTGGCGAAAGGCTCCTTGGCCTTGGCGCCCTGGGGACGGTTGTCGTTGCCTTCGACTGCCTCCACCTCTGCGGGTTCCTGGCTCGCCTGCCCGAAGTTGGCAAGGACGATGACCTTGTTGCCCTTGACTTCGCGGTGGAAAGCTACTACGCCGTCGGCGCCGGGTATCTCCCACCATACGATATCTCCTCCCTTCTCGCCTGCTGCGAGTGCGGGGTTGGAGTGCTTGAGATCCACCAATTTTTTCCAGAACACGGTGTATTCGTTTGCAGACCAGTCGGTGATGGGGTCCTTCTCAAAGAACTCAAGACGCCTGCTCAGGCCGATTTCCTGTCCGGTGTAGATGAGGGGCTGGCTGCCCGGGAGGGTGAAGCAGAGAACGGCGCAGGCGTCGGCTGCGGCGCCCTCGCGCTCAAACTCGGTGCCGGCCCATGAGTTCTCGTCGTGGTTGGAGGTGAAGGTGAGACGGAAGGCTTCGCGGGGGAAGCGGGCGGCGTCGCGGGCCACATAGTCCTTAAGGTCGGCGACGGTCTTGCGGCCCTGGGCCAGGCTGTTCAGCAGGTGGTGGAGCTCCCAGGCGTAGTTGGCGTCGAAAGTTACCAGAGGGTCGGCGAGGTTGTCCCTTTCGGCCTCGGCGAGGAGGTAAATGTCGGGATAGTCGGCGTTCATCTTGGGGAGGATGCCGTACCAGAACTCGGCGGGGACTTCACCGGCGGCGTCGCACCTGAAGCCGTCCACGCCCTTTTCGAGCCAGAAGCGCATGGCGTCGTCCTGGGCCCACCAGACTTCTTCGTTGTCGTAGTTGAGGCTACGGGTGTCGGTCCAGTCGTATTCCCAGATGGCGTTGCCGTCGGCATCCCTTTCGTAGAATTCGGCGGGCTTTTCGGTCATCCACACGTTGTCGGGTGCGGTCTGGTTGGCAACCCAGTCGAGTATGACCTTGAATCCCAGTTTGTGGGCCTCGGCAAGCAGGCTCTCGAAGTCCTCCATGGTGCCGAATTCGGGGTTGACTTTCTTGTAGTCTGAGATTGCGTAGTAGGATCCGAGGGTGCCCTTGCGGCCTTCGGTGCCTATCTCGTACATGGGCATGAGCCAGAGGACGTCGACTCCGAGGTCCCGCAGGCGGGGAAGCTGGGCTTCGACGCCCTTGAAAGTGCCTTCGGGGGAGAACTGGCGCACGTTCACTTCGTAGACGACGCTGTTGTAGGTCCAGGCGGGGTGCGGACTCTGTGCCTTCCTGGTGCAGCAGACGAGGGAGAGCAGTGCTGCGGCTGCGAATAAGAGCTTTTTCATATGACGAGTTATTATTTGAAAGCGTTCAGTATGCTTGAAGGGCGGCCGTTGGAGTTGAAGGCGCCCATGTCGTAGGCGTTCCAGCCCAGGGTGGTGTAGACGGAGGGCTTCCACCAGCCGTAGACCTCGGGCTCCCAGTAGAATACGCCCTTGCACTGCGGGATGGCGGTCACCCCGTCCATGAAAGCCTTGAGCACCGCGGCGCTCTCGCTTTCGGTCGAGAACTTGACTCCGGTCTCGGAAATCAAGACCGGCACGCCGTAGGTGGCGGCGAGGGTCTTGATGCGGGTGAAGGCGCTGGCGTTCATCTGCTCGGGGGTCATCTTCGAGTTGGTCTGGGGATAGTGCGAAAGGGCTATCGCATCGAACTTGCAGCTGCGGGCCTTGAGTTCCTTGAACCACCAGTCATTGTCGTCGTAGGCGTTGTTGATGTGGGGCATGACGAGGGCGTCGGGGAAGACGGCCTTGGCTGCCGAGTAGCCGGCGGAGTAGAGCCGGGCGAAGTTGCCCCAGCCGCCCGGAGTCGAGCCCTGATAGGCCCACAGCTGGCCCAGGGGCCACAGGAAGCCGTTGCGGGTCTCGTTGCCCACCTGTATCCACGCAGGCGAGACGCCCTCGCTCTTGAGGGCCTGGAGCACGTCGTTGGTGTGCTCCTGCACGTGGGCGACGGTCTTCTGGAGGTCGGACTTGTCGGAGGCCCAGTCCTTGGGGAAGTCCTGGCGCGAAGGGTCGGCGAAGAAGTCGCTGTAGTGGAAGTCTATCATCACCGCCATTCCTGCAGCCGTGGCGCGCTTTGCCAGTGCCACGCAGTCGTCCTTTCCGCTCCAGCCGCCTGTGGGATTGACCCACACGCGCAGGCGTATGGAGTTCATGCCGGTTTCCTTGAGGACTTCGAAGATGTCGGCGACGGTGCCGTCGGCGGTGCGGAAAGTCTTGCCGTCGTGTTCCATTTCAGAGACCCAGCTCACGTCGGCGCCGCGGGCGAAGTCAGGGACCGCCACGGTGGCCGGCTGGTCGACGGGGTCTGTCTGGTTGACGGGATCTGTCTGGTTCTCCTGGCCGCCGGACGTCTCTTCTTCGGAGGGCTTCTGGCAGCAGCAGACAAGGGCGGGCAGCACAGCAGCGCTGAGCAGCAGCACAAGGAGTTTATGGACGGGCTTTTTCATTTACAGGAGGAAAACTACGGATGAATAGGCGCCGAGGGTGAGATCGTTTTCGCGGTAGTAACCGCTGCCCAGGACGGCGATGGGGCGGGACATGTCGTCGGACACGGTGGTGCTCTTCTCGGTGGCGGCGCAGTTGTGGATGACGAGCAGCTTCTGGCTGCCGGAGCTCATGTACCATGCGGCAAACGAGCTGCCGGAGACGTCGGCGGCGCTCATGTCGCCCTGGCCAAGGGCCGGATAGGCGTCGCGAAGGCGCCCCCAGGCCTTGTAGACGTTCAGAAGCGATTCGCCGTCGGCCTCCTGGGCTTCGACCGAGATGGAACCGGTGAGCATGGAAGAGTCGACCTTGTTGTTGACACCCTTCTTGGCGCAGTCCTTGCCGGCCTTGTCCCAGAGTATGGGGGTGCGGATGTATTCGTCGCCCTTGCCGTCGGCGTTGCCCCAGTAGCCGAGCTCCTCGCCCTGATAGACGAAGGGCTTGCCGGGCGAAGTGAGTATCATGGCCGCGGCCTGCTTCTCCTTTGCGAGGTCCTTGCCGAGGTCGTCGGCGGCACGTGCCTGCCCGTTTCCGGTCTGGCTGGAATGGTCGTGATTGGTCATGAAGAGGGCGGTTTCGGCGTCGGCGCGCACGGCCTTGTGGTCGTTGACAAAGCCGGAGACCGTAGAGACGTAGCTGGAGGCGTTGTGATTGGTAATGGTCCTGTACAGGAGGGGCCAGTAGCCGAACTCGAAGCAGGAATTGATGCCCTTGTAGTAGTTCTTTTCGGTGCTGTGGGCGTTCCAGACTTCACCTACCATGAAGATGTTGTCGCTGTGTCCGGCCGCCTTGAAGCTCTGGTTGCAGTGGTCGTACCACTTCTGGAGGAAGGTGTGGTTGGAGCTGTTGTTGTAGGAGCTGATGCCGCCGCAGATGTGCTGCACGGCGTCGAGCCTGAAGCCGTCGATTCCCATGGCAATCCATTTGTCGGCCGAGGCGGCGAGGTCCTGGAAGCAGGCGTTGCTCTCGCATACCTTGGGGTCGCCGTAGTTGAGGTCGGGCATCCAGTCGCTGAAGCAGCCCATGTAATAGAGTGTCTCGGTGGTGTAGTCGGTGACTTCCACCCTGTAGCGGCCCGACCCGGTGAAGGAGATGTCGGCGCCCTCGGCCACGAGGCTCATTGTCTGGCCTTCGGAGAGGGAACCGCTTCCGGAGGCTCCGAACTTGGAGCCGGCGTCCCAGTTCATGTATTTGCGGATGAGCATGCCGACGGTGCCGTTGATTTCGGTAATTAGGTAGAGCTTGTTGCCTTCTTCCACGAACCTGAGTTCCTTGGTGGTCTGGCCGTCCTGCCACATGTAGAGGTTCCAGTTGGAGGAGCCTGTCTTGACGGCGTCGGTGGTCTTTGTGACCGTGAGCTTGGGGGACCCTGAGGTGGCGGTCTTCCATTCGCTGGCGGTGTAGGAAGTGCCGGTCAGCATGGGGAAGTTCTTGTAGTCGGCGGACGGGTTGGAGCTGAAGAAATAGTAGTCGCGATAGGGGCTCGAAGGGTCGGCGAGGGCTTGCTTGAACCAGTCGTTGCCCTTGCCGGAATGGTTGAGCACGTAGTCGATGTAGATCTTGACGCCCTTGGCGTGGGCGGCGTCGAGAAGGTTCTTGAAGTCGGTCTCGGTGCCGTACAGGGGGCTGACCGAGAAGTAGTCCTGTACGTCGTAGCCATGGTAGGAGTCGGCGGGATGGATGGGCGAGAGCCAGAGCGCCCTTACGCCCATGCCGACGAAGTAGTCGAGCTTGTCCTGTATGCCCTTGAAGTCGCCGATGCCGTCGCCGTCGCTGTCGGCGAAACTGTAGACGAGCAGCTGGTAGGTGGTGGTGGCGTTGCCTGAAGAGGACAGGTCGGGGGAGGCGGTGAGGGGCGTCTTCTCGGAGCTGCCCTGGCTCACGGTCACCTGGACGCTCTCCTGCTTGCCGTCCTTGGAGGCCTGGACCGCGATGCTCGAGCTGCGGGCGGCGTTCTGGCCGTTGGCGTCGGCGGTGACGGAGATGGAGGCGCTGCCGCTGCCGGAGCCGGAGCTGACGTGAATCCACGAATCGGCCGGGACTGCCGTCCAGCTGCCGTTGGTCGTGATGACCACGAATTTGGTGGAGTTGTCCTCGGCGCCGAAACTCAGCTCGGAAGGCGTGACCGAGAGGCTTATGGGGTCTTCCTGCTCCTTGGGCGTGCAGGATGCGGCAACAACTGCCAGCAGAACCAGATACCAGAATCTTTTCATATTGCTACATTAGATTTATTAGGAGACAGGAGCCCGGTCAAGGGCTCCTGTCCAAAAATTCAAATTAATTAAAGGGTGACGTTGTAGGTGACAGTATTCAGGTCTTTGTTGCCACGGCTCCATGCGAGGACGGAAGTTGTGGGAATCTCGGGAAGAGAAGAGCGGGGAACACTGAACTCAATCTTTACGCCGCTGTCGTCCACGACACCTTTACAGACAACACCCGGAATGGTTTTGCCGTCGGGGCCGTAAGCGCTTTCGGGGGCCTCGATGATGGCATGGTCGCCATATGGCCAGATGACGCCGACAAACTCGAGAGGGCCGTTGCCCCAGAGGGTGACACCGGTCTCGGAGTTGTTGTCGAGGTCGAATCCAAAATAGACATAACCTTCACCGTTCCAGATTTCGCTGTATCTGCCACCGGTGTTTCTCCATGAGAAGAAATAGATGTTGTCTGCGTCAGATGCAACCTTGAACATTTCGTAGTTGCCATCGCTTACGCCACTGATGCCATCCCAGTCGGAGAAGTCGCCGTCGATGGTAATGCCCTTGGGCTCTTCACCGCCGCCGCCGAAGGCGGAGCCGGCGGTAAGGATTACGGCGCTGGTCAGTTCCTTGGACAGATATACGTCATACACTCCGTCGGAAGGAACCTGCATGTCGTTGTCGGAGCCGTTGCCGTCTTCGAGGCTGAAGATGATGCCTATCGTGCGCATTCCGGGGCAGGTGAGCTGATAAGTCCAGGCGTGGTTCGCACGGAACTTGAAGTTCTTTTCGCCGAGTATGGAGACGTTCTTGGCTGCATACCAGCTGTCGTCAAAGCTCTCGAAGGGGACGTCGTTCTCGTTGCTCCAGCCGCCCACGGCGTCGCCGATGATGTACCAGTCGAGCTCGGGAGTTTCGCCGCTTTCCCACTCGGTGGGAACGGCAAATGCGGTTCCGGCATCGAGGATGAAGCAGATGAGGTCTTTCTCGTTGAGGTACACGTCATAGAGGCCGTTGCCGTCGAGGTGGATGTTGGCGGGGTCGGCTTGGGAGTCCTCGGTCTTCTCGGACACCTTGAACTTGACGTTCACCTTCTTGGGATTCTTGTCCTCGGCGCCGATCTGGGGGACCCATTTCTCGCCTCGGCGGAACTTGAAGTCGATGTTGCCGCTGTTGGCGCCGATGTTCTGGGCGACCCTCCAGTCGGGCTGGCCCTCGACGTCGACAAGAGGCACGTTGGTGCTCCAGCTGTCGGCGGCGTGCCATCCGATGAGGGAGTAGGGCTCCTGCTCTTCCTCTTCGCCGTCACCGGTGATGGTGCCGGTGAGAGCGTTGAAGTCGATGGTGACGACCTGGCCTTTCAGCACGGGGACGGAGGCGAGCTCATCGCCGGTACGGTAGACGAGCTTGCCGTCGATTACGTTGAATTCACGGGTCCACCAGGAGGAGGTGGCGATGTCGGAGCCTACGAATGCACGGAAATTGGCAGCCGTGGGAATGGTGATCTTGAGGGTCTTGCCGTCGGCTGGCGTGACCTTGAATTTGATTGTCGCGATTGCGGTCTTGCTAGCATAGTTAGAAGTGCCGCCGTCCTTTATGAACAAGCCGACTTTTTTATCACCCGCGACTCCTGCTTGCAGTGCGAACTGCGGTTTTCCAGAAGTGTCCGCGGCGACATTCGGTGTGGCATCGCTGAAAGCGAATGTCGCCTTGCTGTCTTTGACGGTGACGAGCTCGCCATCGATTTCCGCCTTCATCGCCTTGAGGAACGATTCGTCCGTAGCGAACGCCTTGTAAGTTTTCGCAGACTCGCCACTTTCCACAACCTTGTCTTCCGCCGTCGGGCTATATGTTGTCGCACTTGACGGCATATTCGCTTTCGCGAGAATCGTGATCGTCGTGTCCGTGACTTCCTTCATTACCTCGATGCTGATTTCGTCCGACTTGACCTCGTTTTCGCCCGCCTGCGCGTAGATTACGGCAGTTCCCTCGGCTTTGCCCGTGACGGTGATTTCTGCTCACGTGGTCGCGCTCAGGGTCCCGAAGTCAGAGCCGCTCTTCACTCCCCAGGTGATTGTCTT
>ERZ842401.7773-NODE-7773-length-10828-cov-3.111390_pt1 | contig 10828 bp, 8 predicted proteins | sample MGYA00521270_ERZ842401 | MGnify/ENA primary metagenome ERZ842401 (study PRJEB31892, sample SAMEA3878208) | bioreactor metagenome | biome: Moose rumen | place: Sweden | collected 2011-10 | study: EMG produced TPA metagenomics assembly of the PRJEB12797 data set... | reverse complement strand
AAGTTGCAAAGAACTTGACTTTTTGGTAGATAAAACCAAAAACATGGATTACATTCTCGGTAGCAGAATGATGGGTGGCGGTTTTGGTGGTTGCACACTTAGTTTAATAAAAAAAGATAAACTTGAAGAATATCAAAGCGTTATAGCACCTGCTTATAAGGCTGCTTTTGGTATCGACTGTAAATTTTACCCAGTTGTTGTAGAAAATGGTACTGAACGCATTAGTTAATCGATAAAAAATATTACATAAAAAACCGTCCAACATTTATGGACGGTTTTTTTATTTATATCCATAAGTTGTAATAATTTTAATATCATCGGTTTTTGTTCGTTCTTCAAGCCATTTTTTTAATTTTTCAACATCTAATTTTTGATTTTTCAAATCTGCCGTCAACTCAATAACAGCAAAATTTAAATAACAATTAGGCAAAGTATCAGACTCAATATTTTTTGCACACGCCAAATAAATTGATTTAACATTTGGAAAAAGAATCTTAACTTCTGAATTTAAATTATCACTAATTTGCTCATACTTAGTATATTGTAACAATTTATCTTCAAGAGTTTTTATGGTTTGCGATTGATGCTCAATCTTTGCCGAATAATTTTTGTCCATAGAAGACAAATCAGCTAACTTATTATTTAGACGCATAATACTATCGGTTTGAACTCCTTGAATTATATTTAGGCTATAATCCGAAAGCCCATATCTTTCCAATTTATTTGCTGCCAATGATATTTCTTGCTGCGATACTTCACGACCAATAACTGCAAAATTCAATAAATTTTTGTCAGCATCGGTTTCTTGCGAAATAATTTGTGTGCCATGCCAACATAACTCTTCTTTTGCATAAGTTTTAACACTACGCCTTAAAATACTGTCTGTTACTAAGTTATAAGTTAAAAATAATGCAGGAATCATTGTTAAAACAATAATTGACATTATGTAACGATGGCTTTTGAGTGCAAGTTTTGGTGGCAATTCTTTACGATGAAATTTCATCAATCTAACCCCACAAAACGTTGCAGAACAAATAAATACAGTGTTGATAAAATAAAGATAAAAAGCTCCTAAAAAATAATAAATATTACCAACTGCTATGCCATATCCAGCCGTACAAAGTGGAGGCATAAGAGCCGTTGCAATAGCAACACCGGGAATTACGTTTCCTTTATCTCTTGATGCAATGGCAATTATACCTGCAGCTCCACCACAAAATGCAATAAAAATATCGTAAATAGTGGGGGAGGTGCGCGCCAAAAGTTCTGACTGTGCCTCGTCGAATGGCGAAAGCAAAAAATAAATCGTTGCTGTTAGAATACTTATACACGTGGCAACAGCATAATTTTTAAATGCCGAATTTAAAAGTTTTAAATCATTAATACCAACCGCTAAACCCATTCCAATTATTGGCCCCATAAGCGGCGAAATAAGCATTGCACCAATAATTACCGCTGTAGAATTGACGTTAAGTCCAAGCGAAGCAATAAAAATTGCAAAAATCAAAATCCAAAGGTTAATTCCCTTAAATGATATACCTCGAGTTATACTATTAATTGTAAGTTTTTCATTTTCAAGGTCTTGAGAAATATTAAAATAATTTTTTGCTTGTCGTAAAATTCTATTTTTGTATGTTGACATTTTTTTTATTTATGTGGATTATATTAATAAACATACAAAATTTAGGCAAAAAAACAAAAAAATTTAATTTTTTATAGCATCAAGAAATTGTGAAAAGTTGTCAATAACATTTTTGGTTTTTGATTCTAATCTTTTACGACTTTGATGACCTCTACAAACAAGTACACACGAACATCCAATTATTTGCGATATTTTAAAATCGTGTGTGGTATCACCAACAAAAACCGTATCTTGAGCCGACAAAGAATGACGTTTTTTAAATTCTTCGGCCAAAAATTCTTTGCCACCACCAAGATTATCCGTTATACCACAAACTTCAACAAAATATTTTTTTAAGTTAAAAATTTCTAAATCTTTAACCAATTCAGAATTTTTGCGTGCAGAAACAATATAGTTTTTTCCGCCATTTTTGTTTATAAAATCAAGAGTTTCAACAACATCAGAAAAAATCGTAGTTTCACAAATCCTACTATTGTAAGTTTCAATATATTGTTGACCAATAACAGAAAAATCTTCTTTATCAAAATTAAAACCAACAGCTTGATAATAATCTTTTACAGGAAAATCAAAAATTTCGCGATATTCCAAAAGTGAAACATTTTTTAAACCTCGCTGTGTTAAAAATTTATTTAAAATGCTTACACTCAAATCTATATCATTAATTATTGTACCATTCCAATCCCAAATAAAATTTTTATAAACCATTTTAGTTGCAGAAAAAAATAATAAGTGAAAAAAAATAATCATTATTGCAAAAATAAATGTTTTTTATACCTTTGCAACCAAAACAAAACAATTATTTTGAATTTTTTATTTGCAATAAAGCATTTTTTTTGCGCGGGATATTATAAAGGACACCGTGTTCACTCGCCAAATATTTATAATTTTTTTGAAAAAGCTATTTTTTCAAAAAAACAGTTTGATTACTCTGCCGCAGAAAACGCCAATAATGCTTTGAAAAAATCTAAGCAAAAAATACAATCTTTATCAATTGGTGCTAAAGGAACAGGCAAAATTACAGAAAAAAAAGTGTCAGACATTGCAAAAAAATCTTCATCATGCGGACGTTACGGAAGACTATTACAACGTATTTCAGCATTCTTACAACCAAGCACAATAGTTGAACTTGGTACATCGCTGGGCATCGGAACAATTTATTTGGCATCTGGATGCGAGTCTGCAAAAATTATAACCGTAGAAGGTTGCTCCGAAACTTTAAAAATTGCAAAACAAAATTTTATAAAATTTAACAAACAAAACATCGAAACCATAAATGCAAATTTTAACGATGTATTAGAACCTATACTAAAACAAAATACTAATACAAGTTTGATTTTTGTTGATGGAAACCATACGTATGACGATACAATTAGTTATTTTTCAACAATTTGCAAGTATGCTAATGATAATCTTGTTGTTATTTTTGACGACATCAATTGGTCGAAAGGCATGACAAAAGCATGGCGAAAAATTCAAAACACTTCGCAAGTGGTGGTATCGGTAGAAACAGCACGTATGGGAATTATATTTTTCAACAAGGCTCTAACGAAAAAAAATTATTGCACAAGGTATTGATTAAAATATTGAAAATTTAAAGCGGAGTTACCAATAATTATGAAAAAGTTTTTAATTATAGCATTATTTTGTTTATCGGCTGGCTCTGTTTGCAGTCAAGACTACAACATGCTCGGCAAAACATATAACGACATTTTTGAAAAATTTAACCTCGACCCTGAGTTTTATGTTAAAGTTGATACAGTTGACGAAGGAAAAACAGTTACAATAACTTGCCGAAAATCAAGTAATTATCCTTATTATTACTACGAAATTGACCCCGAAACAAGAGAATGTGTATGTTTTTGTACAGTATCCAAAGACAGGCAAGTTTATGACGCATGTTTAGATTTGCTATCAATATGGGGAAAAGAAATATTAGCCGACGAAACACACGAAAATTTTGTATTTGAAGTTAAAGATAAAACAAACCAACCTCTCATCTACACCGTAAAACAATACAATGGCGAACAAATAAGTATGAGAAATATATTCTACATATACGTTACCAGAGAGAATAAACAATAAAAAACGATATTTTAACTAATTTTTGTAGCTACAAAAAGCGTTGAATATTCCAACGAATTTTTAACAAAAATTTGTTTATTATCAATTTTGTCAAAACCTGCATTTTTAAGCATCAATTTCATCTCATTGCAACCATACCAACGGCTTAAAATAGTGTCAAGCCTTGATTCAACTAACCTTCCTTCATCAAAAAGTTCATATTTTGCCAACGACGTACACACTTGTTCATCAAAATCAAAACTATCGCAATGTGAATAAACAAAAGTTTGGTTTGTATCTGCATTAAAAACAGTTTTACCTATTTTCCAATTTTTGTCTAAAGACGAAGAAATGCCTTTCCATGGAACAAATGTTTCAATCAGCAAACTACCTCCATTTTCCAATGCTGAAAAAAAATTACACAAGCAACGCTGAGCATGCTTGTAATCGGTTATCATAGAAAATGTTCCTCGCGGAATAAAAATTGTATTATATTTTTGTTGCGGAATAAAATCAGAAAAATCATCATTATAAAGCAATGCCGTTAGACCCTGAGATTCAAGATTTTCTTTACAAATTTTAATCTGATCTGCCGAACCTTCCACACCATCGCAAACAATATCCCTTTTAAGTAACTCTCTCAAAATAACTCCATTGCCACAATTAACTTCGAGCATAGGAGACGAAAAATTTGATAACTCTTTTATATAAAAATCTGCCATTACCGAACTTTCGGTGTCTGACAATAAATACCACTGCGATAATTTTTCATCGCTAAGATATTGATTTTTAATCATTTGATTTGTCATATAATTTTAATCTACTTTGGGCAAAATAAAGAAAATATAAATCAAATTCAAAATTTTTTTTATAATTTTTCACGGTATCAACTTAATGGAAAACTTACGTTGCTCGGTACAACAAAAAACTATAAAATTTAAAATTATGTCGTCATTACACATACGCAACATTTTTACAAAATCTTTACTAAATAAATTTCCATAAAAATGCCAAGCAAATAAAACGCTGTCGCAATTATCTTTTTGCAACTCTACATAAAACGAATCTACTTGATTTCCAAACTCTTGATAAAAATAATCTATGCCATGTTTAAAAGTAAAAGAATACTTTGACCTATACATCATAGGTGGATTATTTGCTGTAATTTTAATTTCAGGAAATAAAAAAGTATCTGTTGCTCTATTTTGTCTTATTGCTAATATGTCTGTTATATAAAAATCATAACAAGCATTTTTTACAAAATGAATAATTTCTTGGTCAAAAACACCAGATTTCTTTTCAAATTTAAAAAAACCACTCGGTTGTATTGAATTAATTTTAAAACCAACAATTTTAATAGACGAAGTATCGTACGACGATATGCTTGGATAAACATAAATAGCAGGATGTTGCAACAAATACTGCGTTGTATGTTGCGAAATAAGCAAATTATCGCGCCATGTGTCTAATACAACATCATCTTTTATTACATAAAAATTTTCTGTATAACTACTTATTTTCTGCGTTTTATGCTTGGTATTACAAAGTTTTATATCAGATATATAAATCCTACTACCGGCTGATGCTTTACAAATTAAATTTTTCTGTGCAGTGGTTAAAAATGCACTTTGAGAAGTCTGTTGCTCTGTAAAACCATCGTCAATGATACTCAATGTAAACGATTTTACAAACATATTTTGTGGAATGTTTTCCAACCGTTGAATATTGGCAATATCAGAACTAAGTACATAATCACCATTACCAAAATTTCCCAAAGTTATCTGCGCCTTACACACAATTGGAAAAAATGCAAACAAAAAGATTAGTTTTGTAATTTGTTTCATAAAAAAGCCGATTTTGATTATTGCAAGTATATCTAAAATTTGTTAAAAAAAGAAAAAAAATTGAGTAAAAAAGGGGTAAAAAAGAACATTTATGTTTCAATTTTGTGTAATTTTGTAAAAAACAAACAAAATGAAACCAGAAATTTACAAGTATATTTTTGAACTTGATTTTAAAGTGCGCGACTACGAATGCGACATCCAAGGAATAGTTAACAATGCTGTTTACCAAAACTATCTTGAACATACTCGCCACGAATTTCTTCACAGCCTAAACGGAGATTTTGCTACAATGCACCAAAATGGAATTGACCCTGTGGTGATAAAATCCGAACTTGAATATAAATACCCATTGCGTAGTGGAGATGTTTTTGTGGGTAGATTGCCGTTGCAACGCGAAAACTATGTTAAATTTAAATTTATTGAAGACGTTTTTGTAAAACTATCGGATGGCAGCGAAAAACTTTGCCTTAAAGGAATAATCACCTGCGCTGTTACTATGAAAGGACGACCTGTAAAAATAAATGTCTTACCCGAAGGTATTTTAAAATTTATCAGCACTGGCGAAGATGAACAACAAAAATAAAAGATTTTTTCTTAAATTTTAATCTAATTAACAATAGCCCAACTATTTAAAAGTTTTTAGTTGGGCTATTAGTTTATGCTAATATAATCTTATCATCTTTTTCTACAATCTCGTTGTTATGCATCAAATAATTAATTGCATCAGTGGTGATAATGTCTAACGATGATGTCCAACGCGAAAATCCCATTATTTTACTTACTGAACGTTTAAGTTCGTCCATTGGTACAGCTATTTGATTGGCTACTAAGTATTTGATAGCATTTGCCATTTCTAAACATGGAATTTGCAAAGCTTCACGATTGCTGTTAATGCGAAAACTTGTATAGTTAGCAGGGGTAACACTATCACTCCAAAGCGTTGTTTTATCGTTAAAAGAAGTGGTTGGCACACAACGTTTTAAAACAATATTTTTTATTTCATTTGCAAAATGCGGTGTTATTCTACTAAGTCGCCATGCTGTTGCAATACGTTTTATAGCATAATCCATGGTTATTGGAGCTTCTATGTTTAGCAAAGTTGAAAGTTGACTATCCAAATAATCAAGATACAAACCTTGCACATACTCAATATCAGACGAAACTTCTTTCAACTCAGCACTCTGATATTCAACAGGTTGACAAACATAATTGGATTGTTGCAACAAACTACTATTGCTTTCTTCAAGTTTTATATCTTCTTGTACATCAACACTTTGTGTATTTTGTGTAGGTTGTTGATTAACGGTTAATATTTTATCCAAAATATTGGATATAACTTTGTTGCTATCGTTAAACCAATCCACCGACCAAACTTTTAATGTATTCCAACCAAGAGCATTTAAAATATCTGGTTGAATAATTTCTCTGTCGCGAACAGTTTTCGAATTCGACGGGTTGTCGTTGTCGCAAACGATAGCAAGAATATAGCGTTCTGGGTCGTTGGGGTCGCAAACGGCAACATCAATTCTAAATCCCGAACAACCAACGCAAGTATCGGCATTGTAGCCATGTAACCTAAGTTTTTCGGCAATCTGCTCAGCTACAACATTTTTTTCGTTTTTATCAATAGTAGCATTTTTAATTGCAGATACGCCACGTTGAGCAAAAGCCAAAAACTTTTTAAGCCCTTCAACACCCTTGGACATGGTGCGGTTGAGATCTATCATGTCGGCAGTCAACGAAGAAAAAACCATCATTTCATAACGAGCTCTCGATACCGCCACATTAAGCCTGCGTTCACCACCTTTTTGGTTTAACGGACCAAAATTCATACTAACTCGTCCTGACGCATCTGGTCCATAACCAACCGAAAACAAAATAACGTCGCGTTCATCGCCCTGTACGTTTTCAAGGTTTTTAACAAAAATAGGTTCATTGCCCGACATTGCTATTTTTTCCATATCTGGATATGTTGCAAACAAATCGTTGAGCATATCGTCGATAAGTTGTTGTTGCACAATGTTGAAGGTTACCACTCCAATACTCTGCTTACAAAGCTGACTATCACTTAAACGACGACGTATTTCGTCAATCACCGCCTTGGCTTCCGCTTGATTACGGCGTGTTTTTCCCTTGTCGTAAAATCCATTAACCTTTACAAACGAAACCTTACTAATGCGATTGTCAGGAGAAGGAAAAGTTAATAGTTTGTTGTCGTAATACTCTGAATTACTGAATGCTATAAGGCTCTCATGCTTGCTACGATAATGCCAAAGCAAATGTTTAGACTTTATTGACAAAGCAAGCGCATCGTCAAGAATACTTTCCAAATCTTCGATTTCTACATTATCTTCGTCGGTTTGACTTGCAGCAAAAAAACTGGTTGGCGGCATTTGCTTTGGGTCGCCTGTAATAACAACATTTTTGCTGCGAGCAATAGCACCAACTGCCTCACTTGTTGGCATTTGAGATGCCTCGTCAAAAATAGTAATATCAAATTTTTGTTGTTTTTCGAGGTCAAGAAATTGAGATACCGACATCGGACTCATAAGCATACACGGACAAAGACGAGCCAACAAATATGCAATTTGATCAAAAATATTGCGAATAGAAGTTCCTCTACCATTGTTTCTTATGTTTCTCAACAGTATTCCTGCTTCGGAATTTTGTGAGGCTTCTATATTAAAATCTGGCATGCGCGACGACAACAAAGCAACAAGTTCGGCTTTTGCCAACTGCGTATAACGGCTATTTAACTCTCTGTATTTAAGTATTTTTTCGTTAAATATTTCTCCTTTAAATAGATTAAGATTCTCATCTGTTGCAAAAACCGAATCTAAAAATGCTCGATAGTAACTTTTCTTGAAAATAAACGGCCAATTTAGAGGTGTAATTTTGGTAGTCTCGAAAAAATTTGTTGCAAAACTCATTAGGTTTTCTTCTGCTTTTTTCTTAACTGTTAAATACATAATCCAATCTTTAAGCCCATCAAGCCCGTCAAGTATTTGTTTCATCAACGCAAACCGTTTTTCTACAAACGATTCATTGCTATAATCTTGTTTAACAGCATCAAGTTCCAAACCTGCAATGCTTTGCAATTTTTCTGAAAGTTGCATATAACTATCAAATGTATGCGAAAACTTTACAAATTTATCCACATAATAATCTTTAAAAGATTTGTAACCGTTTGCAAACAACTTAACAAATGCCGATTTCATTACAGAAAATTCTTGAGGATTTTTTGCAATGGCTCTTATATTTTCATCAACAGAGTACATTTTTTGGAGCATTTGCAATTTTTCGTCCCAATCATCTGATGTTTCTGATGCACAATGCGAAAAAATTTCGTTTAATTCGGCATATTTTAAACTTTTTGAGCAAAGACTTTTATAATCTAAAATTTGAACCATATCCTGCTCTGGTTCTATACTTTTGGACGATGTAGAAAATGCAGAAAGTTTTTTTCTAATAGCACGTTTTGTAAAAAAACGAGGCAAAAACCACTGATTTTCAGAACTTTTCCATTTTGCAAGGTCTGGTTGCCAATCTTGAGTTAAAACACTTTCGGAATATTTTTGTCTCAACGCTGCACGAGTGTAAGCAGAATGTTTTCCATCGATTAATGCGTTGAAATACTGTTCTTTTTTATCATTTTGATCAACAAAAGCAGCAACTTTTTGCGACATATTTTTTATGCCACCCACTTCGTTAGCTAAATTTTTCAACAATTTTAAATCATCAAGGCTATTGACATTTTTAGCACCTAACAAAGTGGCAACTTCGGCAGCTTGAAGTTGAAAATTAGGAAGCATATCAAGGCTTTGTTTTATATTTTGCTCAATTTCTAAACGTAAATCCTGTCGATACTCTTTGATATACAAACTATTAAGTTTGTTGTTTATAGGATTTCCACAAAACTTACAAACTGATGTAATTTCGTCAACAATTTCAAACCACGTATCGGCAAGTTGCTGCGAAATTCCAGAAACCATCCCTAACGGAAAAAATACGTCCTCGCTGATATTCGCATCCATTGAAACGTAAGTAGAAATTGCATCATAAACAGAAATTCCATCAAATTGTCCAACATATTCAAAACGCCTTTGAGCTCCTGTATATTTCTTTAAAGCAGATTTAATGCTAGATTTTTCAATACCATAACTATGGCATAAACTAATACAAGCAAGAGCATTTAAAACATTATGGTTTCCAGGAACAGAAAGTTCAAAAGAACCATAAAAACTATTATTATGATATACATCAAAACGAGCAAAACCATTTTTATCGAAAGTAATGCTTCTTGCAACAAAATTAGCTTTTTCATTTTTTATACCATAAGTAACAACTTTAGCATTTGTAAAAGTATGTAATTTTGAACAATAGTTATCATCACTATTAACAACAAGTAAACCATTTTCAGGCAAAAGTTTTACATATTTTACAAAAGCAGCATAAATATTTTCTATATTCTTAAAATAATCTAAATGATCATTATCTATATTCAAAATAATTTCAGATTTAGGGTAAAACTTTAAAAAGCTTTCTACATATTCACAAGCTTCTATAATAAAGTATTCACTATTTCCAATTCTATAATTTCCATTAATAGCTTTTAAATTAGCACCAACTTGAATTGAAGGATCAAGACCTGCTTCAATAAAGCACATAGAAACCATAGAAGTAGTAGTTGTTTTTCCATGTGTACCAGAAACACAAATTGTATCTTCAAAATCTTTAGTAAGCAAACCTAAAAAAGCTGATCTTTCCATAGCTGGAATTCCAAGTTCATGAGCTTTAACAAGCTCAACATCATCTTTACTAATAGCTGCAGTATAAACAACAAGATTAGCTTTAGCAAGCATATTAACATCATGCCCAATAACAACATGAATACCATCTAAATTAAGCTTTCTGGTAGTATCAGATTCAGTTCTATCTGAACCTGTAACAACAAAGCCCCAATGCTTTAAAATTTCGGCTATGCCACTCATACTAACACCGCCAATGCCTATCATATAAATATGTTTATATCTTTTTAAATCTTGAATATTTGCCAAAGTAAAGCACTTCCTATCTTTTAAAAATTTTGGGTTAAATGAAAAGCTTCATTTAACTAATTCTACTGAATTATACAATGTTGTGAGCAATTTTTCAATAGATTTTGCAAAACTTATAGCATATAATATGCATTTTTTAAAGAAAAGTGCAAATAATAATAAAAAAGTTTTTTAAATTTTTAAAAAAAATTTTGAAAAATTGTAAAAAATAGAAGGAAAAAAAT